>Ga0207963_1001380_pt1 | contig 12748 bp, 10 predicted proteins | sample Knorr_S15_td_NAD_FD_185604 | JGI IMG/M metagenome (GOLD analysis project Ga0207963, IMG submission 185604) | Marine microbial communities from Southern Atlantic Ocean transect - Knorr_S15_td_NADW_ad_2500m_LV_A (SPAdes) (version 2) | ecosystem: Environmental > Aquatic > Marine > Oceanic | place...
CGAAAGACTCAGCGCCGCACTCGTCGCACTGGTCGGCCCACCGTGGCTTATGACCAGCAGTGGAGGTTTTTCACCACCTTCAGACTCGAATTCTGGATTAACGGGAGCATAGTAAAAGGCGTGCGCCTCGCCGCCTTCGGTGGACGGAAACGTGATCGCCTCTGGAATCGAGAGATAAGCGGAATCCAGTTCGATGTCGCTCGACTTCTTTAGCGTCGAAGCCACACCGCTTTCCAGGTTCACACGGACGACCTCAGCCGCTGATAACGGCGAAGCTCCAACGTAGATCACTTCGCCATTTTTCACGGTTACATCGGCCATTGACGTGTGCGTCACCGGCGTTTCTGCGGTCTGAACTCCATCCAATCCGATCACACGGAATCGGCCCCTACCGTCCTGCGAATCACGCAGCACGATCGAACTATCACCCGCGATCCCGTACGACCGCATGCCGAATGCCCAGGCCGGACCACGGTGATCGACCTCCTCAACTACGACCGGCGCTATCCGACCGCCCGTCCACCTGGTCAGGTTCCACCAACCCGATTCATCCGATATGAACACCAGTGATCCGCCGGGTGCCCACTCCGGCTGGCCAATACTGACGTCGGCACTCCCCGTAATCGGTCGCCCGTTCGCAACCGACCCCGCGGCTGAATCGAACTCCGCCACCCACAATTCGCATCCGTCCCAGGGCATGTTCGGGTGGTCCCACGACAACCAGCAAACCATGTCACCCGCCAGGTTCTGCCGCGGCGAAGAGTAAAAGTCATGGCCCGTAGCCAGCACCCGGACTTCGCCCGATCCACCAGTCGACACCGCCACGAGCTCATTGTCGGCCTCGCGCCCTTCGTGGTGCCGCTCCTGCACGCACAGAATCCAGTTTGAATCGTTGCTCAGGGTGAGGTCGGAATAGCGGTCACCTCGTTCGATAGTAGGGTCACCGGTAATCGCCTCGGGGTCGCCGCTGCCATCGGACGATGCCCGATAGATCCGCTGGTCGTCCCAGTTCGAGAAATACACATCGCCATCTCCGACCGCGAATCCCCCACCCCCGTATTCATGCACGGCACTTCGCACATTGAAGTTCTCGGGATTGATGTCGGTCGTCGTGCCATCAGGCGAATACCTGACAATCACATATCGGCCAGCCTCTTCCGGGCGACCCTCCAGCCAGTAGATATCATCGCCATCCACCCGCACCTCGGCCAGCCGCAGCCCGGCCCGGGTAATCAATTCGGCAGTGATCGGTGATTCCCACGAACCGTACGGCGAAATTGTTTTGCTCGGCATCTGGTGCTCCGTGTGGATGACATTACTTGCTGAAACAAGCATTTGTTTGACAGAAGCCTCGCAGATCAAACGAATTCCGGCAACAACGCTGTTTGGCGATTAAACACCAACGCAAATGCGCCCCGCCAGTTTCCGCCGACGGGGCGCAATTCGAATTCTAAAACTTACCGGGCGATAATAGGCGTTGCGGTCGGAGGAACTGGCGTTGCCGTTGGAGGAACAGGTGTCGCCGTTGGAGGAACTGGTGTCACCGTTGGAGGAACTGGCGTTGCAGTCGGAGCCCCGATAAACGTTCCGTGGCGTTCGCCGTTCACTATCACGTCATACTCGGCGCCTGTCTCGTATTTATCACCGATGTTCACCGATTGATCTTCGTAGATGATTGCCAGCGTGCAAGGAACCGGGGCAGTCGGGACCTTTGTCGTCACGTCGATGATGATCTCACGGCCCTCAACCCGCCAGTCAAGACCCGCAAACTCCTCGCAGCTTCCGCCGAGCGCTATCGTCATCCCAATCAGAAACTGAGCAGGTATCGATCGGGTCGAAGCAATGTCGACACGCTCAATCTGCGCAACTCGAATCGTGTACTCAGAGTCAGCTTCGCCCGTACCGCTATCAGCACCCTCAAAATCGCTGCCAGCAAACTTTCCGGCTACCGAATCGAGCAACGCACCGATTTCGGGATCGTTACCGACGTAAAGGATGATCGCGTTGCCGAACAGGTAGAAGTGCGGTGGCGCAATCCACATCACGGTCATCACCGACCCGTCGGGATTTACAAAGCTAGTGCCGTCGAGAGAAACCGACTCCGAAGCCTCTTCAGCTGAGGTTCCCGGTGCAAACTGGTAGATCTGCACAGCCTGGCCGTTCACCTTAAGCTCGCTCGGCGCAACACCGAAAAGCCTCGAAAACTCGCTTGCGCCACCGAACTCGACATCGGCGCCCTGGGCCTCGAGAGAGAACTCAAGAGCCTGGCTGTCGGCAATGACGCTGCCACCACCAGTCGGCGGTGCTGGCGTTGGTGTGGCTGCGTCAGGGTCGGCACAACGGACGTTCGGAGCGATTGCCTGGAACTCCGTGGCCTGCTCACCCGCGGTAACCGTGTAAACAGTGCACGAAACCAGGTCTTGACCGACCACACCGAGTTCAATCTGCGCCGAATCGGTCCGGTAATCGTCCGTGCACGCAACTTCGCCGGTAGGCGATGTCACCACGGGATAAATCGCGAACAACTGACGACGGTTATGTACAACGTTTGGGTCGAGCGACTCCTTGCAGCCGTTCGTCAGTCCCCAGACCACGCTTGCGTAGTAAGTCGTTATCCAGCGGCTGTCCTCGCCGATGATGATCTCAAGGCTCTCGACCGGTGCCGGCTCAACTACAAAGTCGGGGCCATCGCCAATCGGAGGATCGCCTTCGATCGGAATCGTTCCCGCCACACCGGCCTGGAAATACCCGGCATGTCGTTCGTTGACGATGACCGTGTATTGAGTATCGCGATCGAAATCACTGCCCAGCCCGATATTCTCATCGTGCAGGCCGTACATCGCGATGCACGAAATACGCTTCAGATCATCAGGAGCTGGCACCGTGTTGTATACCGAAATATTGATCGTACTTACATCACGCACAACCTCGTTACGGCTGTAAGTTGCGCAGCCGTTCGGCAATCCTGAAATCACCTGGACCACATACTGCTCCGGGAACGACTCCAGCACCAGTATCTGTACGCTCTCAATAGGAGCGAGCACCTCGACTACCTCGAATCCGGGGTCGGTCGGAGCCGGGTCACTCTTATCGGAATCTATCGGCTCTTGCGTAGGCTGCGCGCCAACGCCCCCAGAACCGTCATTCGAGGTGGATTTGGTCTCGTCATCCGTGCCGCACGCCACGACAAACGCCGCGAACACCGCGACTACGACCAGTACGAGCCACTTATTTTTCGTTCCGCTAAACATTTCGCTACTTTCAGTAAGTGGCACCAGTGATTCATTTGTGATGCCATCTGCACAGGCCATTATGGCTTTTTGGTCAGAAAGAGCGCCAAATTTGGTCGCCCGTCATAGCTAAGACGCACCAGCGGCGCGTTTTGTTCCTACCGATTGGTCGGAGCCAGTTCATTCTCCCGTAATCCCGGCGAATGGTCCGGAATCGATCGCCTCGCAATTCGTCGTTTCTTTCACAAAATTGACGCATTGCCTCTTCAGGGCTTATCCTCGAATGTAGATCGCATTTCACATCGGCGATGATCGGGACTAGTAAGTTTCGGTACGGATCGTAGAGAGTCGGGGCAAGGTGAAAGCCCGATATCACGACCGCAACTGAATGGACCCGTGAGCTTCGGAGCGAAAGCATCAAGCAAGTAGCCTCCGACGGAGTGGGCACCGTTATCAGAGCCCAGGGCCTCCGGTCTTACTAAGCCTTGACCGGGTGTCCGACAGAGATGCTGCACCACATGATGTGAGGCAGTAATTAGGGTGGCACCGCGGGATACATATACCTCGCCCCTTGTATTGATACTTGGAGTGAGGTTTTTTTGTGCCCGAAAAACTGTTGAATGTCGGGCAACTGAGCACATCGGAAAATAGACGACAACATGGCAGCCAACCAAGATAAAAAACGAATTCTCACCGGCATCCGACCCACCGGTGCACTACACGTCGGCCACTACGTCGGCGCTCTGCACAACTGGATCGAGTTGCAGGACGAGTACGACTGCTACTTCCTGATCGCCGACTACCAGGCGCTCGGCGACCACTTCCACGACATCGACCTGATCCGCGATTCAGTGCTCCAGGTCACGCTCGACTGGTTGTCGGTCGGCCTCGATCCCGAAAAATCCTCGTTCGTCATCCAGAGCTACGTGCCCGAGTTCGCCGAACTCACAATGTTGCTCAGTTTTATCACCCCGCTCGGGATGCTCGAACGCAACCCGACTCTGAAGGGCGAACTCGATGCCCTCCCGGTCGAACGCCGCTCTGTCGGGTTCTACAGCTACCCGATGAGCCAGGTGGCAGACATACTCCTGCCCCGCGCACACCTTGTCCCCGTTGGCGACGACCAGTCTCCCCACGTCGAAATGACCCGCGAAGTCGCCCGCAAGTTCAACCGGATGTTCGGCGAGGTCTTCCCCGAGTCGAAAACACTGGTAGGTGACGTGCCACGGCTATCGGGAACCGACGGGCAGGGCAAGATGAGCAAATCACGTGGCAATGCGATCATGCTCTCGGACGATGCAGATACCGTGACCAAAAAAGTGCGGGGCATGTTCACCGACCCCAACCGAATTCGGGCCGATATCCCCGGCAAGGTCGAAGGCAACCCGGTGTTCGAATATCACGACGCCTTCAACCCGAATACAGCACAGGTAGACGATTTCAAAGCCCGCTACCGCGAGGGCAACATCGGAGATGTCGAGGTCAAGCTCGCGCTCGCCGAGGCCATCAACAACTTCCTCGACCCGATAAGAGAAAAACGCGCCCACTACGAACAGAACATGGACCTCGTCGAAGATGCCCTGATGACCGGAGTCGCAAAAACCCGCGTGATCGCCGCCGAAACGATGGAGATGGTCCGCGACGCAATGCGAATCTCCAGCTACACGAAAAACTGGAAGTAACTTCGCCAACGCTTCTCAACCCGCAAATCGACCCAAACCGATGATCTACCGAACCGACATAAAACACGGCACCACCTGGCGAAGCCGCAGCTGTCTCCATTAGCGCGTCATCAAATAACCAGAAAACTCACCATGCCCAGCTACACACCCGATCCCGGCACATTCAAATCGCTTGCGACCGACCACAACCTGATACCCGTTTATCGAGAGATAAGCGCCGATCTCGAAACGCCGGTTTCCGCCTATCTCAAAACGGCGGTTGGCACGCACTCGTTCCTTTTCGAGTCGGTCGAAGGTGGCGAAAACCTTGCCCGTTACAGCTTCCTCGGAACCGAACCCTCAGAAGTACTGACCACTGGCGCCGGGACTGAACACGGCGAAATCGACCCGCTCGATCTACTGCGCGACCGAATGGCAATCGTGAAATACGCAGAAGTCGAAGGACTCCCTAAGTTCCATGGCGGCGCGGTCGGGTACCTCGCGTACGACACGATCCGCTACTTCGAGCCGACCGTCCCGCAAATCACTGACGAACAATCCGGACTCGGGGTACCTGAATCCGTCTTCATGCTCACCGATTCGCTGATGATCTTCGATCATGTCCGTCACACCATTTTCGTCGTGGCACACGCTGCTGTGAACGGCGACCCGGATGCGTCTTACGACCGGGCCACCGCAACAATCGAAGAGGTGATCGCACGGCTCGACCGACCCGTCCCACCAAACAGTTCCAGGCGACATTTTTTGCCGCCTTCAGGGTTCACGTCACGCGACCCCAACCTCGACTACAGCGCCGTCGGCCAATCGAGCCAACCCCCACCGGAAGGAGGCGAATCGACCGGCCAGCCGTACATTCCGAACATGAGCCGCGAACGCTACGGTCAAATGGTAGAAAAGTGCAAGCAGGCCATCCAGGATGGCGAGGTAATCCAAGTCGTCGTCTCCCAGCAACTCGCCCGGCGCACCCCCGTGCAGCCGTTCGACCTCTACAGGTCGCTCCGCACCATTAACCCCTCGCCCTACATGTTCTTTCTCGACCTGAACGGCTTTCACATTGTCGGTGCCTCTCCCGAACTTCTCACACAGGTCATCGATGGCAAGATGGCCGTTCACCCGATCGCCGGTACTCGTCCGCGTGGAATAAATGCCGAACATGACGATGAGCTTGAACAAGAACTCATCACCGATGAAAAAGAAGTGGCAGAACATGTGATGCTGCTCGACCTAGGCCGCAACGACGTCGGTCGGGTTTCCGATCCCGGCAGCGTCAATGTCACGCAGAGTTTCGAGATCGAAAAGTACTCACACGTCATGCACATCGTCTCGCACGTCACGGGCGATCTCTCTAAAAAATACGATGCCTTCGACGCCATGAAAGCGGCGTTCCCGGCTGGAACCGTTTCGGGTGCTCCAAAAGTACGGGCCATGCAGCTCATCGCCGAACTCGAGCCCGAAAAGCGAGGTCCCTACAGCGGGGCGGTCGGCTACTTCAGCTTCACCGGCAACATGGATACTGCGATATCTCTACGGACCATGGTGCTGAAAGACGGTGTCGCCTACCTGCAGGCGGGTGGCGGGATAGTGGCAGATAGCGATACCCAGACCGAGTACGAAGAAACCCTTCATAAGCTGGGAGCGCTCATGCGGGCGATCGACCACGCGGAGGAATCTTCGGGTGTCTAGTCCAATCTTCAAAACGTCGCTCAGCGAGTTCGAAACCGCGTCCACGAAGTTCGATGTCGTACCGGTCCGTGCGGTGGTCAGCGGAATTGGTTTCAGACCGATCGACGCGTTCAGGGTGCTCCGTGTATCGGCCACGCCCACCTCAAACACCGCAGCCTTCATAATCGAATCGGAATCACTCGAAATCGTGGCGTCGCGCTACTCGTACGTCTGCCCGATGGCCACAGGCGTCGTTCGTACGGGTACCCGGGAAACGCTCGGAGATATTGACCCGATTGCCAGGGCCGAAGCCGTCCATGAACGCCATTGGCAAACCGGCGAACAAGTATTCGAACCAACTCACACCGCAACAACCGTAATCACAGCGGAGTAACAATCCAATGCTTCTCCTGATCGACAACTACGACAGCTTCACCTACAACCTGTTCCAGTACCTCTCAGAACTCGGAGCCGAGGTCGAGGTGATTCGCAACGACAAGGCCACAATCGCCGAACTCGCCGAACTCAAGCCCGAGCGGGTCGTCGTCTCGCCCGGTCCCTCCACCCCCGACAATGCCGGCATATCGGTCGACGTCGTAAAGCACTTCGCCGGCAAGGTACCGGTGCTTGGCGTCTGTCTGGGCCACCAGTGCATAGCACAGGCATTTGGTGGAGTGGTCAAAAACGCGGGCGAAATACGGCACGGAAAAACGTCGCCGATCCACCACGACGGCCAGGGCGTCTTCGCGGGACTCCCACAGCCGTTCGAAGCCGTGCGCTACCACTCGCTGGCAGTTGAGCCAGAAACCGTTCCCGACGTGTTCGACGTAACAGCGAGAACTGAAAACGGCATAATTATGGGAATAAAACACAGGGATCTCGATGTCGAGGGAGTGCAGTTCCATCCGGAGTCGATCATGACCGAGGCAGGCAAGGACCTGCTCCAGAATTTCCTCGATAAACCGTCGCAAAACGGGTAAAAACAGCTTAGACGTAACACGAACAGAAAAACACCAGCCATTTCAGCCAACATCGATTCAACCTGAAGATAAAAAATGAAAATCCAGCAGGCTATCCAGGCAGCCGTCGACGGCGTTGACCTTTCTCAGGAAGACGCCGCCGATGCGATGCGCTCCATCATGTCGGGGGATGCGACCCCGGCCCAGTTCGGCGCGTACGTGACCGCTCTGCGCATGAAAGGCGAAACGCCCTACGAGATCGCCGGCATGGCAAGCGTGATGCGCGAAGTCTCTCTCCATATCGACACCGATACCGACCTGGTCGATACCTGCGGCACCGGTGGTAGTGGGCTCAACTGGTTCAATATTTCCACAGCCTCGGCCTTTGTCGTCGCAGGTGCCGGAGTCCCGGTCGCCAAGCACGGCAACAGGGCGATGTCGGGCTCATCTGGCAGCGCCGACGTGCTTGAGGCGCTCGGCGTTAACATCACACTGGGACCAGAAGGCGTGAAGAACTGCATCACCGAAGCGGGTATCGGCTTCATGTTCGCCCAGGCGTTTCATCCGGCGATGAAGTTCGCGGGCCCGCTCCGTCCCCAGATCGGAATTCGCACGATCTTCAATTTTTTGGGCCCCCTCACGAACCCGGCAGGCGCAACGCGCCAGGTAGTCGGCGTTTCCGATGCTACCTTCGCTCACAAAATCGCACAGGCCCTCGAGATTCTCGGCACCCGGTACGCCTTTGTCGTTCATGCCGAATCGGGTGGTGACGAAGTCGATATTGAAGGGCAAACCCTGATCTACCAGGTCAACTCAGACGGCGTAAAGCGCCGCCGCACCCGACCTGCCGATTTCGGGTTACCCGAAGGCAGGCGCGATCACCTCGTAACCGATTCCGTAGAACATTCAGCCGAAATTATCTGCAGGATATTCACCGGCGAAGGCGGAGGACACAACGCGCCGGTCTCGCCTGAGACATCTCGACGAAATGTAGTCGTGCTCAACTCGGCAGCTGCTCTGATGGCAGCCGGCAAAGCAACGGCATTCCAGGAGGCCTCGGCGATCGCGCAGGACTCTATAGATTCAGGGGCCGCACAGGCCAGACTCAGCGCGCTGGTCAAAGTAAGCCAGGAGCAAACTTGAAAAACATTCCCGGAATACTTGGCGAAATCGTTGAAAAACGATTGGTCCGAATCGAGGAAGCGAAAAAAAATTGCAGCTTCGAGGAAGTCAGGACAGCCGCCGAGCATGCGCGCCGACCGTTATCGCTGCAACGGGCAATCGGTGCCCGCAGCGGTGTGTCGCTGATCGCCGAGATGAAAAGATCCTCCCCCTCCGCAGGGCCGCTCGACCCCGATCTCGACCCTGCCAACCGCGCAGTTCTGTACTGTGATGCCGGTGCTACCGCCATTTCGGTACTCACGGAGCAGGACTACTTCTCCGGCTCCATCGACGACCTCGTCGCGGTCTCAGAAGCAGCGCGGCGTTCGCGCGTCCCGGTACTCCGCAAGGACTTCATCGTTGACCCGTACCAGGTGTTCGAGGCGCGGGCGGCCGGCGCCGACTGCATTCTGCTTATCATCGCCATACTTGAGCCCGAAAACTACGCTGATCTGTTCACTATCTCGACCTCGATGGGTATGGACGTGCTCGTCGAAGTTTTTGATGAATCCGAACTTGAATCGGCCATGCAGATCGACCCCCGCGTAATCGGCGTGAACAATCGAAACCTTAAGACGCTCAAAACATCACTGACTGAGTTCGAAGAACTGGCAGCCAAAATACCGCCCGACCGCATCCGCGTGGCCGAAAGCGGCATGAAGACTGCAGCCGATGTCGAACGCATGGGCCACGCCGGGGCGAATGCAGTGCTGGTAGGCGAGTCCCTGATGAAGGCCGGTGGCGACCTCGGGGCACTCGTAGCAGCAATGGCAGCCGTGGAAGTAGGATAATCCCATGCCTGCCGAAATAACCCGAATAAAAATTTGCGGCCTCCGCGGTGCCGATGCAGCGGTCGCCGCTTCGAATGCCGGAGCAGACTTTCTCGGCTTTAATTTCGTCGAAGGCGTTCGCAGACAACTCCATCCCGATCAGGGCGCACAGATCGTTGCAGGGTACAAACGCGATCGAGACGACTCAAACACGCCCGGATTGGTCGGTATTTTCCGGAACCAGAACGCCAGCTGGGTGAACGAGACATCGGCAAGTGCCGGCCTCGACTATGTCCAGCTCTGTGGCGATGAAGATGACGACTACATTGCACAAATGCAACTGCCGATCTTCAGGCAGGTCCGCGTCAAGCAAGGCACAATCGCGATCGAGCTCGCAAAAATCGTCACGCCCCATCTCGAAGCCGACCGTATCGTGATCCTCGATCACTATTCTGAGGTCTCGCACGGCGGCTCGGGACTATCGTTCGACTGGGCGGCGGCCGAGGGTGTAGCGAACCGCGACAGAGTAATGCTTGCAGGTGGGCTGAACCCGGAGAACGTCGGAAGTGCAATCGCCCAACTCTCGCCCTGGGGCGTCGACGTAGCGAGCGGAGTCGAGACTGAAGGTGTAAAAGATCCCGACCGCATCCGTGCCTTTATCAGCGCCATCCAAAACGCCTGATTCCGCCCAACCTGCGCGTCGTCTCTTAACGCGTCCCGGCGTAGACTTCGGCTTCGTTCGGAGCATCCTCAAATATCTGGAGCAAGTACCACATGTCAGAAAAACTGCGAATGGCCCAGTACGGAACAAAACACGGCCACGCGCAGGGCGTGCTGCAGGTGATGCTCAATCACCCTGGAGTCGAAGTTGTCGGGGTATACGAACCCGACTCCGCCCGCCAGAAACAGGTGGAAGGTTCCGGCGATGGAGCCTGGGGGAAGGTCCGGTTCGTCGACAACCCATCTGAATTCCTCGACGACCCTACGGTAGTCGCAGTTTCGTCCGAAGGCTCAAACAGGGAAAGCCTCGTATTCACTGAACAAATTGTGGCCGCCGAGAAGCATGTTTTTTACGACAAGCCAGCCGGCGACGACTACGAACGATTTGAACACGTTGTCGAACAGGCCAGGCGCCAGAACACGCTCTTGCAGATGGGCTACATGTTCCGAAAACACGATGGTTTCGAGCGAATTACCGCCTGGGCGCGGTCAGGTTTTCTCGGGCACATCTTCCAGGTCAGGGCGCACATGTCGACATGGATTCCAGAGCAAAACCCCGAAGGCATCTTCACCGGACGTGAAGGTCTGGCGCACCACGAAGGTGGTGTGATGTACGACCTCGGCGGCCACGTGCTCGACCAGGTGGTCTGGATCCTCGGTCGGCCCAGCCGGGTGACCGGTTTCCTCCAGCACGCAACCTCAGAAACGCCGGGGGTGATGGACAACACGCTCGGTGTTTTCGAATACGACAACGCAATTGCAACGGTCGATATCACAGCGATGGAACCCCGCCCGATGGCCCGCCGCTTCGAGGTGTACGGCACGAAGGGCTCAGCGATCATGGAGCCATTCGAGCCAGCCGATACTGTTCGACTGGTTCTAGAAAATGACCAGGGCGAATATAAAAAAGGTGTGAACACCATCAAGATCGAGGACCGGCCCCGTTACGTCGGTACATTCGCCGAATTCGTTCGCAACATCCGCGGCGAGTCCGAACCGCTACGCTCCCTCGACCACGAACTGCTGGTTCAGGAAACGCTGATGCGTGTCACGGGCGGCCTCGACACCTAACCCCTTGAAGGAACGTCAACACCCTCGGGCCAGGCGACCTTGAACAGGCTGGCCGCCTTGAAATTCGCACCCGTGATCGTGGCATCGCGCAGAACGCACCGGTACAGCGTCGCCCCGCGCAGATCGACATCCGTCAGATCAGCACCCGAACAGTTCGCACGGTGAAGAGTAGATTTTTTCATCGAAGCACCGGCCAGGTTCGCGCGCCTCAACTTCGCTTCGCTAAACACCGCCTCATCGAGATTTGCCCCGGATAAGTCGGCACCGTCAAGCAGCGCGCGTGTGAAATTCCGACCCCGCAGGTCTCTGCCTGACAGATCGGCGCCCTTCAAATCCAGCGACTCTGGCGAATGGTTCCGGTGCCAGGTAGCCAGGTCCTCGGCAGTACCCTCAAGCAAATCGAAATGGTCCTGGTTCATCCCTCGATTATGAGCAGCAAGTCACGCCACGTCGATCCAGCCAGCATGACATTCGACTTCTTTCTCGCTGTTTGTAAAATCGGCCCATATTTGAAACACCTTTGAAACACGTGTCATATAACTTATTTCGCGGCTGCTCAACCGATCAGGTGACCAGCCGTCCTAAAGTGAATGACACAAGTAGAATGTGCGTTGCTCAATTCGGAAACGTTAATTCAGCGCTGGCGTGATATAACCGGCCCGGCGGAACCGTGACAAGACGAGGAACAAGAACGATGGCCTACATAGCCGAATATATTTGGATCGACGGCACCCAGCCGACCGCCAAACTGCGGTCGAAGGCCCAGGTGCTGGCAGACGGCAAAGAGCCCGCTATCTGGGCATTCGATGGATCATCAACAAATCAGGCGGCTGGCGATCAGTCCGATGTTGTTCTGAACCCGGTCCTGGTTGTTCCAGACCCGATTCGCGGCGGCGACAACAAGCTTGTGATGTGCGAAACGCTTCTTACCGACCTGACGCCGCACCCGAGCAACACCAGGGCAAAGTGTGCCGCGACGGCCGAGCAGTACGGCGACCTCGACACCTGGTTCGGCCTTGAGCAGGAATACACCTTCTTCGAGGGTCTCGCCCCGCTCGGTTGGCCCGACAACGGCTTCCCGGCCCCGCAGGGCGGCTACTACTGTGGTGTTGGCTCTGACGAAATTTTTGGAAGACGAGTCGTGAATGCCCATCTGCAGGCCTGTATCGACGCCGGAATACACATTTCAGGTATCAACGCCGAAGTGATGCCCGGACAATGGGAATTTCAGATCGGCCCCGTGGCAGCGCCTCTCATTGGCGACGAAATGTGGCTCGCCCGGTGGTTGCTCTACCGGATCGCTGAAGATCACCTTGGCCCCAAGGGCATCCCCATCTCGGCAACCCTCAGCCCAAAGCCGGTCGCTGGCGACTGGAACGGAGCAGGCTGCCACACCAACTTCTCGACTACCGAAATGCGGGATGGTTACGAAGCATGCATCGCAGCAGCCGAGGCGCTTGGCGCCGGTGATAAGCCCGCACTGCACATAGCCA
>Ga0207963_1001384_pt1 | contig 12731 bp, 13 predicted proteins | sample Knorr_S15_td_NAD_FD_185604 | JGI IMG/M metagenome (GOLD analysis project Ga0207963, IMG submission 185604) | Marine microbial communities from Southern Atlantic Ocean transect - Knorr_S15_td_NADW_ad_2500m_LV_A (SPAdes) (version 2) | ecosystem: Environmental > Aquatic > Marine > Oceanic | place...
AGCCCCCTCAACAAATCTTGTTCTGCGCTGTATCGGACCTCGCCCCAACCAATCGCAATTCAGCAACCCCTGATGGTTGAATTCAAGACCACACCCGATCCAGCCACTGCCATCTGCCAACTTGTAAAACTCATCACTTTGACAGATTTGATGTCTCATCGTGCAATTCGTCTCAATTACCAATGTGCAACTACTCGATAGAAAAATCGACGCCGGAGCATAATGGCATGCGTCAGGTGGTATAAACTCAACGCAATAGCATTGATCGCAATTGGCAAGTCAATCGGCTTATGAACCGGAGGCACTAATGGAATTTGAAGACATCCGACCATTTCTAGAGGCAACCCACCAGGCAGTCGTGACCACATTCCAGTCCAACGGCGCGGTTCAAGCGAGCATCGTAGTCGCCGGTGCTTACGAAGGGGCTGCTGCATTTGTGTCGATTCGCGGCAGTTCAGCAAAAGTTCGAAACCTTCGTCGTGACGCCCGGTGCACCGTGTTGACCGTGACCGATGGTTGGCGCAGCTACGCCGTTGTCGAAGGCACGGCGCAACTTTTCGACGCAAGCAACACTGACTCCGAACAATTACGAGTGTTGTTGCGAGCAGTTTACGGCGCATGCGGGGGCGGGGAGCATCCAGACTGGGAAGAATATGACCAGGTCATGCGCCAGCAGAAAGCCGTCGCGGTGTTGGTGCAGCCGGAACGAATCTACGGATTGCTCAGATAGCCAACTTATCAGTCACGAGAGCGCCGCTTGACCAAATTTGCCAGCCCTGTCATCCTGTGCCATGTACAAGAATGTTCCATATCAGGCGCTATCAAAGCGTTCCACACCGCCCAAATATTCACATACAAGAGGACGAAAAATGCCGACGAACATGAACAACCTCGTGCCGGAACAGGAACCCGTAAAGCTAGCCGGCGACCTCCAGTTCACAGAGGGGCCTGTGTGGCACCCTGACGGCTATCTTCTGTTCAGCGACATTCCTTCAAACGATATCAAAAAATACACCCCAGGCGGCAGTGTCGAGACACACCTGACTCCCAGTCGAAACTCAAACGGACTGACCTTCGACCGCGAAGGAAGGCTGGTCGCGTGCGAGCATACCGGACGTCAGGTGTCACGCCAGAGCGCAGATGGGGCAATGGAGCCGGTGGCGACCCATTACGACGGTAAGAGACTGAACAGCCCCAACGACGTCGTGGTCCACTCCAACGGACGGATATTCTTCACCGACCCGCCCTACGGCATTGAGCCTGAACAGGCGGAGATCGGGTTCAACGGCGTCTATCGCATCGACGCCGACGGCAGTGTGACGATGCTGGAGTCGGATTTCGGACGTCCCAACGGCCTCGCGTTCTCGCCTGACGAGTCGATCCTATATGTTGACGACACCGAGCGTCGCAACGTCCGGGCCTTCGACGTTGGGGACGGCTTCTCCCTTTCTAACGACCGCGTGTTCATCGACATGGACACGCCCGAAGCAGGAAGCCCCGACGGCATGAAGGTAGACACCGAAGGCAACCTGTACGTCACTGGAGCGGGCGGCGTGTGGGTCATATCGCCCGACGGCGCCCATCTGGGAACCATCGCGTTCCCCGAGCTTCCGGCCAACGTGGCCTTCGGCGGGGACGATTACAAAACTCTGTTCGTCACGGCTCGAACCGGCCTGTACAGCGTCCAGATCAACACTCCTGGAATCGAGCCGTAGCCGACAGACAATCATGCCCTAGAGCGGGCCCATAAATCAGATTGGAACATCATGGAACACAATTTCTCGCCAACCACCTACTATTCGACCATAGGCTCTCACGAGCCTGCGCTGAACGTCTCTAGCGGGGACACGGTGGTTACTGCAACCATCGACGCGGGCGGCTGGCACGCCAACGGCGAGTTCATTGGGCCGCGCGGCAACCCACAGACAGGCCCAATTTACGTTGAGGGCGCAGAACCCGGCGATACCCTGAAAGTGAAGTTCGAGAAAATCTGGCCCAATCGGCCCCACGGGTTCTGCTCTCGTCGCATCGCTCCCCACGTGCTGGAACCCGGCGACCCGAACATGGTGGACATGTCGGAGCGCCTCACGTTCAGGCTCGACTTTGAGAACAGCACAGCGACGGTTGAAGGCGGCCCCTCTTCCCTGTCAGACCTGACCGTGCCGATTCAACCGATGCTGGGATGCTTCGGCGTCGCTCCGGCCCGAGGACAAGCCATATCGACCGCCACTTCCGGGCCATACGGCGGGAACATGGACTACAAAGGCTTCGCCCCTGGAGTCACTGCCTACTTGCCTGTTTTCGTGGAGGGCGCGCTGTTCCACCTGGGCGATGGTCACGCATGGCAGGCCGATGGCGAAATCCTGGGCACCGGAATCGAGATTTCGATGGATGTCACACTTACTCTTGAGGTCATCAAAGGCAAGGAGATCGGATGGCCGCGAGGCGAGAACGACGATTACATCTTCACCGCAGGCAACGCTCGACCACTGGACCAGGCGACCCAGCACGCCTCGTCCGAGATGCTCCGATGGCTCCAGACCGATTACGGCCTGGACTCGGAGGAGGCGAATTTCCTGCTTGGGATGCACGTGGAATACGACGTCGGCAACATCTTCGACCCGGCCTTCACCATGGTCTGCAAATTGCCTAAGAGCGTTCTGCCCAAGTAACGATGTTCTGAATTGTCATGCTGAGCGAAGCCGAAGCATTTGGTCGCCAGGGAAGCAAATGTTGCATTACTAACGGCCAGATTCTTCGATTGCGATCTCAGAATGACGAGGCGGCTCTCGGTGGCTGAAACCCGATTGCTGAAAGCTATTCCCAGGCTCCGATCTGTCGGAGCAGGTCGAGGTCGTCGCGTTGCACCCACTCCTCTGCGATCAGTCCGTCTTCCATTCTGGATATTGCCATTCCCGTAGATGAGACGCTGACTCCGGTGGGAGGAATATTCCTCCATGTCCCAAGATGAGTCCCGATCATTATCCAACGACGAGTGACGAACTCGCCGTTGGCGGACGGGATAATCCAAACGTCGAAATGAAAATCCGGAAAACCGGTTTGCAGGCTCACGATCTGCGCTTTGACTGACTCAATACCCACAACTGGCTCATTCAGTAAGGAGTCCCGTCTGACGTGGCCGGGTGTGAGCAATTCATCAACTATCTGAATGTTGCCCCGATTCCACGCCTCTTCGACATACCGCGCGACCACTTCTTCTGCGGCCATGTTTGGATGCCCCATATCGCCTCCTTGCGAACGATTTAGTCTCGACGTTTCAACGGCATTCTAACCAACCATGTCGTGCCGATGTCAGGCAATCGAGCATCGAACTGTTGTAGTATCCTTGAGACTCGAATCTGATTCCATTCGCCAGGCGACAAATACCCATCCGATTGAACCTCTCCCATAAACTACAGAACGCAACCTCCCCCTTCAGCACGTTACGCCAGCGAAACTTCGGCCTGGTCTGGTCGTCGATTATGCTTGGCGGAATGGGCGCTCAGATGGAAACGCTGGTGATGGCGTGGTTCGTGCTGACGCTCACAGACTCGCCATTCCTCGTGGGGTTGGCAGGCTCGGCTAGAATGGCCGCCAACATTCTTGCCCTGTTCGCCGGAGCCATCGCCGACCGAATGCCCCGCCATCTGCTCCTCTCTGGGGTCGGATTCGTCATGGGCTCGCTGGCGATCATCTTGCTGGCCCTTCTGTTGACCGATACGTTGGAGGTGTGGCACATATTCGTCATATCTTTCGCCAGCGGACTTGCCCGAATCTTTCAGATGCCCGCCGGCCAATCTCTGGCGGCGGACAGCGTTCCCCAGGACCGCATCTCCACCAGCGTGGCCCTAATCAACAGCGGCATGAACCTCAACTTGATCATCGGCCCGCTGATCGGCGGAATACTATTCGAGGCGTTCGGTCCCGAAGGCGCGTACGCGCTGATAAGCGCGTTGTACATCTCCAGTGGGGTCTGCGCGTTGTTCATCCGAGTGAGCAGGTTGACCGAGCAAACGAGAGAGTCCGTCTGGAGACTTGTGTTGGGAGGGTTGAGATACGTCAAAGTTCAACAGGCATTGTGGGCCGGGCTGCTTGTGGCGGTCATAATCAACCTCACGGGGTTCCCTTTCCACACCACTCTGATGCCGATATTCGCCAAGGACGTGCTGGGGACCGACGCACGAGGGTTGGGATTGTTGATATCCGCTTTCGGAATTGGCGCTCTGTTCGGCTCCTTCGCTCTGGCATCGGTGCAAAACATGAAACACACTGGCAGGTTATTGATCGTCGCGGTAATTGTGTGGCACGCCTCGATGTTGGTGTTTTCAACGTCGACGTCGTTCCCCACCTCCCTGGCAGTTCTCGTCGTGTCTGGAATGGCGTTCTCAGCGACTTTAGTCCTGATCCTTACAGTCCTGCTTCGCACAGCGCTCCCAGAATACAGAGGGCGAATCATGGGATTGCGAGTGCTGGCGATCTACGCTCACACTTTTGGAAGCCTCAGCTCAGGAGGCATGGCAAGCCTGTGGGGAGCGCCAGTAGCCGCCAATATCAACGCTGTCTGGGGAGTCACGATGCTTGGACTGCTGGCATTCATCGCCCCCAAGTTGAGGCGGGCGTAAAGTCGACCATAGACTAGCCACTTTCATGTCAAGGGCTGTTCCGATATATTAGGCTTCATCCAGATTATTTCAAAGACGAGGTATTCGTGAGCCAACTTTTCACACCCATAACCATTCGAGGCGAAACCATCCCCAACCGCGTGTGGGTCTCGCCAATGTGCCAGTACTCCTCGGACACCGAGGACGGACGGTGCCGACCGTGGCACTTGATCCACTACGGGTCCAGAGCGCAGGGAGGCGCGGGTCTCGTGATGGTAGAAGCAACGTCGGTCCAGCCTGAAGGCAGGATAACGCCGTGGGACCTGGGTTTCTGGTCCGATGACCAGTCCGCGTCATTCGAGCAAGTGGCAGAAGCCATCGACAGGACGGGTTCGACGCCAGCAATCCAGCTTGCTCATGCCGGTCGCAAAGCCTCACACACGAAACCCTGGGAAGGCAGCGACTTCCTGGAAATCGGCGACGGGGGTTGGGAGATAATCGGCCCCAGCCCCGTGAAATTCCAAGACGACTGGGGAACACCCAACGAGCTAACCATAGAAGACATCGACGCGGTGGTCGCAGATTTCGCAAGCGCCGCTCGTCGCTCAGTCGACGTCGGCATGCGCGCCATTGAGCTTCACATGGCCCACGGCTACCTGGGATGCGAATTTCTCTCTCCCCTATCCAACCTGCGTCAGGATGAGTTTGGAGGCTCGCTGCGGAACCGCTCCCGGTTCGCCCTCCAGGCGGTTCGGGCCGTGCGGAAGACGATTCCAGAATCCATGCCCTTGTTCGTCAGAGTGTCGGCCACCGAATATATGGATGACGGCTGGAACATCGACGAATGCGTTCAGCTATGCCAGTGGCTGAAGGGCGAAGGCGTTGACCTGATCGACTGCTCATCGGGCGGCAACTCCGTTGACCAGAACTTGGAGCCTTACCCCGGCTACCAGGTTCAATTCTCATCTCGAATCCGCAACGACACCCACATGCTGACCGGCGCGGTTGGCCTGATCACAGAGCCTCTTCAGGCGGAGAAGATACTGGCCGACGAAGAGGCGGATGTCGTCCTGTTGGCCCGGGAGCTTCTTCGCGACCCGTACTGGCCCCTGCACGCCAGGGAGGTGCTTGACGATGACACGTCCACATGGCCCGATCAGTACGCCAGGGCGGCAGGCATTCCGAGTATCGCCCGTTAGTTCCTGTATTTAGATCGCTCAACTAAACCATGTCATTTCGAGACCACCGTCGAAAAATCTGGCCCATGGGAACAACCGTGGCATTATATCAACCAGATGCTTCACTCCGTTCAGCATGACATTGGGAGATTTTGTTAATCGCTTTTATTAGGCGAATAGATTTGGCAATCTGCGCGATGTAAAATAGGCGAGATTCGACCCCTGGTTGGATTTGGCCCTGCCGACCCATCGTCAACCCCAGTGGAGGAGAACCAGCTAAATGAAAATAACCGACATCGAGACCTTTGTGGTTGACGCGGGACGTCGACCGTGGCTGTTCACAGCAGTCCGAACGGATGAGGGCATCACAGGATACGGAGAGTTTGGCTCTGGCGGCACGGCCCATGCGCTGGTGGGATTGATCGAAGACCTCAAACCCATCGTCATAGGCAAGGACCCGGAGGCGGTCGAAAAACTCTACTTCGACATGTATCGCGTTCTCAGATCAGCGCCTGGAGGCATTGCCCAGATGGGCATGGCCGGAATCGAGCTTGCCTGCTGGGACATCAAGGGCAAGGCGATGGGAGTGCCCGTCAACAACCTGATCGGCGGTCCTTACCGAGACAAACAGCGAGTCTACTGGTCTCATCTCGCCAGCGCGAGGGCCGGAGACCCTACTCTCGCGCCCGACAAGCCCCTTAAGGACTGGGGCGCTGTGGCCGCAGCAGCGCTTGAGGCTCCCGAAATGGGGTACGACGCCTTCAAAACCAACATCATCTGGCCTGGGGAGAACCCTCGTTCCATCTCGCAGGGTCGAGACGGACTGAGCCATGACCAGCGCGCCGACACCGAACTCGTCCGCAATGTCGAACAGCAGATTTCGGTCATGCGGGAGGCTGTGGGAAATTCCGTCGATATCCTGCTGGACATCAACTACAACTTCAAGACCGAAGGCGCCATCCGAGTCGCCCGCGCTCTGGAGCCATATAACCTGTTCTGGATCGAACACGACAACGAAGACCCGGAAGCTCTGGCGCAGTTCAAAGCGTCCACAACCACTACCCTTTGCTCTGGCGAACAGCACTTCACCATGCGGGAGTACCTTCCCTACTTTGAATTACGCGCTATGGACACTGTGAAGGTCGATGTCCAGTGGCAGGGATTCGGCCCTTCCAAGAAGGTCGCCGATCTCGCCGAGACCTACGAGCTAAACATCGCGCCGCACAACCCGGCGTCGGAGCTTGCCAGCTTCCAGACCGTCCATCTTTGCGCTTCGGTCTCCAACACCCGAATCATGGAGTCTGACCCAGAGGGCGTGCCGTGGAGGTTCGACCTGTTCACCGAGCGTCCCGAAGTAATAGACAGCTACATGACCGTGCCCACGACCCCCGGATGGGGATGCGACCTTGTAGAGGACGAAGCGCGAAAGCGAGCCTGGAACAAGTAGCGCCGAGCCATCCTCCTGACACCTTAAAACAGGATACCTAGCTACCTATCCCGAAGGAATAACACTCATGAAGATCACAGCTATCGAAACATTCAAAGTCCGCACCATAGGTCGCATGCCTTGGCTATTCTGCGCCATCCGCACCGACGAGGGTATCACGGGTTATTCCGAGTTCGGGTCCGGCGCGCTGCATGTGGGTATCACCGGCCTTGTGGAAGACCTGGGACGGCGTCTAATCGGCCAAGACCCTCTACCCGTGGACAAGCTGTACATGGATATGTACCGGTGGACCCGATCCGAGGCCGGCGGCGCGACAGCTATGGCGATTGCAGGGATCGAACTCGCCCTCTGGGACATCAAAGGCAAGTTCCACGATGTACCTGTGTATCGGCTGGTCGGCGGCCCATTCCGAGAAAAACAGCGCGTTTACTGGTCGCACCTGGCGACGTACCGGGTCCGATCGGCTGAGATATTGGGCAAGCCGAAGCTCAGGACGATGGAGGACGTTGCCAACTGCGCCCTCGAGGCTGTGGACGCTGGATACACAGCCTTTAAGACCAACATCGTCTTCCCTGGAGAGAACCCGTCGATGATCGGCAACATGTTCGCCGGCTCCAACGACCAGAACGCCCCCACCGATCTTGTCCGCCACACCGTCGAGCAGATAGGCGCGATGCGACAAGCCGTCGGCCCAGATATCGACATCTGTCTGGACATCAACTACAACTTTAAGACTGAGGGCGCCATCAACATCGGTCGCGCACTGGAACCATTCGACCTGTTCTGGATGGAGATCGACAACCAGGACCCTGAATCACTGGCGCAGCTAAAATCTGCCCAACGCACTCCCATATGCACTGGCGAGCAATTGTTAGGTTTGCGGCAGTATCAGCCCTACTTCCGAAGGCACGCGATGGACACCGTTAAGGTGGATGTCCAGTGGCAAGGCTTCTCCCAGGCCAAGAAGGTCGCGGAGTTGGCCGAAGTCTATGAGTTGAACATTGCCCCGCACAACTACAACTCCCAGCTCTCAAGCTTCCAGAGCCTGAACCTGACCGCCGCAGTCTCCAACGTCCGAATCATGGAGTCTGACGTGGACTCATCCCCGTGGCGCGACGAGATCACGACGCAGGTCCCGGAGATCGAGAACGGGTTCATGACCATCCCCGACGGCCCAGGCTGGGGATGCGACCTGGACGAGGAAGCGGCAAAGAAGTACGCCTTCGAGGGGTAGGCTGAATAGTTCCAAGGCGTTATGGGTTTGAATAACCCTTTAGCCCTCTGTCGCCAATTCTCGCTGGGACTTATCGAGAACCTCCGGCCAATCTGCCTGTGCAAATGAGTTCGATTGATTCATAGGTTTTTTAAGCGATACCTTTATTCTATATCGAGAGCTTTACAAGCAGTATCGTTATCACGATAATCAGCAAAATGAACAACGAAGCCTTCCCGAATTTGGCAATTCAGCTACTCAGATACGCCTCAAACAAATCTCCGGGAGTTAACACCCTTGCGCTTAGAAGCTATATCTTCAAGTTGATCAAGACGCCTGTCCCATTCCGAGTGCGGCGTAGGGCCGATAGACGGGCTTGCCCTCCTGTCCGCTTCTGCGCTTAGGTGCTCTCCGAGCTTTTCGTACACCTCGACGCAGCCCTGGTGAAAAATCGTCACCCGTTTAGGGTGGAGATTGGTAGCCGCCGCGAATGCAGCTACCGCGCCCCGGTAGTCGCCATCGATGAGTAGCCGCCTTCCTTCGATGCCTTTGAGCATCGCGGCTTCCTGGCTAGCAGGCTTAGGTGTAGCGTTCGATCGGTTGGTCGGATTGTCGAGGGGATCGGCAGATCGAGTTTCACGATCATAGACCACCTGAGACCTGCGAGCCCTGCATTTAACTTTGTGGGTCACCGCGTTGAGCGTAGTCAAGACTGTACCGCATTTATCACACGTAACTGTCACCATAGCGGATCTCCTTGGTCTTGATTGGCATGGACTCTGCCGTGCCTGAAACGCGTCTTAAGACTAAATTACACGGTATTACCCGGAGTCTCCAACCATCACATTGTTGATAGTTCAATAACTGACAATAACCCACACATTGCGCCCTTAAACGGGACGAAGGCCTTAGGCTTCAGCAGCGAATAGGTTGGAGCGGTGAGACTAATGATCTAGAGTCTGTCTCGTCCGATTGAATGTGACTCTCGCCCCACCTTGCCCTATACTCTACGTCGATGCCTATCAAAGAAAGAATCCGCCGCCCTAAAATCTATCGGGGCTGGTGGGTGATCTCGGCGCCTTTCCTGGCAAGCGCGCTTTCAGTGGGCGCCGGACAGTATGGCTTTGGCCTGTTCATCGAGCCTCTGGAGGACGCCTTCGGGTGGAACCGGTCGCAGATCAGCGCATCCCTCTCCTTCACCGCCGTCGGCAGTCTCATCGCGCCATTCCTCGGACGAGTCATGGATCGCCACGGGGCCAAATACATCATGGCTGGGTCGATGGGACTGATCGCCATCAGCTACCTGCTTCGCCCTCTGATGACCGAGTTGTGGCACTGGTACGCACTGAGCCTCATCCAGTATCTGGGCTACACGGGAGGCACAATTCTCCCCGCAGGGCGACTGGTTGGGATATGGTTCCAACGCACCCGAGGCAGAGTCATGGGCTTCACGGCGATGGGGGCAAATTTCGGCGGCTTGGTCATGCCGCCCCTACTGGGCCTGATTCTTCCGATTCTGATGTGGGAAGGGTCATACCTGGTCCTCGCAGTGTTGTCTGGCGCAATGATGCTCTACACGCTGGCATTCGTCAACGAACATCCCAATAGTCCAGATACAGGAGAAGACGAGTCAATGACTCGAAATTCCCCTGTCGTTCTGACGGGCTGGACGCTCCAAGAAGCCATGCGGAGCAAGGCGTTTTACGCCATCACCCTGGCGGTAATGATGGGCACATTCACATACGCCGCGATACTCCCTCAGATCATCACCCACCTGACCGACCAGGGTGTCTCGGTCAGGACAGCATCGGTGGCGCTGAGTGTGTTCGCCATCTGCGGGATGACCGGCAAACTGCTCATGGGATTCCTCTCCGAGCGGATCACCGCCCGTTACGCCCTGATGATAAATTTCACCGGCCAGGCGGTTTTCTTGATTCTGATGACCTGGGCCGCCTCTCCTGTGGTCATGTGGATATCCGTGCCTCTTTACGGCTACTTCAACGGAGCCTTCGGCGCGCTGTTCCAACTGGTCGTCCAGAACGCCTTTGGCATCCGGCATTACGGCAGTATCATGGGCAGCATTAATCTGACGACGATGGTGTCCTTCGGGATTGGGCCGATACTCGCGGGCGCGTCCTTCGATCTGACTGGTAGCTATACCGTTGTGTTCGTAATAGTGGCAGTCCTGTTTCTCATCGGCGCGCTGTCGATGACACAGGCGGGCGTGCCAGAACATCGTCCTGTTAAGGGCGAAGTTTCGGCCTGACCGTTCCGGCGTTAGAATCTTGAGGTGAGGTCGCGCCGGACACACTGGTGCTTCCGGCGCCTGATCGCCATATACTCTGGTCTATGCTTATCAATAAAAGGCTACGCAAACCTAGGATATTTCGGGGCTGATGGGAATATGGTTCCAGCCCAAGAGGGGCCGGGTGATCGGAATTACCGCGATGGGCAACAACTTCGGCGGCTTCGTCATGCCGCCTCTGCTGGGGTTCATCCTCCCCGTGCTGATGTGGCAGGGAACCTATGCCGTGCTCGCATTCATGTCCGGAGCGCTCGTACTGTAGAAGCTAATTGTCGTCCGTGAATATCCACCGTCGCAGAACGCCGGCGTCAGGACCGCAAGCGCTCGGACTCTGGTTGCGCCGGCCCCTCTGACCCGCTGGACGCTCAAAGAGGCCATGCGAAGCAAAGCGTTCTACGCAATCACCCTGTCCATAATGCTGGGGACGTTCATTTACGCCGCCATTCTCCCTCAGATCGTCACTCACCTGACCGAGACGCCCTGGTCTCGGTCAGGGTCGCGTCGCTAGCGCTGAGCGTATTCACCATTTTCGGAATGTCTGGCAAATTGCTCATGAGATTCCTCGCCGACCGGATCACTTCCCGGCACACACTGATGATAAACCTGAGCGGCCAGGCGATCTTCCTTGTACTAACGATCTGGGCAGGTTCCCCGGTCGTGATGTGGATCGCCGTCCCGCTTTTCGGCTACTTGCACGGTGCCTTCGGCGCGTTATTCCAGCTTGTAGTTCAGGACGCTTTCGGCATCCGGCACTATGGCAGTATCATGGGAAGCATTAACTTGTCGACAATTGTGTCCTTCGGAATTGGTACGATACTAGCGGGCGCGTCCTTCGACCTGACCGGAGTTACACCACCGTGTTCGTCACCGTGGCTGTCCTATTCATCATCGGCGCGCTGCCGCTAACCAAGGCGAGCGTGCCTGATCGTCGTCCAGTTGCTGACGAAGTCTCCACAAAATAGTTTCAAGACCAAGGCCGCGAGGCGTGAACATGACAATCAATCCACAACCCGGCGCCAACCAAGAACTCACTGTTGCCCAGATTCTTGCGATGCAATCCGTAATTTCGGGCGACACTCCCCGATGGTCGCCCGACGGATCCCGAATCATGTTCGTTTCCTCCCTCGGGGGAACGGCAGACCTCTGGAGCGTAAGTCCCGATAGAGACTTTCCTCAAAGGATGTCGCTGGGCATGGGCGACGTCAGTTTCCTGGCATCGCGAATTCCCTTGTGGTCTCCTGACGGAAGGTATGCGTCATATCTCTCGCAGAAGAGTGGAAATGATGAGGTGTGGCTATGGCCAACCAATGGCGCCGAATTTCAACTCACCCACCTTGGGGGTCAGATCAACTCCATGAACTGGTCTCCTGATGGCCGGAGCATCATCGTAGCCAACAACCGCCACGGGAGCTACGACATATACAAGGTGGAGGTCCCGTCCGGCGAATCTGTGCGGTTGACCTCTGACTCGCGGTATGAAGTGAATCCGGTGTCCACTCCTGACGGCCAAAGCATCCTGTACGTACGGATGAACGAAAGCTGGGAGGATCATCAGATTGTGCGGATGAACCTGGACGGCTCCGAGCCTTGCGTGATCCTGGAGGACTCTGATTTCTTCGACTACTCCTACGGCGGGACATTCGGTTATCCGCTAGTCTCACCGAACGGAGATTCGGCGCTGTTCCGGTCTCAAAGGAGCGGGTTCACTAACATATGGAATGCTCCGTTAAATGGCGGCGATCCCCAGCCCATCTCCCCTGAAGAAGCGGATCAGAGTGAGCCTGCTTGGTCCCCAAATGGCCGGCTTGTCGCCTACGTTTCCAACCACAACGGCACGCTGAGTCTGAGAATCACCGACGCTCGCTCCGGAGAATCTCGGGACATTTTTTCTCCGCCTACAGGGGTATGCTCTGCGCCCCAATGGTCTCCTGACGGAAATTCGATCAGCTTCATGCACGGTGCTCCAACCGCACCAAATGACCTGTGG
>Ga0207963_1001395_pt1 | contig 12698 bp, 10 predicted proteins | sample Knorr_S15_td_NAD_FD_185604 | JGI IMG/M metagenome (GOLD analysis project Ga0207963, IMG submission 185604) | Marine microbial communities from Southern Atlantic Ocean transect - Knorr_S15_td_NADW_ad_2500m_LV_A (SPAdes) (version 2) | ecosystem: Environmental > Aquatic > Marine > Oceanic | place...
AAACATTATCAAGGATCTCAACATCAGGATGATGCCCAGTTAAGAGAAAACTATATAGATCGAATATACGATACCTACATAGACGAAGAACAACTTCAGATTTGTGATAAAACTATTTGCAGTATAGCTGACGGTTTAGAAGCAAAATCTTATACTTCTAGAGAATTCATAAAGGAAATTGGAAAATACTTAAAAACAAACGCTAAAAAGAAGGAATCTTTAATTGAGACAGCTTATGACAATAATGTTCCTATATTTTGCCCGGCTTTTACAGATTCAAGTGCTGGATTTGGTTTAGTTATGCATCAGGAAAAAAATCCAAACAAATGTATAACGATCGATTCTATAAGAGAATTTAGAGAACTAACTGAAATCAAAATAAAATCAAAATCCTCGGGACTTTTTATGATCGGAGGCGGGGTACCAAAAAACTTTGTACAAGATACCGTTGTCTGCGCTGAACTTTTAGGAAAAAAGGTAGGAATGCACAAATATGCTGTGCAGATCACAGTAGCTGATACCAGAGATGGTGCGTGCAGCAGCTCTACTCTTAAGGAAGCAAGTTCTTGGGGCAAGGTTAATACCTCAAAAGAACAAATGGTTTTTGCTGAAGCCACCAGTGTCCTACCCTTAATAGTTAGTGATGCCTACCATCGTTTCTTTTGGAAAGAAAGACAGCCTAAAAGTTTTTCAAATATATTTGGTTAAAAATTGAAATATCTTTCAAATAAAAAAGGATTTCTTGGAGCAGATAATAAAAGTAGCGGAAAAGAAAAAGTTGTTGTAGTACCCTTTGGACTCGAAAAAACTGTAAGTTATGGAAGTGGTACAAGTAGAGGTCCAACAGAAATAATAAAGGCTTCTTATCAAGTAGAACTTTTTGACGAAGATTTAAACAAAGAACCTTATAAATCCATCGGCATCAAAACATTAAAGCCTTTCCCTATAAAAAAAAATATAGTCGATGCGCTTAAACAAATTGAAAATATTAATAAACTTTTAATAGATAAAAAAAAATTTCCTTTGGTTTTAGGTGGAGAGCATTCTTTAACTCCTGGAGCAATTAGACCTTTTGTTAAAAAGTTTGGTAAATTATGTTTACTTCATTTCGATGCACACGCAGATTTAAGGAACAGTTATAACGGCAATAAATTTTCTCATGCCTCCGCTATTAGAAGATGCTTAGATAATCCAAATGTCAGTGTAGTATCTTTTGGCATAAGAAATATTTCATCAGGTGAAATACCTTTTTTAAAAAAAAATAAAAAAAGAATAAAAATTTTCTGGGCAAAAGATAAATTAAAGTGGAGTTTGAACCAATTAAAAAAAATCATAAGAAATAAAAAAGTATATTTAACATTTGATGTAGATGGTTTGGACTCAAGTTTAATGCCAGCTACAGGAACGCCAGAACCGGGCGGTTTATTTTGGGATGAAACAATTAGAATTATTAAAATAGCGGCACAATCAGCTCATATTGTAGGAGCGGATATAAATGAACTTTCTCCCATAAAGGGATTTGACTCATGCAATTTTTTAGCTGCAAAACTAGCATATAAAATAATTGCCTATTCTTTTGAATTTAAAAAAACTAGATAGAAAGTAAGCTGTTTGTCTGCCACTGAATGGTTACCATTGCGCCATTGGTTTTAGGACATTTTTCAAACGTAACATTTGCTTTCATTCTCTCTAAGAGAGTTTTTCCAATAAATGTTCCGAGGCCCAGTCCAGATTTAGAGCTAATTTTATTATCCTCAGAACGTATGTAAGGTTCTCCTAATACATCTTTTACGTCAGATGGAAAACCTGGACCATCATCACAAACTTTTACCTCGGTAATTCTATTATTGCTTTCTAGACTAATTTCTACAAGTGATTTACTATACTTCACTGCATTACCAATAAAATTTCTTAAGCCATAAGTAATTTCCAGTGTTCTTGCGATGCGCGGATTAATTTCATTTTTTTCGACTATGACAGATAATTTCTTATTTGAAATTTCCCTATATGATCTAGCAATTTCATTTAACAATTCATCTAATTTTATATCATCAAGAAAACTATCTTCTGCCAAAGTATCCTGTGACAGTTTTTTTAAAATATCACCGCATCTTTTTGTTTGAGTTAAAAGCAAATTGATATCTTTTGAATATTTTGGATTGTTTCCAATTTCTTTTTCTAATTCCTTAGCAACTACAGTAATAGTTGATAAGGGTGTACCTAAAGAATGCGCAGCAGCGGCAGCTTGAACTCCTATGGACTCTAATTCATGTTCTTTAGCTAAAATTAATTCTAGTTTGTTTAGTGCCTCAGTTCTTTTTCTTGATTCTATTCCAAACCTTGCCCCAAAATAGGTTAAGAAAATTAACCCTATAATCACTGCAGTTGGAATTGCATACAAATAATAATTTGGAACGTGAAAATGTAAATCGCCAGAATGGGGTAAAGGAAGATGATAAAGTGTTAACACTAACAAAACCATTATTGTGACGAAGGATAGATTTAAAGTACTTCTCAAAGATAAAAAAGTTGATGATACTATTGCTGGAACAATTAATAAAATTGTAAAAGGGTTAGTTATACCTCCAGTAAAATAAAGCAAGGCAGCTAATTGGACGAGATCATAAAGTAAGTAAATCGTTGAATGAAAGTTACTTAGCTGGTTTTCTCTAACTTTGAATTGCAAATAAATATTAGTTAATACACCGACCAAAATAATTACAGAACAATAAAAAAAAGGAAGTTCAAAACCTAAAAAAAAATAAACAATACTGATTGTAAAAAATTGTCCAACAATAGCTATCCACCTCAAAATAACTAAAGTTTTTTTATCTAATTGAATATTATCCTTTGATGTAAAAACTTCCGAAAATTTCATTCGGAAATTATATATCTAAATTTGAAACTTCTAAAGCACGTTTAATTATAAAGTCTTTTCTTGGAGCCACTTCATCGCCCATAAGGATTTGGATTAAATCTTGATCTTTTTTTGATTTGGCTTTTGTATTATTCGAATATTTAACTTGTAACAATATACGTTTTTCAGGATTCAAAGTTGTCTGCCACAGTTCTTCAGGATTCATTTCTCCCAAACCTTTAAATCTTTGAATCTTTACTTTACTTTTTTCTCGTTCAATAAATTTATTAAATTCTTTTGTGCTTTTTTTAATTTCATTTTTTGATTTTCCTGAAGATTTAATTAAAAAATCTTCTAACTCTTTATCATTTTTAATATAGAAACTCTTTGATCCTTTAGTAATTTTATAAAGAGGAGGTTGAGCAAGATATAAATGACCTTTTTCGATTAACTCATTAAATGGATGATTATTAAATAAAGTTAACAAAAGAGTTCTTATATGAGATCCGTCAACATCAGCATCGGTCATTATAATTATTTTATCGTATCTTAAGTTTTTAATGTCAAAATCCCGAGACCCAGTGCCTAAAGCGTTAATTAAAGTAACTATTTCATTGGAAGACATCATTTTTGAAAAAGCCTTTGTCTCTAAATCTTTTCCATTACCATTTCTAGCTTGCTTGCTGTTTGTATCAACATAAGTATTTAGTATTTTCCCCCTTAAAGGAAGCACAGCTTGATATTCTCTATTTCTTCCTTGTTTTGCTGATCCTCCGGCTGAATCTCCCTCAACAATAAACAGTTCTGTTCCTTCGGCTTTGCCAATTTGACAATCAGCAAGTTTGCCGGGAAGCCCAGATAATTCTAATGATCCTTTTCTTCGCACACCTTCTCGAGCTTTTCTTGCAACATCTCTTGCAATAGCAGCCTGAACTATTTTTAATAATACTACTTTCGTTACTCCAGGATTTTGATCAAACCAAGTTGATAATCTCTCATTAATTACCGATTCTACAATGAACCTTACTTCTGATGAAACAAGCTTATCTTTGGTTTGTGAAGAAAATTTAGGATCAGGTATTTTTAGTGACAAAACGCCGGTTAAGCCTTCTCTAATGTCTTCTCCTGATAAAGTAATTTTATTTTTTTTTAGAAGATTACTGCCTGTAGCATATTTATTGATTACTCTTGTCAATGCACTTCTAAACCCTAATAAGTGCGTTCCTCCGTCTCTTTGATGAATATTATTTACAAATGGCAACATCTCTTCAGAATATCCAGCATTCCACTTCAATGAGCATTCTACCATGACATTATCTTTTAATCCTGAAATATAGATTGGTTTTTTAAATAAATTAACATCATTTTTATTAACTAAAGCAGTTTTGTTTTTATCTAAAAATTCAACGAATTCTTGTATACCTCCATTGTATTTATTTTTATATTCTTTTTCTTTTTTTGCAGTTTTGTCTACTAAAATAATACTTAAACCCTTGTTTAAAAAAGCAAGTTCTCTCATTCTTTTTTGTAAAATTGATGAACTAAATTTAGTTAAAGAAAATACTTTTTTTGATGGTAAAAAATTTATAAAAGTTCCAGTTTTATTTGTTTTACCCTTAACTTTTAGAGGAGATAAAGCCCTTCCATCTTTAAATTCAACAAAATATTCCTTTTTATCTCTGAATATTCCTAAAATTAATTTTTCAGATAAAGCATTAACCACTGAAACACCAACGCCATGAAGTCCACCGGAAATTTTGTACGAATCATGATCAAATTTACCTCCAGCGTGGAGTTGGGTCATAATAACTTCTGCAGCTGACTTCCTTTCCCCTTTATGTATATCAACTGGAATACCTCTTCCATTATCCTCGACAGAAATGGATTGATCCGAATTAATCGTAACTTTAATATTTGTACAATAACCATCTAGAGCTTCATCAATAGAATTATCAACTACCTCATAAACCATATGATGAAGCCCTGTGCCATCATCAGTATCGCCAATGTACATGCCTGGTCTTTTTCTAACTGCTTCTAATCCCTTAAGAACTTTTATCGAATCTGCTCTATATTTTGATTTTGAGTTATCTTGTTGATCTTTTTGAATCATATATGTGAAATTCTATTAGTATATTTTAACATTTTTATTGACTTAATTAAATCGAAGGCAAACGTACACCTTAAATGACCGTTGGTATCAAATGATTACTTAATGAAAAAAAAAAATTAATCTAAAATCTCCTTTAAACAAAATAAATCAAATTTTCATTGGCATAACGACATGAAAACTATTTTTATCTGACATATCTTTAATTAGCACTGGTGAGGCGGCATCCTTTAAATTAATAATAATTAAATCATTTTCGATTTGGGATGCAATATCAATCAAATATCTACTATTAAAACTTATATCCATATCATCAGAATTAAATATTGCATTAATACTTTCAATACCTTCTCCACTGTTAGGGCTGTTAACTGATAATTGTAAAAAATCTTTCGATATGTTCATTTTTAAACCCTCTTTACGATCCGAGGAAACTGTAGTCACTCTCTCTATAGAATTTTTAAATTCATTTAATTTTATTTGTAATATTTTAACATTATCTATGGGAACAACTTTACTATAATCAGGAAATCGTCCATCAATAACTTTAGAAATCAATACACCACTATCAATTTCGAACTTAATTTTTGATTTATTATTAGATATTTTGATAGCACTTGTACTTTGCTCCAATAAGGAAATAAGTTGAAAAATAGTTTTTTTGGGTAAAATAATAGATTCAAAATCTGTATTAGAATCAATTTCTAGTCTGCTAGAAGAAAGTCTATGACTGTCTGTTGCTACGCTTGATAGAAATGATTTGTTTTCTATATTTATTTTATGTAGATAAATTCCGTTAAGATAATGTCTGGTTTCATCATTTGAAATTGAAATTTTAGTCTTGTTTAGAAGTTTTAGCATTTTTTTAGAAGAAACTTCAAAAGTTTTTTGCTTAATATCTTCATCTGACAAGGGAAAATTATCTGGGGATAAACATAATAAATTAAATTTAGAATTACCAGAAACTAACTTCAGCTTATTTGCGCTTTGTAAAAAAAGTTCAACTTTTGTATTGGGTTCTAATTTTCGTAATATGTCGTAAATTATGCTGGCTGAAGTAGTTGTTGAACCTTCCTTTTTTAATTCTTGTAAGGGAATTTCTTCGGTATAAATTATATCTAGGTCCGTTGCAGTAATTCTAATTTTTGAATCTTTTGCTTCTATCAAGATGTTTGATAAAATTGGAAGTGTTGTTTTTTTTTCAATAATACCATAGGCATGGCTCAATGATTTTAAAAAGGTATTCCTAGATATTGTAAATTCCATTTTGCAATTTTAAAGAAGTATTTTTATAATTTCAGTTATGCTGTGCTTAATTTCATTATCATTTTTAATTAATTCATCAATTTTTTTTACAGCATGTATTACAGTTGTATGATCACGATTAGAAAATTTTCTACCAATGTCCGGTAGAGAGTTTGTTGTATACTTCTTTGCTAAATACATGGCTATTTGTCTGGGTCTAGCTAGTGATCTTGATCTTCTAGGCGATAACATTTCTTGAATATTGAGATTAAAATAGACAGCCACTATATTTTGAATAGACTCAACATTTATCGACTTCTTATTGTCATTAATAAAATCTTTTAAAATTCTTTTGCACTCATAAATGTTTGGAGATTTTGTATTAATTTTACTAAAAGCTAAAACTCTATTTAAAGCTCCAACCATTTCTCTGATACTCGATGTAATTTCGGTTGCCAAAAACTTGAAAACTTCATCATTTAAATTATAATTTTCGTTAAAATTTTTTTTAATATCTTCAAACTTACTTCTCAAAATTTTTATTCTTAAATTTAAATCAGGTGGTTGAATATCAATTACCAAACCTCCTGACAAACGGGATTTAATCCGTCCTTGAACTCTATCAAGATTTGAAGGAGATCTATCTGATGCTACTACTATTTGCGAACCTCTTTCTATTAAAGCATTAAAAGTATGAAAAAATTCTTCTTGCATAGCTTCTTTGCCTGCTACAAATTGAATATCATCAATAATAAAAACGTTAGCTTTCCTGAAAAAATCTTTAAATTTAACCATGTCATTACTTTTTATGGATCTAATAAAATGATACATAAATCTTTCTGCTGAAATAAACATTACTTGTTTCGAGTTCTCAATATCTAACCCGATAGCATTTAATAAATGTGTCTTGCCCATCCCTACCACACTATAAATAAATAGTGGATTATAATGTGAAGACTGAGTGCATACTTTCCTGGCCGCCGTATACGCAAGTTCGTTGCTTTCTCCAACCATGAAATGATCAAAACTATTGTTTAAATTAAATCGATTGTAATTTAATAAGGAATTTTCGATTGATGAAATCTGACTATCTCTTCGAAAGTCTATTTTATCAGACTTTTCTTTCGATTCTTCAATGAAAAACTCAATTCTTTGGATGCTTTTTTTAAATGTTTGAATTATATCCAACATTTTATCTGCGTATCTTGAAACAATCCAGTCTCTTACAAATCGAGTAGGAGCAGTCAAAACAACATAGTGATTAAATTCTTTTTTTAAATTTATGTTTTTTAACCAACTTTCATAAACATCATTTCCAAAAGTTGTTTTAAAATTTTTAAGGACCTCATTCCAATCAAGCAAATTCTCTTCTAATGCTACAACTGCACTCGAAGCTTGTTTTGATAAAGTTTCAATCATAAAGATATTTATTTTTGATCAAGTAGTTCTATTTTTTTTTTAGCGGGTATGCAATATTTTTTAGGTTGTATTAAGAAAAAAATTATCTTTAGGTTGTATTGTAAATTTTTTACATATTATATTTTTTTTAATTTAAATATAAACTAAATCACAAGTAGCAAAAAAATTACTCTAGAACTTGTTGATGCAACTTAAAATATCATTTAACTAGATTTTGATTTTTTCTCTAAAATTATTTTTTATTTAGTTGTGACAAAAATAAAGGTATGTCGAAAAATTTATCAACCCTTAATTGACTGATTTATTTTTTTAACTTTTGAATTTTTTTGGTAACCCTAGAAATTTTTCTTGAGACTGTTTCTTTCCTAATGACACCAGTTTTTGCTATCTTTATCAATTGTGAGTGGAATTTTGGTAAAAAGTCTTGGGCTTCCTTTGTCTTGCCTGAAGCAATATAACTGGACATTTGCTTAACAGCAGATTTGTATTTACTTTTCCTTATTCTATTGACTGATGTCTGAAATCTAGTTCTTTTTACGCGTCTTTTTGCAGATTTAGTAGTTGGCATAAAGAGGTGAATATATATCTTTTTGCTTCATATCGGTCAATAACAATTAATTTTGACAACTGTTACAATAAAAAGATGATCTATTGGATATTGATATTTTTTTTATTTTTCCTTTGCACGAAATACGAGAACAATTTTTATTTTCTTGTCCATATACATTAAAAAATTGTTGAAAATTGCCACTTTTACCATATGCATTTTTGAAATCTTTAATTGAAGAACCCCCTTGATTGATTGAAATTTTCAAAACTCTTCTAATATTATAAATTAAATTCTTAATACTCTTTCTTTCTAAATTACTGCATTGCCTTAATGGATGAATTTTCGATAGAAATAAAGCTTCATTTGCATAAATATTACCAAGTCCACTAACAAAAGTTTGATCCATTAATAAATTTTTAATATTTTTTTTTCTATTTTTAATAAACTTTTGTACATATTTTATACAAAATAAAACGCTAAAAGGTTCAGGACCAAGTTTTTTTAAAAAAATAATTTCTTTTAATTTTATATTTTCAAATAGTTTAAAAAAACCAAATCTTCTCACATCATTATAAATTAATACCAAACCATTATTTAAAACAAAGTAAATATGATTGTGTTTTGCTAATATATTTAAATCATAATAAAAACTTGTTTTAAACATCTTGTTGTCTTTACTTCTAACAATTAAAAATTTTCCACTCATACCAAAATGAACTAAAAGTAATTTATTTTTAAAATGAAAAATTAAATATTTAGATCTTCTTGAAATTTTTAATATCTTTTCATTAATTAATTTTTTGGACAGCGTGTCAGGTATTTTGTATCTTAAATTTTTATTATTAATTTTCACATTTACAATTTTTGCTTTATTTACCATTTTAAATAAAGATCTTTTTACGATTTCTATTTCTGGAAGCTCTGGCATTTGTATATTATATATATTGTGAAAAAACTTAACATATGATCTATTAAATTAAATGAAAACCTATCATAAAAACAATGAAAGACTTGTGACAAAAGTCTTTCAAGATGTTTTTGATAAATATGACCTTATGAATGATTTAATGTCTTTAGGTATTCATAGGATTTGGAAAAAAAACTTTATCCATTGGTTAAATCCACAAAAAAATACAACATTAATTGACATAGCTTCTGGTACTGGTGATATAGCAAAATTATATTTAAATAAGATTAATGATAAAGGTTGCGTGTATTGTGTAGACGAAAATAAAGGAATGCTTGATTTAAATAAAAGAAAATTTAAAGGAAATACTAGCGTTAAATGGTTCTGCAATAGTGCTGAAAAACTACCATTTAAAAATAATCATTTTGACTATTACACAATTAGTTTCGGTATTAGAAATGTTAGTAATTTAAATAATGCACTTAAAGAAGCTTATCGTGTTCTTAAACCTGGTGGCAGATTTTTATGCCTGGAATTTTCAAAAGTAAAAAACAAAATTTTAAATAGATTTTATAAAACTTATTCAAAATCAATACCTCAAATTGGTAAATTTATAGTGGGCAAATCAGAACCATATGAGTATTTAATTAATAGTATCGAAAAATTTCATTCCCAGGAAAAATTTATTAAACAAATTAAAAAACAAAATTTTATAAACGTATCCTATAGAAATTTAAGCGGTGGAATTGTAGCTATTCATTCAGCTTGGAAAATTTAAAAATGTTTAAAAAATTATTTATGCTATTTAAAATTGGAAGAAAGTTATCTACTTCCGGCGCAATCTCATCTATTTATGAAATTTATAATCCCCCAATCACAATCAAAATACTTTTTTTCGTAATTGGCTTCAGTTTTAATGACAAAAAAAATAATAATAATTTGTCTCCAGGAGTAAAATTATGCAATGCACTTCAAAGTATGGGAACTACTTTTATAAAATTAGGACAATTTTTGGCAACCAGACCTGATATAATTGGCGAAGATATTGCAAAAGAATTAGAAAAACTTCAAGATAAATTGCCTTCTTTTCAATTAGAAGAGGCAAAAAATATATTAAGAAAAGAACTTGGAAAAGAAAGTTTTGATAAGATCAATAATTTTTCAGATTCAATAGCGGCTGCTTCTATTGCACAAGTGCACTTTGCTACAATTAATGATTCTGCCGAAAAAAAAGAAGTTGCTATTAAAATTTTACGACCAAATATAGAAAAAATATTTAACGAAGAATTAGATGCTTTAATGCTATTAGCTTACATTGTTCAAAATCTTATAAGAAAAACAAAGAGATTAAAATTAATTGAAGTTGTGCAGCTGCTACGTGAAATCACGAATGTTGAAATGGATCTTAGATTTGAAGCTGCAGCAGCCAATGAACTTTATGAAAATACAAAAAATGATGTTGGATTTAGGGTTCCTAAAATTTATTGGAACCACACAAGCAAAAGAGTTCTATGTTTAGATAAAATAAATGGAATTTCAATAAGAGAAATTGAAAATCTAAAATCATTAAATATTGACATAAAAAAACTAGCAAAAGATATCATTCAACATTTTCTAAGACATGCGGTTAGAGACGGTTTCTTTCATGCAGATATGCACCAAGGAAATTTATTTGTAACAAAGGATGGTAACATTATGCCAGTTGATTTTGGAATAATGGGCCGACTAGATAAAAATAATAGAAAATATCTAGCTGAGATACTTTATGGATTCATTAAACGAGATTACAAAAAAGTAGCTGAAGTACATTTTTTAGCGGGATTAGTTTCAAAAGAAGTTTCAAAAGATGAATTTGCGCAAGCGTTACGTTCAATAGGAGAACCAATTTTTGGCCAATCTGTCAAAAATATATCTGGCGGTAAACTATTAAGTCATCTTTTTGAAATTACTGAAAAATTTAATATGCAAACTCAAATACAGTTATTACTCTTACAAAAAACTATGGTTGTTGTTGAGGGAGTTGCTAGAAAACTTGATCCTGATACTAATATATGGAATATATCGAGACCAATACTAGAAAACTGGCTAAAAGAAATTAAGGATCCAATTAATAAAGCAAGCGAAATCATAAATGAGACCTCCGAAATACTTAAGAGATTACCAGATTTACCTATTATTATGGACAGAGCAAATGATGTGATGACTTTAATAGCAGAAGGTAAATTTAATCCAAACACATTGGCTTATCGCAGTTTAAGAGAAGAAGAATTAAAGCTAGAATTAATGCGTAACAAGATATTAGGAGGAGTTTTAGTACTTGTAATTTTTGTTCTCATAGTATTCAAATAACAAAGTTATGGATAAATTACTTAACAACAAAAAAATTATTTTGATTATTGGTGGTGGAATTGCTGCATATAAATCTCTTGATTTAATTCGTTTATTAAAAAAACAAGAGTGCGAAATAAAAGTTGTTCTAACGGAATCTGGGAAAAAATTTGTTACTCCTTTATCAATTTCATCATTGTCTCAAAATAAAGTTTACCAAGATATTTTTGATAGCGAGAATGAAGCTGAAATGGATCACATATCATTATCTAGATGGTGTGATATAATTTTATTTGCTCCAATTACCGCAAACTCCATTGCGAAACTTGCTTCTGGAAGAGCAGATGATCTAGCATCAACACTAATATTGGCATCGAACAAACAAGTAATATTAGCTCCAGCAATGAATGTTAGAATGTGGCTTCATAAATCTACTCAAAATAATATCGATAAATTGTTAGATTTTGGATATTTGTCTGTAGGACCATCAACTGGTGAAATGGCGTGTGGAGAATATGGAGAGGGCAAAATGTCATCGCCTGACCAAATATATGAATTCATAAAAAATTATTTTTCTGACCGAAATATTGTAAAAAATAAAAATTTAAAAGCGCTTGTTACTGCAGGACCAACAAAAGAATATATAGACCCTGTTAGATTTATTACAAATAACTCAAGCGGTAAACAAGGATATGAAATTGCTAATTCATTGGCAAAATTTGGTGTTAAAACAACATTGATATCCGGACCATCTACATTAAAAAAACCTAAAAATGTAAATATTATAAGAGTGGAATCTGCTGATCAAATGTATATGGAAACAAAAAAAGCTTTGCCTGTAGATATAGCTGTATGCACAGCCGCAATAACTGATTTTAAACCTGAGAAATATGAAACAAAAAAAATTAAAAAGAATACTTTAAATTTAAATTTTAAAAGAAATATAGATATATTAGAATTTTTATCAAAAAATAATTCACAAAGACCTAGATTAGTAGTTGGTTTTGCTGCAGAAACGAATGATATCTTAAAATTTGCCAAGGAGAAAAAAAATAGAAAATATTGTGATTGGATTATAGCAAATGATGTTTCAAAACCAGAAATTGGATTTAATTCTGAATATAATGCTGTATCAATAATTGATAACAACAGAGTTGAAAAAATTGAAAAAAATTTAAAATCCTATATAGCAAATAAAATAGCTAGAAAAATAATTAATAATTTTATCCAATAGTACACATGGTAAAAATATTAGTTAAAAAGTTTGATAAAAATATCAAAC
>Ga0207963_1001402_pt1 | contig 12662 bp, 8 predicted proteins | sample Knorr_S15_td_NAD_FD_185604 | JGI IMG/M metagenome (GOLD analysis project Ga0207963, IMG submission 185604) | Marine microbial communities from Southern Atlantic Ocean transect - Knorr_S15_td_NADW_ad_2500m_LV_A (SPAdes) (version 2) | ecosystem: Environmental > Aquatic > Marine > Oceanic | place...
CAATCCAATCCAAAACGGCCATAGGACCGAGGACAAGAGTGCCCACTATGGCCGTATAAAAAAGAGTCAACAGAGGTGGGCCGCTTAAGCTCAATTTTCTCGTCGTAATAATATAAAGCGCATAACAAAAACCTGCAACAAGCGCATACAATAGGCTCGGTTTAAACTGGTCGGTGTCTGGCTGCAAAACAATAACAACGCCAACAAAGCCAACCAAAGCCCCAATACCAATAAAAATATCAAAACGCTCCCCTAAAACAAAGGGCGCAAGCATTGCAACAATCAGCGGCGATACGAATAACAAAGTGAGCGCATTTGGAATTGGGTTTGTTTTTATTGCGGTAAAAAAGAACAGCGTTGCCAAAGTAAGCATTAAGCTGCGCAATAGATGAAAAGAAGGCTGCTTGGGCATTCGCCACCAGCGCAACTTTTGCCAATAAAGAAGAGGCAACAACCACAACGTATGAAAAGCAAAACGAGCCCAAGAAATTTGCATAACGGGATAGCTCTCACTAAGTATTTTTGCAATCACGTCAAGCATTGGTACAACGCTCATAGCGCCGAGCATAAGGGCTATCCCTTTAAGTAGTCGTTTATTTTCGAGAGTCATCGCGTTGCCTTGTAAAAACTAAGCAGATTGTACAATAACAACCACCAAAGACAAGAGCTAAAATTGAAATTATTGATGGTGCCGACGGTCGGAGTCGAACCGACACAGCTTACGCCACAGCCCCCTCAAGGCTGCGTGTCTACCAATTCCACCACGTCGGCTTTTTTAATTGCTAGGTATGTCGCTTAACTCAGTTTCAGCCGTCTCGTCAACCAAAGACTGGACCATAATGCTTTGACTTGTGTCAGAGTCATTGCCTTCACTTGTCGCAAGATAAGCAAGACTAATGCTGGTGATAAAAAAACCTAAAGCCATAGCTGCAGTTAACTTATACAAAAAAGTATTCGCCCCCCTTGCTCCAAAGACTGTCCCTGCCGCGCCAGAACCAAAGCCTGCGCCAGCACCTGCGCCCTTTCCATGCTGAATTAATATCAGACCAACCATACCTAAGGCCAACAACACATGAATAACTAAAATTACTTGAAATGACATATTAACCCGCCTTACAAATTTGTAAAAAATCTTCTGCCTTGAGCGCCGCCCCTCCGATCAAACCACCGTCAATGTCAGCGCAAGAAATCAACTCGTTAGCGTTGCCAGCGTTCATGCTGCCGCCATATAGAATATGAGTGCTTTGGGCAATGCTTTCATTGCTTTCTCCTAACAAGCTGCGAATAAACAAGTGTACCGCTTGCGCTTGTTCGGGAGAAGCGGTTTTGCCAGTTCCGATCGCCCATACCGGTTCATAAGCAATAATAATATTGCGAAAGGCGCCAATTCCCACCAACTCAATAACTGCATTAATTTGTTCAGCGACAACCGTTTCAGTTTCGCCAGCTTCTCGCTGTTCGAGCGACTCACCCACACAAAGAAGTGGTGTTAAATCGTTGTCTAAAGCAGCCTTTACTTTTTCAGCAACCAAAGCGCTTGTCTCACCATAGAGGCTTCTGCGTTCAGAATGACCGACAATAACGTGCCTTGCTCCAAAGTCTTTTATCATGTTGGCACTAACCTCTCCTGTGAATGCTCCCCCAGGACTAATATTTAGATTTTGGGCGCCGAGTTTAACTTGGCTGTGTGTAATTAAAGCCTCAACCTGAGAGAGATATGGGAAGGGGGCACAAACCACCACCTCGGAACTAACTTCACTCATGCCAGACAATATGCCCAAAATTAATTTGTTGACGGATTCTTTACTGGCGTTCATTTTCCAGTTGCCTGCCACTATAGTTCTTCTCATACTTTTTCGCAATTAATAAAAAGAGGGCAATGTTACGCTAATATGCCTTGAAAATCAATTCTGAGTGACGCCATTTGAACGCCTTTACTCAAATTGTCATATGGCAATTTCAGCCTCCCTTTTAGCCTTTATTTAAGGCTGGGCATTTCGCGCATATACATGGCACGCTCAATTTCAATTTCAGGAGTTTCAAAGTTTTCGGCAGCTAGGTGGCCCGAGTAAATCGCATCGGCAATCAAGCCAGGAGCTAATGCATCTCCGATCAATTCAATATGGCGATGTTTATTGAGACTCCCTCCTTTTGTTGATGCTATGAGTTTTTCATATAGCGTGGTTTCAGGCAATCGTTCGGTTACCAGGACTAGTGTTTTACATGGAATTTGACTGACGCGCTGTGTGTAGACACAACGAGCATCGACTGAACCTTCGCGAGCATGAAAAAGCGCTTTATTCAGTATTATATTTACACCTTGATTGAGAAGAGTTGTTTGTATTCGTTCCTGTTCAAGGGTGTGCTCTGTCCAGGGCGATACTACACTGGCAGGTGTAACAAAAGTAATGTTATGCCCTGCACTACTTAGGTGGTCAGCAATCACTCCTGCAAGATAGCCCTGGTCATCATCATAGATAACAATTGACTCTCCCAATGAATCTTGTTGATTAAGAACATCGGTGGGCGTAAGAGCATTAACGCTTGATAGGCCTGTGATACCATAACGATTACTACGGCCGATACCATCATTTCGCCAATGGCAACCTGTGGCAAGAAAGATATTATTGATATCGAGCTCATCGATAAGCTCCTGCGTTACGGTGCTTCTTTTATAAATATCGATGTTAGCTTTTTGTTGGATTTCATGTACCCGATTATCAGACACACGAGCCCAAGCAGAGAGGCCTTTGAGACTTGATTCAAATTGAACACGCCCACCTAGAAAATCACTCGTTTCACTTAAAATTACATGGTAGCCACGACGTGCTAACTGCATACTGCATTCAAGTCCTGCAGGCCCAGAACCAACTACTAATGCGTTTTGTTCGGTTTTTTTTGCTTTAATTTTTTCAGGGTGCCATCCGTGTCGCCACTCTTCACCCATTGTAGGGTTTTGAGTACAACGAATAGGTATGCCTAACATATCGCAGGATACACAAATATTACAGCCAATACATTCACGAATTTCATCGGTTCGTCCTTCTTTGATTTTGTTTGGTAAGTAAGGATCAGCAATAGAGGGCCTTGCTGCACCGATAAGATCAACAATGTTTCGTTTAATTAAAGATATCATTAAATCAGGAGAAGTTAACCGACCTACAGCTACCACCGGTTTTGTAGTGATCTTTTTTACAAATTCTATATAAGGTATTTGGTAGCCCTCGTTGGGCTCGAAGCGAGTGGATATTGAATCGTTGGGCCAATCCGATATATTTACATCCCATACGTCGGGCAGTTCTGATAGCAGTTCAACCACTGCGCGTCCCTCTTCATGTGATTGCATTCCGTCTTTACCTTTAAGCTCGTCAACAGCAAAGCGAAATGCTATGCCGCAGGTGTCGCCAACGGCATCTTTAGTTTCTTCAAGTAATTCTCGTGTTAAACGGATGCGATTTTCTAGGCTACCGCCGTACTCATCATTGCGGGTATTCAGTTCGGGCATCATGAAATGATGCGCTAGAGTCATATGGTGACCAGCATAGACGTAAATAATATCGAAGCCAGCGGCTTTAGCGTTTAATGCCGCTTGACGATGCCAGCGACGAAATTCAACAATATCGACTTTGCTCATTTTTCTTGCTTGTTTTGGATAAATGGAATCCACCGATATATTTGTCGGACCCATGGGAGGAATACGTGAATAATGGTTAGTTGAGCCGTAACCATTATGTACAAGCTCAATTGCTGCAAGTGCTCCATGAGTATGCACGGCATCAGTAATCAAGCGTAAAGCAGGAATATCTTTCTTGTCCCAGATTCGTTGTGTAATAAAGGGCGATATATCAGAGCTCGGATGAATTTCAGATTCTTGGGTGCTGACCACCCCCCAGCCGCCCTGAGCTTTTACTGCACGCATTGCGGCCTCGGCTTGCGGTCTTAAATGTCCTAAGCCAGTACAATGAGGCACTTGATAGAAACGATTTTTTGTTGTAACCGGGCCTATTTTAACAGGCTCAAACAGCACGCTATATCTTTGATTTTGTTTCATATTGATCCCTGTTTTCTTAACGTTTTGGCGCTTTATTTTAACCCGCGGCGCGCAAGAAAAACCTAGTTAATTGGATAAAAAAACATCAATTTATAGTGAGATGTTCAAAACATTGCCTAACCTTAAATAGCGTTCAAAAAATTATTCTATGAAGGCATCATTTATCTCTTGCTCACAATAGGTATCATTAGTATATCATTTTTATATTTAACCTTATTTTCTTATGTCTCAAACTTGGGTCAAGAGCTTAGACTCTCTAAAAAACTCTCTACCACTTGGAGAATTTAGTGTTTGGGTTAAGCCACTTGGCGCAATTGAGAAAAACTCCACCCTTCATCTTTTGGCGCCAAGCGCCTCTGCACTTAAATACATCAACAACCATAAAAAAATTAAGTCTGCCATTGTTCTTGCGGTTGCAGAACAAAATCGCACGCTAAAGATAAGATTTGGAATTGCAGATGCAGCCAAAAAAAATTCTGAACAAAAAAAACATCACACCACGCCGCTTTTTCCTGAATATACTTTTGAAAACCTGGTGCTGGGAAGCGCCAACCAAGTGGCAGCGCTAGCTAGCCGACAGATTGCTGAAAACATTGGATCCTCGCCCTACAATCCATTTATTATCTATGGCGAGTCGGGGCTAGGAAAAACCCACCTAATGCAAGCCGCAGGGCACCTGGCTTTAGAAAAAAACCCAGGCTCCAAGATTATTTATGTGCCGCTAATGGATTTTGTTAGGAACATCACAACCAGTTTGCGACACAACACCATTGAAAATGTTAAGCTTTTTTATCAATCTGCAGAACTACTTTTGGTTGACGACATTCATCTAATTGCAGGAAAAGACAAATCACAAGAAGAATTTTTTCATATCTTTAACTTTCTGTTTAGCACAAAAAAGCAAATTATCTTTACTTGTGACCAGCCTCCAAAAAATATTAAAGATCTTGAAAATCGTCTCAAAACTCGTTTTTCTCAAGGCCTTAATTTACAGCTATCTCCGCCGGAACTTGAAATGAGGGCGGCTATTTTGTTAAAAAAATCTCAAAACCCACAAATATCTCTATCTCTAAGCGAGGATGTTGCTCTTTTTATTGCCAGCCACGTCACGTCTAATGTTCGCGACCTAGAGGGCGCCCTGTTAAAACTTAAAGCGTTTGTTGATTTTTCAAGAATAGACCATTCTTCCATCTCTAAAGACGTTGTTGAGGATGCACTCGGAGAACTAATTACTCCTAAGAAAAGATTGATTGAAATAAACGAAATACAAAAAACCGTTAGTAAGTATTATGGCATAACCGTGTCTGATCTTATTTCCAACTCCCGCAAGCAACACTTGGTTCGGGCTCGACAAATGGCCATATATTTATGTCATAATCTAACGGCGCTTTCGCTCTCGAAAATTGGTCAAAACTTTGGCAACAGAGACCACTCAACCGTGCTCTACTCATGCGAAAAACTAAAAAAACTTATGGAAACAAACGAAGAAATAAAAAATGATTTTGAAAACATTAAAATTAAAATTACTAACTTATAAACAAGATAAAAGAAAGTTGCCCTGTTGATAAACACAAAAACAACTTATAATTAACAAAGTACTTACAGTTTTCATGCTCGAATAACAAAAATACTAACAAAATATCCACAGGCTAACACATTGTTATTAATAAAGAAAAAAGACTAATCAACAAACAAACAGAAGACTAATAATAATAATAATAATTTAATAAGACTGCTTATGAACACCGAGCTTAGTGTAGAAGAATTAATAGACCCTCTTCAGACGGTTATCGGTGTGGTTGAAAAAAAACAATCGTTACCGATTCTTTCCCACGTTTTAATTCAATTAAAAGACCAGATCCTCACTCTTACAACAACAGATATGGAGCTAGAGATTAGCGCATCTAACAAAATACAAAGCACAGAAGAGGTTAGTTTTACAATTTATGCAAAAGACCTGATAGATATTGCTAGAAGACTGCCTGAAAAGACACAAATAAAATTCAGAATTGAAGAAAAGAAAATTTATTTAAACGCAAATAACAACACCTTCGAATTAAATACATTTAACCATCTTGATTTTCCAGCGCTTCCTAAAACACAAGATACAAGTGTTATAAAAATCAAACAAGACGACCTAAAAACCCTCATTGAAAACACAAGCTTCTCAATGGGAAACCAGGATATTCGCGCTTATTTAAACGGTCTGTTTTTTGAGGTCAACAACGACTCCATAACAGTTGTGGCAACAGACGGACACCGACTCTCTGTTGGTGAAATCAAACAAAACAACAAGCTTGATGAAAAAAAGACCGTGATACTTCCAAGAAAGGCAGTCATTGAATTGACTAAGCTGCTTAACAAAAGCTCCCAAAAAATGGCGGAAATACACCTTTCGGATAACTACTTTTCACTCGTTGACAGCAACACCAAAATTATAAGTCGTCTAATTGATGGCAACTTTCCTAATTACAAACAGGTTATGCCAGCAGACTTCACCAATACCGTTGTTATTAACAGGTCAGATTTTCTCTCAAACCTCCAACAAGCCTCTATCTTTGTAGAAGAGCGCACCAAGGGGGTAAAACTGGTTTTCAGAGACGACAAGCTAAGTATTTTTTCACACTCAGAAAGAGGTAGTGCGGAGACCCAGATCACAATCAAGAACCAAGAGAAAGAGCTTGAAATAGCTTTTAACATTCATTACCTAATTTCGGTGTTGGAAAAACTAACAGCAGACGAAATAAACATGGTTATACCTAGCGGTGAAAACAAATCCTGTTTGTTGAGCGCCATAGGAGATGAAAGCTATCAGTACATTGTAATGCCAATGAGAATATAACCCATGCCTTGCCATGGCAATTATTGAGAAGCTCCACATACTTCGGTTTCGAAACCTTGACAATCAATACTTAGAACCAAACACCAACATTAACCTGTTTATTGGAGGCAATGGCCAGGGAAAAACAAACCTCATTGAGGCCGTATACTATTTAGGCCATAATCGCTCCTTTAAATCAAAAAACATTAAAGATGTTGTGCCATTTGAAAAAGAGTTTCTGCAAATCGATGCGGTGGTTGACGATGTTCGTGTTTTACTAAAAAAATCTAAAAATAAAAACACAATTCTATTTAATCAACAAAAGGTTTCTTCCAATAGTAGGCTAACCCATTTGATGCCAATACAAATCATTTCTCCGGATCGTGGTTTTGTTGTTGGCGGACCTCCAAAACTAAAAAGATCTTACCTTGATTGGGGAGTTTTTCATATTAATCCCGACCTCCTTAAAACCTATAAATCTTATAACAAGGCCTTAAAAAACATTAACACACTATTAACAAACAACAACACAAAACAGCTTGACTATTGGTTGGCCCAAATCGCCACTCTTTCTGTTGAAATATCCTCTGCAAGAGCTGACTATATTCAAAAACTAAAAAAAACTCTAAAAAAAACCACATTTGGGCCACTAAAAGAGCTTATCAAAAAAAATAACAAGTTTGATTTTCTCTTACAATCAGGGTGGACAAAGGACACCAATCACATTGATCAAGAAAGCATTTACAAATACCTAATCAAAAATAGAGGCTCGTTTGCCAAACTTAAGTACCTTAATTATGGCCCACATAAGGCAACCATTGATTACTACTTCAACAACCAAAACGAACAACACCTTTCTAGAGGTGAGCAAAAAAAATTGTCAATATTTTATTGGATACTACAGGTACTTATGTTGGTTGAATTAAACATAAAGCCAATTGTTTTGATAGATGATATTTCTTCAGAGCTAGACCAAGAGAAAATAGATTTAATATTGGGTTTTTTAATCAAACTAGAGGTTCAAATCTTTGCTACAGATATCGGCAATAAACCACTGTCTATGGATAAAAAAATAGCCACCATTTATCAAATTGACAAAGGCATTATTGTAAAAAAATAACTCCCGTTTTCGCCCAACTTTTTGGGTTGGTTTTACCACCAAAAAAGCCATTAAATAAGCAAGATGTGTTGGTGATAAAGAGGGCGCCCGTGGTATAATTAATTTATTTTTATTGAGCCCCCATGAAAGAACAATACCAAGCCTCCAATATTAAGGTTTTAAAAGGCCTAGACGCTGTTAGAAAGCGCCCTGGAATGTACATCGGTGACACAGAAGACGGCACCGGTTTACACCATATGGTTTTCGAGGTGGTTGACAATTCAATTGATGAAGCGTTGGCAGGCCACTGTACTAAAATTGAGGTGATAATTCACGAAGACGACTCAATATCTGTAACTGATGATGGTCGTGGAATTCCTGTGGGCCTACATCCTGAAGAGAAGATTTCTGCAGCTGAGGTTATTATGACTGTTCTCCATGCCGGGGCAAAGTTTGATGATAATTCCTATAAGGTGTCAGGCGGCCTTCATGGTGTTGGTGTTTCGGTGGTAAATGCACTTTCTGAAACCCTCCACCTTTGTGTTCACAGAGACGGCGAAATTTATGAACAAAACTATGTGCTTGGCGTTCCAAAAGCACCGATAAAAGTTACCGGAAAAACCAACAAAACAGGCACCACTATTCACTTTAAACCAAGCGTGGATATTTTTGCTGAAACCAAGTTTAAGTTTGAAACGCTGGCCAACCGACTTCGAGAACTGTCTTTCTTGAACTCAGGCGTACACATTGAAATAAAAGACCTTGCCACAAACAAAAAAGATGTTTTTGTTTATAAAGGCGGCATTTCAGCTTTTGTTCAGCACCTAAATAAGGCTAAGAACCCTATTCACAATGACATTATTATAATCAACACAGAAAAAGACGGCATTTGTGTAGAGGCTGCTTTGCAGTGGACTGACTCCTATCAAGAAAGTGTTTATTGTTTTACAAACAACATCCCCCAAAGAGATGGCGGACCACATTTGGCCGGACTTAGGGCCGCCCTAACTCGCACCCTAAACAATTTTATTGATGCCTCTGGTTTGGCAAAAAAAGAAAAATCCACTATAACCGGTGAAGATACAAGGGAAGGATTAACCGCCATCCTGTCAATCAAAGTGCCAGACCCTAAGTTTTCATCACAGACTAAAGATAAATTGGTTTCGTCTGAGGTTCGAGCGCCAGTTGAGTCTTCTGTGAATGAAAAGTTGGGTGAGTATTTATTAGAAAATCCTGCTGAAGCGAAAATTATTGTTGGAAAAATACTAGAGGCTTACAGGGCTCGCGATGCTGCGAGAAAAGCCCGTGAAATGACTCGCCGCAAAGGTGCGCTCGATATAGCTGGACTGCCAGGAAAATTAAGCGACTGTCAAACCAGGGATCCTGCTGAATCTGAAATTTTTTTGGTGGAAGGAGATTCTGCAGGTGGCTCCGCCAAGCAGGGAAGAGATAGACGCACACAGGCGATCTTGCCACTTAAAGGAAAAATATTGAATGTAGAAAAGGCTCGCTTTGAAAAAATCCTTTCGTCAGAAGCAGTCGGCACACTAATTACAGCCCTTGGTTGTGGTATTGGAAAAGATGAGTATGATATTGAAAAGCTTCGATACCATAAAATCGTTATTATGACTGATGCTGATGTTGATGGTGCTCACATCAGAACCTTGTTGTTGACATTTTTCTATCGCCACTTTCCTGAGTTGGTTGAAAGTGGTTATCTTTATATTGCACAACCACCTCTTTATAAAATAAAAAAAGGCAAACAAGAACACTACCTCAAGGACGACGAAGAGCTCAATGACTACCTGTTACAAGAGGCAATCTCTGACGCAAGCCTATTTACTAGCAAAGAAACACCAGCAATAGAAGGTGTTGCTCTAGAAAAAACTGTTTCTAAATATTACAAGACAATGGCTGTTGTCGAAAGGCTAGGAAAAAAATATAACGAAGGCTTGATAAAAGCCATGCTAGGCATGCCAAAAATAGAAGACATAAAAAACACAAAAAAAATGAATGCTTGGTGTCAAAAGCTTCAAGAAAAAATGAACAGCTTGGGGCCTGCGTCAGAAACACATAAGGTTGAATACAAGAAGAAAGAGGTTTTGTACACCTTTGAGGTTTTTGGTGTCGAGGTCGACAGCACTAGTTTTGATGAAGGCTTTGTTAGCTCCCCAGAGTACAGAAGAATACAGAAATATTCCGATGATATAGAGAGCATGTTTAGCGAGGACTCTTATGTGCAGAAAGGGGCGAAAGAGGCAAGGGCGCCGAGCTTTTCAAAAGCACTTGGTTTTTTATTAGATGAGGCAAGAAAAGGGCAGGGTTTTCAGAGATACAAAGGTCTTGGAGAGATGAACCCAGACCAGCTTTGGGATACCACAATGAACCCCGAAACACGAACAATGCTTCGTGTCAAAATTGAGGATGTAATGGCTGCAGACGATGTTTTTGAAACCCTTATGGGGGATGAAGTCGAACCAAGAAGAATCTTCATCGAGGATAATGCCCTAAAAGTTGAAAATTTGGACTACTAGGTAGTTAAAACCCTCAGTGACTTGAGTTCAAGCTGTTATGAAAATTATTGATAACGCCCGATTAGATTTGTAAGATAATAATTATAATTCTTAGAAAAGAGAAAATTATGTCTAAAAAACATCCAGTTATAGCTATTACAGGATCCTCTGGCGCTGGGACGTCAACAGTCAAGAATGCATTCAACCACATATTTCTAAATGTGGGCGCAAATCCGGTTATTATCGAGGGCGACAGTTTTCATCGCTATGACCGCGATGAAATGAAACGCGTCATGGAGAAGAAAGAAAGAATTGGAAACAAGTACTTTAGCCACTTTGGTCCAGACGCAAATCTTTTTGGTGAACTAGAAAAAACCTTTAAAGAATACGGCGAAAAAGGCCACTGCAGTCAACGCTATTATTTACACTCAGATGAAGAGGCCCGTCCTTTTGGACAAAAGGCTGGAGAGTTTACGCCATGGGAAGATGTTGGAAAAGGCACCGACTTGCTTTTTTATGAAGGCCTTCATGGTGGTGTTGTCGACGGTGACATTGATATTGCAAAATACGTTGACTTGTTAATTGGCGTGGTGCCAGTAGTTAACCTTGAGTGGATTCAAAAGATACACAGAGACAAGGAGCACAGAGGCTATTCAGCTGAAGCCACTGTCGACACCATTCATAGAAGAATGTGGGATTATATTAACTACATCACCCCACAATTCTCTAGAACCCACATTAACTTTCAGCGTGTGCCAACAGTTGACACCTCAAATCCTTTTATTGCTCGAGACATACCCACTCTTGACGAGAGTTTTGTAGTTGTTAGATTTCGAGACCACAATTACTGCGATTTTGTGTATTTGCAAGATATGGTTCATGACTCGTTTTTGTCTCGCCCCAACACCTTGGTGGTGCCAGGAGGAAAAATGGGCTTTGTAATGGAGTTAATTTTAAGAGAGCAAATAGAAAAAATGCTCAACCGTTAAAGCCCTATTGTGAGGGTTTATTTGACCACCACATTGACTAGCTTGTTTGGCACAATAATAAACTTTAAAATTGTTTTACCCTTTGTGAACCTAGCCACTCTTTCTTCGGCAAGCACCATCTCTTGAATTGATTGACTTTCGGCGTCGAGTGGCGCCACTAATTTAGCCCTAAGCTTGCCATTAACTTGAACAACAAGCTGAACATTTTCTTGGATTAAGGCCGACTCATCAACCTTTGGCCAAAGAACATCAATCATGGCCTCTTTGTTGCCTAGTGCTTCCCACAAGTGGTGGCATAAATGTGGAATTATAGGGCTCAGAGCCTTAAGCATAATCTCAACGGACTCTTGTCGGACGGCCATCCCTTGAGGAGAGTTGTCTTCAAAGCGCGAAAGGGTGTTGTTGAGCTCCATCATAGCTGCAATGGCGGTATTAAATGAGTGCCGTCTCCCAATATCATCGCCAACTTTTTTTAGTGATTGGTGAGTTTTCTGTCTCAGTTTCTTTTGATCGTTGTTAAGAGCGCTCGGCACAAGAGAAGGTGTTTCATATTTTTTTGTGTCTGTTATAAATTCAACTACAAGACGATAAAATTTATTAATAAAACGATGTGCCCCTTCTATTCCTGAGTCTGACCATTCAAGGTCTTGAGTTGGTGGTGCCGCAAACAAAATAAACAGACGCGCTGTATCCGCACCATACTTGGAAATCATTTCTTGGGGGTCTACCGTGTTTCCTTTTGATTTGCTCATTTTCGCTCCGTCTTTCAACACCATTCCTTGAGTTAAAAGATTTGTAAATGGCTCGCTACTGGTTATAATCCCTTCGTCTCTAAGTAGCTTAGTAAAAAACCTTGAATAAAGAAGGTGCAAAATAGCGTGTTCAATGCCTCCAATATACTGATCAACGGGCAGCCAATAGTTGACTCGGTCGTCAAGCATAGCCTTGTTTTGATCAGTGCAAGTGTATCTTGCAAAATACCAGGAAGACTCAAAAAATGTGTCAAACGTGTCGGTTTCTCGTTCTGCAGGAGAGTCACAATTTGGACACTGTGTTTGATAGAATTCTGACATTTTCTTTAATGGCGACCCCACGCCATCAAAATCAACATTTTCTGGAAGCCTTACTGGCAAGTCAGCCAGATTAACAGGAACAGATCCGCAGTTTTTACAATTAATAATTGGAATTG
>Ga0207963_1001404_pt1 | contig 12655 bp, 12 predicted proteins | sample Knorr_S15_td_NAD_FD_185604 | JGI IMG/M metagenome (GOLD analysis project Ga0207963, IMG submission 185604) | Marine microbial communities from Southern Atlantic Ocean transect - Knorr_S15_td_NADW_ad_2500m_LV_A (SPAdes) (version 2) | ecosystem: Environmental > Aquatic > Marine > Oceanic | place...
TTTGTCAAAACCATGTTATGCAGCTTGGAGAATTCGCCTACTCCTATCAGTTTCACCCTGAAGTATGTGACCATACCCTAGACGGATGGTTGAAAATTCCAGGCATACCAGAAGCTATTGAAGACTTATTAGGAACTGGAAGTCTCGATTATTTCAAATCCAGTATCACTGAAAATTTACCTGCTAACAACGCAGCCTCGTTAATCTTATTCGAAAACTGGTGTAACCTAGTTTTCAATTCAAGTAATACCAATTATTAATGAATCAAAAAAAATGTTCGATTTGTAATGAAGAATTTGGTTGCGGCGCTGGATTTGAACCAGTCAGCTGTTGGTGTGTATCATTTCCACCAATAATGCCACTAGAATTTGATCAAGACTGTCGTTGCCCAGCTTGTCTTTCAAAGTCAATTGATAGTCAAATTGGTGAACTCATTAATAAGAATGGAATTGATCGAATGTTGACACTTGCTGAGCCTTATAGAAATCAATCTGAACTTGTTAAAGATGTTGATTTTAGAATGGTCAACGACCTCTATGTTTTTAGCAAGTGGTATCACATTAAGCGTGGTGAATGCTGTGGCAACGATTGCCAGAATTGTCCTTACTAGTTAAACTATCATAGAAAGGTTAATAGATGATCAGAAAAATAATTGAAATAGGTCACCCCGCTTTACGTGAGGTAGCTAAAGCTGTCCCAAAAGCTGATATTGCTTCAAAAGGAATCCAACGACTCGTTGATGACCTAATTGATACAATGCGATATGCAAATGGAGCGGGACTGGCTGCAACACAAATCGCTGTGCCACTAAGAGTTTGTGTGATTGAGGTTAATAAAAATCCTCGCTATCCTTATAAACCTGACATTCCATTAACCGTTTTAATTAACCCTAAAATTACTTTTTTAACGGACAAAAGGATTACCGTTTATGAGGGTTGTTTGTCAGTACCTAACTTAAGAGGTCAAGTAGAACGTTGCCCTGAAATTAGGGTAGAAGGGTTAGATAGAAGTGGGTCGAGTGTCAACTTTGTTTCTAAAGGTATTAGTGCAGGTACATTTCAGCATGAGCTCGACCACCTTGACGGTTTAATTTTTACCGACCACTTGAAAGATGCAAGTTCTTTGTCTACATTGGAAGAGTTTGCAGTTCACCATGAGGCAGCCTTTAAAGAAAAAGTTATGGCTATTGTTGAGCAGTATGGAAGCTAGTAGCCAGGACATTAATTTTGAGTTAAAAAACTCTGAAGACCGAGGCGCTGGGGTTATTACCAAGTGTTCTTTTAGTAAAGGAGAAGTTGTGATGAGGGGCGTTATAGACAAGATTATTAATGTCAATCATGAGCATGCTTCTCAGGTTGGGGAAAATGAGTACGTCACTCCGATTGGTTTTATGGCACTAGTTAACCATTCATGTAGGCCTAATTGCGGCATCAAGCTGAATGAAACTGGTGCACATGATTACGTTGCAATGCAAGACATCATGCCTGGCGAAGAGATTACATTTGACTATGCCATGCAGAATTATGAAGTTGGACACTTTCCAAGCGAATGTTTGTGTGGAGTCACCAATTGTCGAGGCAAGATTGGAGGTTGGAAGGATCTTCCAATAGATAAAAAGCAACAATATAAAGGCTTTGTTGCGCCTTATTTGCTTGAACTAGATATATAGAGATAACACCTAAATAAATTTATTACTTGAATTTATCAAAAGTGTTTTAATGTTTTTTTAAAAGCAGGTTTTATGAAGTTTTGCCAACAACTATCAGCCTATTTAAAGGTCAAAGAGTACACCGGTCATCGGCTATATCAGGACATGTTCGAGCAAGCAATTCTGTGTGATCAGGGTGGTTATGATAGTGTAGGCTTAACAGAGCATCATTTAATCAATATCTTAATGATGCCAGCGCCGCTTCAGTTTGCCGTGAAAATTGCGGAAGCTACAAAAAATATTAAAATAATCACTGCGGTATCCGTCCTACCGATTCATGATATGAGAATTTTTGCGGGCGAGGTGATTGCTTCTCAAATGTTTACAGATGACCGATTAATTTTAGGCGTTGGAAGAGGTGCATTTGCTTGTGAAATGGCGCTCTTAGGCTCGCCTCTTGAAGATAGTCGAGACAAGTTTAATGAATCACTTGAGGTATTAAGAGCACTACTTTCAGAAGAGGAAGTTTCATGGAAGGGTCAGTACTATAATTTTGAATCATTGACGGTGATGCCTCGTCCGATGACGAAGAATGGGCCTGCTATTATGATGGCCGTTCTCAATCCAGAGGGAATTTATGCTTGTACAAAAAGAGGCTTTCATATTATGACAACCCCTCTTTCTGGTGACCACCAACTCATGCTGAACCAAGTAGATGGATTTATGCGTGGCAAAGCCGAGTTGGGAGATAAAGGTAAGGATTTAACTTTATCCATTTCTAGAGTTGCCTTTATAGCCAAAAATGAATCAGACAGAAAAGAAAAAATTGAGATGGCTTATGAATACTACTCTAGATTTGATAATGTTTTTACAGGCCCTGGCATAGTGAATAACGGCATGATTAAAGTTTTACCCAGAAAGCAAAGTGTCGAGGAATTAGCAGAAAGTTTGCTAATTTGTACAGCTGATGAAATGGTTGACAAACTCTCACCATACAAAGAAGCAGGCATTGATCGCCTTATCCTCAACATGAATTTTGGCGCCAGTCACAAAGACACCATGGCTTCAATTCAGCACTTTGCAGAGAAAGTGACCCCTCATTTTTCATAAGGCAGATACCTATGTTAGTTTTTCATTTTGAATTTTGTTATCAACAAATGCTTGGGTGAATAATAATGGCCAGTGTTGATTGTAGTTATTCTATTAAAGGTTCTGGACCTGCTGTTTTTTTTGTACACGGTATTGGTGCACGTAAAACTTCTTGGAATGAAGTTTGCAAATACTTGGAGAAGGATTTTACTTGTATCAGTTATGATTTAAGAGGACATGGTGATTCATCCAAAGGGGTTCTGCCCTATAGTTTGGAAGACTTGGTTGATGATTTAGAAACACTTAGACAAAAACTAAATATCCAAAAAATTCATATTGTTGGTCATTCATTGGGTGGAATGATTGGTCCAGCCTACGCCTTATCTTTTCCTGAAAATGTCATATCTGTTTCCTTACTTAGTACAGCTGCATTTCGAACAACGGAAGACAAAAATAATGTTCGAGCAGTAGTTAAAAGTATGAGAGAAAAGGGGATTGGTCCTATCCTGACTACTCTTACCGAGAGATGGTTTACCGATAAATTTATCAAGGAGAGATCTGGTGACGTAGAGTTCCGTTTACAGCAAGTTCTGGAAACAGATTCCGAAGTTTTTTTAGATGTATTTCGGATTTATGCTGAAACAGAAATGTCACCCTGGTTGAATAAAATTAAGCACCCATGTCTTGTACTTACGGGTGAAAATGATGGCGGATGCAGTCCCAGACTCAATCACCTAATTGCAGGCAGTTTGTCAAACTCTGATCTCTGTATTTTAAAAAATTACAGGCACTCACTATTGATCGAAGCGCCTCATGAGGTTGGAGAAAGGGTTCGCGAGTTTCTTCTAAAACAATCTGAAATAAACTAAAAATTTCTTAATATTTCATATAGTGAAACTAAACTTTTAAAACCTAATTGCAATGTAATTAATAGGATAATAAATAACTCAATTTTATTTAAATTACATCTATTTTTATCCTTTAAATGATCAGATTACAGATAAATTTACTAGATTTTATTTATTCATTAATATATACTCTTTCACTGGTGGGGTTAAATTGTTCCTGCTAAGAAAAGGGGATGTTTTTATTTTTTTAATAAAAGGAGAATTGTTTTGGAAGAACAAATTGCAGCTGTAATTGCTCAAGCACAGGTGACAAACACCTTTTTTGCTGAGGCATATTACTTCTTAACGATACCTCTGATGTTACTGATTCATGTTGGTTTCTTGTCCTATGAAATGGGCGCAACCCGTGTGAAGAATGTATTATCTTCAGGTATTAAAAATCTGTTAGCTTTCGCGTTTACGATCGTGACGTTTTACTTCTTTGGTTGGTGGTTCTACTGGGCCTTACCAACTGGATTCACGGGAACGGAAGGCTATATGGCAATATCTGGTATTGCCTATGCTAACGCTATAGCTTTACCATGGGGCGAGTCAGCCCAATACATGGGTCCGAACATGGGAGATCATGCTTCCGGTGTGTTCTGGGGTGCTTTTGCGCTGTTTGCTGCGACTACCGCATCAATCGCGTCTGGTGCTTTGATTGAAAGAATACAGACCGCTGGTTTTGTTATCTTAGCCATTGTTTTAGGTTCGTTCGCTTGGATTATAGCCGCCGCTTGGGGATGGCATGCCGATGGATGGCTTGTTACCCGATGGGGCTTTCATGATTTCGGTGCCGCTGGTTGTGTACATGCTGTTGCTGGATTTTTTGCGCTCGGTGTCTTAATAAATTTAGGACCACGTGTGGGCAAATTCAATGAAGATGGTTCGGCGAACCATATCGCTGGTCATAATATGATGGCTACAGTGATTGGCTTATTGCTGATTATTGTTGGCTTCTTCGGCTTCTTGATGGCTTGTATTATTCTGCCTGGTGAAGCATGGAGCTGGTACGGTGGCGAGGGAACTACCATTTATGGTACTCCAATGACACTGTCGGCTCTTGGCTTTAACATTGTTTTGGCAGCTTCAAGCGGTATTATCGGAGCTTGGATTATGACAAAAGATCCTTTCTGGATGATGTCTGGTGCCCTTGCTGGTATTATTGCTGTTGCCTCAGGTTTGGATATCTACTTCGGATCAACTGTGATTATAATTGCTACCGTTGCCGGTATGATTATTAAGCCGTGTGCTGATTGGTTAGAAGCCCGTGGCATTGATGATGCTGTTGGTGCAGTTACGATTCATGGAACTATCGGTGTATTTGGCATGGTTGTGCTAGGTATCTTAGCTTCTGGCTATCCTGCTTTGGGTGCTTTCGCTCCTGAAGATGCAGCAACTATCTCGTTCACTGGACAATTAATGAGTGCCGGTGTCATGTTCCTTATGGGCTTTGTTCCAGGATACGTTGTATCGTTACTACTGAAATCAGTAGGAATGTTGCGTGTCCCAGATGCGGTTCAAGTTTTAGGACTTGACACTGTTAAGGTTCCTGCTCAGGCATTCCCAGAAGGTATGTCTAGTTCAGATTCTGAAGCTTAATTAATATAAGGAGATATAATTATGGGATTTCCATTAGAAAGTTGGGATGCAGCATTTGCAGATATTGGCATGTTCGTTGGAGCAGACGGTGGTGCCGGTTGGTACACCGCGATTGCTGTAGTCATGTATATTGTTATCATAGTTGTTGGCAACAATGACGAGCAAGAAAAGTATAACAAGCATAAATAATATGTTGTAAGTGTTATTAAAAGGGCGGTATCAAATACCGCCCTTTTTTATTATCTAAATCTATATTAGGCTCGATTCATTTTATCGTAGGTTTGATAAAGAAGATCTTCATAATCTTTCTGCTTGTTCCAGGCATTTTCATCGAAGATAGTGCTTGACGGCGTGTCGATTTTAAAGTGATTGTAGTGATCGACACCACGCACAAGCATGGCAGAGTCATGCTCGGTTTGAGTTTGGAACATGTCCGTACTGATATAGTTTATAGTTAGGCCAATTCGCCGATCATCACTTTTATTAGGATATGAAGTATGCATTGTCCAGCCATGATGCAAGGAGGCCTCACCTGCATTTAGAGGTATGCAGCGAGATTGCTCTTCACTGACTCCTTCAATGGTTTGGCCATGATGAAGCAGATTGTTACTATCTTTTGTGGTCCTATGAGGTAGTTGACCACCCTTATGGCTTCCAGGAATCATATGCATGCAGCCATTTTCTTCTGTAGCATCCGATAGCGCAATCCAGGCGGCAACTTGTTTATCGTCATTAAATCCCCAGTAGGTGAGATCCTGATGCCAGCTGATATGGGCTTTTGAATGTGGTTCTTTAATAACGAATGAAGTATTGTAGAGAAGTATGTTAGGTCCCAGCAAGGCTTCAACACTGTCAAGTAGTTCTTTGTTGGATGCTAGTTTGTATGCCATCTCTACAACGGTGTGGATTTTATATCGATAATTAAGAGAGCCTGTTTTTTGTTCAACAGTTTCAAGAATTCCACGATAAGATAATGCTGTTGACTTATCAAACAAACATAGTGGTGAAAAAAAACCATCTTCTTCAAATTGTGATTTAAGTGATTGCAAATTATCCACAACGATATTAATTTGTGGATATTCTATATTTATTTTAGACTTTTAGCAATAATCGAGTTGGATCTTCCAGGGCGTCTTTAATAGAAATCAAGAATTGAACGGCTTCTTTGCCGTCAATGATTTGGTGATCATAAGAAAGTGCAAGGTACATCATTGGTCGAATCAAAATTTCACCGTCAACTACTATAGGTCGTTCTTGTGTTTTGTGCATTCCCAGTATTGCGCTTTGTGGACTGTTTAGGATCGGTGTCGAGAGTAGCGAGCCAAATACACCGCCATTGGAAATGGTAAAGGTGCCACCACTCATTTCGTCAACACCAAGTGTCCCATCTTGAGCCCTTACTGAGAAGTCAATGATTGCTTTTTCAATATCATGCATTGCCATCTTATGGGCATCCCTTAGTACTGGGACGACAAGTCCACGGTCTGAAGAAACAGCAACTGAAACATCACAATAAGCGTGATAAACAATATCATCACCATCCAGATAAGCGTTTACTGTAGGAAATTTCTTAAGTGACTCGACAGCAGCCTTTACAAAAAATGACATAAGGCCGAGTTTGACCGAGTACTTTTTCTCAAAAGCTTCTTTATAGATTGATCTCATAGAAAGTATGGCGCTCATATCAACTTCATTAAAAGTCGTTAGCATGGCAGTATTTTGTGTCGCGGAATGTAACCTATTCGCTATTGTTTTGCGTATCCGGTTCATTGGCACTCTTTCCTCTAAGCGATTTCCTTTTGGTGAAACATCTCCTTTATCTGAGAGTTCAGAGCTATTTTGTTGATCTTGTTGAGTCGCTTCCTCTGGCGCCTCTTGTGTTATTTCTTCAGGAGCTTCTTGAATAGGTTCTTCTTTTTTAGTTGAATCACTCTCAGCGCTTGGAGTTTTTTTGGAATCATCTTGCGGTTTTTTCTCCAATATTCCTAGTACCTGTTGTTCGCCAACTGTTTGCCCTTCTTTTGCTTTAATTTCAGTTAGTACGCCTGAATCTTGTGCGGGAATCTCAAGTACAACTTTGTCAGTTTCAATTTCGACAATGACGTCGTCAAGTTCGACAAAGTCTCCAAGCTTTTTATGCCAAACAGCCACTGTTGCTTCGCTAATTGATTCTGGCAGGACAGGGACTTTCACTTCTATCATCTAATTACTCCTAGCGCTGTTTGACGGGCTGAATACCTAGAGCCTGTTCAATTATGTAATTTTGGTTAATGTTGTGTTGCCTAACGCTGCCTTCTGCAGGTGCAGAGTAAAGTTCACGAGCAACAACATCTAAGGTGTGATTTTCTTCTGTACATTGCATAAAGTTATGTCTTGAAGTGTACCATGCTCCTTGATTGATTGGTTCCTCTTGGCACCAAATGAGATCCTTAGTGTTTGGATACTTTGCGATTTCTGATTTGAGCAATTCAAGTGGAAAAGGATAGAGTTGTTCAAGCCTAAGAATAGCCACATTGTTAATTTGGTCATCTTGTCGTCGAGTTAACAATTCATAGAAAACCTTACCACTACACATAATGACACGGTCAACTTTTTTAGCCTTGATATTGTCATACTGTTCCTCATAAACGTCTCTAAATTTTCCCTCTGTAAATTTAAATAAAGGTGAAGCAGCGAGCGGGTTTCTGAGTAAGCTTTTTGGTGACATGATAACCAATGGTGCTCGAAACTTTCTTATAATTTGACGCCTCATTAAGTGAAATATTTGGGAAGCGGTAGAAGGCACACAGACTTGCATATTCCAACTAGCGCATAACTGAAGGAATCTTTCTAGTCGACCTGAGGAGTGTTCAGGTCCTTGACCTTCTAGGCCATGAGGTAGCAGCATAACTAAGTTAGAGAGACGACCCCATTTAGCTTCTGCGGAGGCAACAAATTGGTCAATGATTGCCTGGGCGCCATTAGCAAAGTCTCCAAATTGAGCTTCCCATATAACCAGAGATTCCGGATTCGCAGTTGCATAACCATACTCAAATCCAAGGGCGGCTTCTTCTGAAAGGATTGAATCAATAATTTGAACTCTGCCTTGATCTTTGCTGATGTGCTGAAGAGGAATATAGTCTTCAATGCATAACTGATTGTGAACGACAGCATGGCGGTGAAAAAAAGTGCCTCTGCCAGTGTCTTGTCCAGAGAGTCTTATTGATGTTCCTTGTTCTGCGAGGCTTGCATAAGCCAAGGTTTCAGCAAAACCCCAGTCGGCATTAATTTTACCATCTGCCATTTTTTGTCTCAATGACAACATTTTTTTAACTTGAGGATGGAGTTCAAAGCCATTAGGAACGGCTTGAAGCTTCTTATTGAGTTTTTTGATGTGCTTATGGGTAATGGCTGACTCATAGGGCGCCAACCATGAAGAGTTAATGTAATCCTCCCAAAGAACTTCCCATGCTCTTCTGTCTTCAGGTTTTATGATGTTGTAGGCAACCCTCTTTCCATCTTTTAATTGTTGACGATAGTCGTTAATCATTGCATCGATTTCTGACTGACTGATAATGCCTTGGCTCAACAGGGAGGCGGCATAGTTTGCTCTTGTTGTAGGCATTTTTCGTATAGCTTCATACATCATTGGTTGGGTGACAGCTGGCTCGTCAGCTTCGTTGTGGCCATGGCGCCTATAGCAGATCATATCAATTACCACATCTTTTTTATATCGCATACGGTAATCTAGCGCCAAGCGCGTTATAAAGCTCATCATTTCTGGGTCTTCCGCGTTGACATGAAAAACAGGTGCATTTACCATCTTCACAACATCCGTGCAGTAATCAGTCGACCTCGCATCGTATTGCTTACTTGTAGTAAAACCAATCTGATTGTTGATAATGATATGTATAGTGCCTTTAGTGGTGTAGCCTCGCGACTGGGACATGTTTAATGTCTCCATAACAATACCTTGTCCCGAAAATGCAGCATCTCCATGAATAAGAACTGGCAATATCTTTTGACCCTCTTCGTCACCAATTTTTTCTTGATGATAGCGAGTATAACCTTCAATCACTGGATTCACTAATTCTAGATGAGAAGGGTTAAACATTAGGGCAAGATGGATGTCATTTCGAGAGGTTTTAATGTCTGAAGAAAAGCCCTGATGGTATTTCACATCCCCTGTTTGGTTTTTAGAAAGATCAAGATCACCGTCGAATTCCTGAAATAATTTTTCTGCAAGCTTGCCCATGATATTAATTAATACATTCAATCGACCGCGGTGAGCCATCCCTAAGCAAATCCTTTTCATTAAGTGATTACCTGAATGCTCAATAAGGACATTAAGTAGAGGTATTAATGTGTCACTACCTTCTAAGGAGAAGCGCTTTTGGCCAACATATTTATTGTGTAAAAATTTTTCAAAAACTTCAGCTGCCGTTAAACGCTGAAGTAACCACTTTTTATATTCTGGTGAATTTTGTGGCTCCAAGGACATGGTTTCAATTCGATGCTGAATCCACTTCCTTTCCTCAACATTCGGTATTTGCATATATTCAGCACCCAGGCTGCCGCAATACGTTTTTTCTAGGGAAGCTAGAAGCTGGCGTAAAGTTTTGCAATTAGGAGCCTGGTAAGAACCCATACCAAAAGCCTTGTCAAGGTCAGCCTCACTTAGTCCAAACTCAGAAATCTCAAATGATGGTGTTGCATGATGTCTTGGTCGATTTAGGGGGTCTAATTTTGCCCTAAGGTGTCCAGAAAATCGGAAAGCATATATCAGGCGAAGCACCCCAAGCTGCTCTTTACTTTTGTTATCTGAATGATTATTAACTGAGGTAGTTTCAAAATTATTCTCACCGTAACTAACAAAGCGGTCAATCACATCTTTATGTGAGATAGAGTTAGTTTTCATTATTGCAAGGATTTAAAGGAAGAAAACAAAGAAGTTTAGGGTTTTTTTGAGAATGTCCGAGTTGAGCCTGTTGGCTAAAATTTAGCCTGCAATTACTCTCTCGCTCTGTCATCAAAATATTCACAATGTGTGAGTTAGATTTTTACCTCAGATTATATAGGCATTGGTTTCTAGCAGTGGTTAATTATAAAAAATAATGTGAAATTATTTATGACAATAATTTGAGTTTTATGTGGATGATAATAATTGATATAAAAACCTAACGACTGTATCATACTTTTAAGCTTTTCTGATATATCAAAGCGCCCATTCTTTTTCTTTTTTAGAGGTCTTAATTCTTCATAACTGTGAATAATTTTTTAAAAATTATAAGTGAAAAAAAACACATACTGGCTGATGGTGCTACGGGCACTAACTTGTTCGCTATGGGTCTTGAAACAGGCGACCCGCCGGAGCCATGGAATGTGAATCATGCTGAACGAATTAGTGCCTTACATCAAGGCTTTGTTGACGCTGGTTCTGATATTTTCTTAACAAATAGCTTTGGTGGCACAGCTTTTAGACTCAAGCTTCACCAGCTTGAGAATCGAGTTTTCGAATTGAATAAGGCTGCAGCTATTATTGCAAGAGAGGTTGCCGATAAAGCAGACCGGCTTGTTGTAGTGGCTGGGTCAATGGGGCCAACAGGTGAGATCATTGAACCACACGGAGTAATGAGCTCTAAAGAAGCGACAGAAGCCTTTAAAGCGCAAGCCGAAGGACTCGTTGAGGGTGGTGTTGATGTTTTGTGGTTGGAGACCATGTATGCCATGGAAGAGCTAGAAGCCGCTCTTGAGGCAGTGAAAGAGTTTGGACTTCCAGTTTGTGCTACGATGAGTTTTGATACTGCAGGAAAAACGATGATGGGCATCACCCCAGCAAATCTTGCTATCAAGGCAAAAGAACTTGGCCTCTTAGGCTTTGGAGCTAACTGTGGGATAGGTGCATCTGACCTATTGGCAACAATTACTGATATAAGTCGTAATGTAGATCCAGATACAACCATAATTGCTAAGGCAAATTGTGGTATCCCTGAATTTAAAGAGGGTAGTATCGTTTATACAGGAACCGAGAAATTGATGGCTGATTATGTTCATCTTGCAATGAGTTCTGGAGCAAAGATTATTGGTGGTTGCTGTGGAACAACTTTTGGACATGTCAAAGCTATGAGACAAGCAATGGATGAACATCAAATGAACGGATCACCAAGCATGCCAGATATTGAAGAAAAGATAGGAAAAATGTCAAAGGGGTCTAGAGCTATTTTTCTAGGTGATGACTCTTCTCCAGTCAAAAAACGAAGAAGTCGACGTTCAAAATAATTACTCTCAGAATTAACTAAGGTCATTAAACATAATTTTTTCGTTTTTTGAAAAAATTCATGTTAGGATTCCAGTCTGTTACAATTATTCTTGTAAATTATTTTTTTTTATTCTAAGTAACACTTAAAAATGGCTTCAAATCCAGAAGAGACATCCCCTAAAAAGGGTGTATCGATTATTAATAAAGCGCTACCCAGTTTTGGTAGTGATAAACAATTAGAGGCTTCAATAGGCAAGCAAGTTAGGATTGCTCGAAAAAATGCTGGTGTTACTCTTCAACAGTTGTCAAAACAATCTTTATTATCCGCAAGCATGCTTTCAAAGATAGAGAATGGTCAAATCAGTGCCTCACTAAAAACTATTCAGTCGATATGCCATGCCCTCAATATATCGATCACTTCGCTATTTAAGCAGCATGATAAAGACGTTGAGCCAACCTTTATTAAGTCAGGTGAAGGCCTAACGATTGAAAGGGCAGGTTCAGATGAAGGTCGCCACTATCAACTCCTAGGGCATACCGTTGGAGGCTCTCTTAAAGTTGAGCCTTGTCTGATTACCGTTACTTCGAGAGATTATAACTTCCCTGAATTTCAACATAAAGGTGTTGAATTTATTTATATGCTTAAAGGCCAGATGGATTATTACTACGGTACCCAGGTGTATCACTTCAAAAAAGGAGATTCAATATATTTTGATTCGGATAAGCCGCATGGTCCAAAAAAAATCATCTCTGACGAATGTCAATTCTTAACTGTTATTTGCTCAAATAACCCCGATTAACACTAAGTTAATCACAACTCAGTTGCTGATCTAATTTTGCCTCAATATTCATAATATAGATTTGACTATAGGCTTTCAAGAATTCACAATAATTATTAACTTTTTTGAGTTGTTCAAAGAAGAAATATAATACTTTTCATAATTTCTTTAAAATCAAAAAAATTTCTTGACAATGGAATATCAATAGGCGTATACTTCATTTTCAATTTGTGGAGAGACAAGGATATTTTTGATTTAAGTTGGTCTTTTTTTATATCCTCCTAAACATTTGATTTATCTAAATTAATCGACAAATTTTTCTGATGCACTTGTTTTGTTTTGTTAAATGATGACAAAACAAAATAAAAGCAAAAAGGGGGACTAATCTTATACAAGATTTTTTTTATTTTTC
>Ga0207963_1001406_pt1 | contig 12630 bp, 15 predicted proteins | sample Knorr_S15_td_NAD_FD_185604 | JGI IMG/M metagenome (GOLD analysis project Ga0207963, IMG submission 185604) | Marine microbial communities from Southern Atlantic Ocean transect - Knorr_S15_td_NADW_ad_2500m_LV_A (SPAdes) (version 2) | ecosystem: Environmental > Aquatic > Marine > Oceanic | place...
AAATGAATAAAAAATTCTCACGGCATTTGAAATGGTGCTGGAATGAAACAAAGTAAAAATATTATCAAACAGATATAACCGATATTCTTGTTCTCTTTGGATAAAGGTGTTTGGATATCTTGAATAGGCGGATGGTTTGTGGTGCGCATGATGACCAAAATAAGAATTCCCCAAATGAGCCAGTTCAAGGAAAGAAAGCTCAATGGTATTAAAGCCAGAAACGCTGCTTTTGCTAATGTTTTATGTTTTTTGCCCAGCATGGCGTAAGCGATATGCCCACCATCCAACTGGCCAATGGGTAAAAGGTTCAGCATGGTTACCAGCAAACCGATCCAACCGGCAAAGGCCATTGGATGCAGAAGAATATCCATATTCTCCGGCAATCCAGGATAAATAATAGCAGTGAGTAATTTCATCAAAATGGAATCACCTAAAATAATACCCACCTGTGCACTATCTACAGCAACAACGGTTGATAACATCAATCCAATGATCAATGCTGGAACAGCAATAATAAATCCTGCTATGGGTCCAGCAGCACCTATCTGCAACAGTGCATCCCGCCTGTAAATGGGCGATTTGATCTTGATGAAAGCGCCAAATGTACCGATGAGAAACAGAAACGGAGGAGCCGGGATAAAGTACGGCAATGTGGCGTCTACATTATGTTTCATGGCATAATAATAATGCCCGAACTCATGGCAGCCCAGGATCAACAGCAATGTGAATGAAAAAGGAATCCCTTTTGTTATTTCCAAGGGATTTGAAAAAACATTTGCCCCCTCCATCGTGGCGCCGGCAATGAGCGTGGTCAAAATGGTGGCTAAGAATAAACCTAAATGAAGTCGGGGGATCTTGGGAATGCGCAATACTACATTGTCTGCTCCGCTACCTTTAATTAGCACTTCTCCATTTTCAGTCGATACAGTATAATCAAAGGGATCTTTATTCAACACGCGTTGAATATCATTCATCTCCGAACCTGACAATAGTCTACCAATGGCGATCCATGTACCATTGGATTGCCCAATTTTTTTCAACAGAAAAGAATCATCCAGTTTGGCGAGTGTTTGTCGGAATTGGTCTTCGTTCATGTTCAGTTCATTCTACAAACGATGTGATTAAAGGTTGCACGACTTTTTCTTTCGAGTTTCCTTAACCTTCACGAAGTTTACGCATGAAAAAGCTGTGTTTCTTGCTCTTACTCATCGGAATTATTGCGGCGCAGCCGCTCAAGATCGATGTGCGCTTACGAATAATTGATGATGAGACCATAGGTATTGTCGTACAGATTGATAATAATAGCAAGCGTACTATTAATCATTTAGAAGGTTTTGTTAACGTTATTACTGATGAAGGTAAAACATTAACGGAAAAACGACTCATCATAATTGGCCCTAATGATCCTGCTCTGCGGCATAATAGGACTGCTTCAAGAAATATAACAATGGTTCTTGTTGATCCCTTTCCAGCTTACAAATTCAACGTCAGCAAGATTACTTTTTCGGAAGATTATAGAGAATATACCTACCACCCTGAAATTGGATTTTATAGGATAGATTAATTCTGCGGTTGTTTTTCCCGGTGTTTTTCGTGCTTTTCCTCCAAAAGCTCTGCCGGGCTGTGCTCATCCAATCTTAAAAGCAGATCATTGATCCAAAACTTGGTTTGCTGAACATAGGCATCGATGATCTTTAAGGGGATTCGCTCCGCATACATATTGGCAATGATCAGCGCCGACGTTACTGGAACGTAAACCATTAAAGGATCCGCATAAAAATTGTCCAGTGAGCGCACCAATTCACGGGGACTCAAATAATCGATTGTTTCCGCATAGAGGCTGTCAGCCAAGCCTTGTTCTACTGACCACGTTTTTAAATAAAAAAATAACCTGCCATCCAAAACACCATTGACATATGCCGCTTTGATACGGTATTCTATCTCCAAATTGCCCTCAGCTAATTGTTTGACTCGCTTCCAGTCACCGCCATCCCAAAACAGCCTATTTTGCTGCTGACCTTGTAAACCAATAATAAAACTGACTAAAACGATAAGATATTTGATCATTTACGTTTTATCCCAGCAAGGTTAAACATAAACGCATATTCAAGGGCCACTTCGCGGTAGCGGCGAAAGCGTCCGGATTTACCGCCATGGCCCGCTTCCATATTCACATGCATGACCAATAAATTATCATCCGTCTTCATATCGCGCAGTTTAGCCATCCATTTCTGCGGTTCCCAGTATTGAACTTGCGAATCGAAATATCCCGTAGTGATGAGCATATTGGGATAATCCTTGGCTTCTACGTTATCATAAGGAGAATATGTCATCATATAATCATATTCTTTCTTTTTCATGGGGTCGCCCCACTCATCCCACTCATTGGAGGTTAATGGAATAGTACCATCCAGCATAGTGTTGATCACATCCACAAAAGGTACTGCTGCCACGACTCCTTTAAACAGTTCCGGTGCCAGATTGACCACAGCACCCATAAGTAATCCTCCAGCACTGCCGCCCATGGCAAAAAGATGATCCGCACTCGTGTAGTTTTCCTGGATCAAATATTTAGAGCAGTCTATAAAATCTGTAAACGTATTCATCTTATTGAACATTTTTCCATCTTCATACCAGGGACGTCCATAAGTCTGACTGCCACGGATATGGGCAATTGCAAAAGCAAAACCCCTGTCTAGCAAACTCAATCGAGTTGAACTGAATGAAGGATCCATGGTTGATCCGTATGAGCCATAAGCATACTGTAACACATTTCCTTTACCGTTTTTCTTAAAACCTTTTTTATAAACAATCGAGATGGGGATCATTTTACCATCTCTTGCAGGAGCAAAAAGCCGTTCTGTGATATAATCATCTGGATTGTGGCCGCCCACCACTTCAGTCTGCTTTAACAGCGTTGACTCCCGCATATCCATGTTGTAATCCAAGGTGGAATACGGCGTCTTCATGGATGAAAAACCATAGCGCAATATATTAGTGTCGAAACTGGGATTTGTTGTAGCAAAAGCAGAATAAATAGCTTCACCAAAATTCATATAATGTTCTTTTCCTGAACGCTGGTCTATAACGCGTAATTGTCGCAGACCATCTTTCCGTTCGCTGATGACCATATGGTTCGTGAAGACTTCTATGTCGCTTAACAAAACATCTTCACGGTGTGCTATCACTTCCGTCCAGTTTTCCTTGGCTGTAGCGTTGTCCGGTGTTTCCATTAACCGAAAGTTGGTCGCGTCCCAATTGGTAACAATATAAAACTTGTCTTTGTAATGCTCGATAGAATATTCATGGACCTCTTCACGAGGTGAAAAAGAACGAAATTCACCTTCAGGATTGATTGCTTCCAGAATGTGATATTCATTGACCAATGTGTGGCCATTATATATGATCATATATTTATCTGATTTGGACCGATACACACCTATGTAAAATGTGTTGTCTTTTTCAGTATAGACCCGCACATCTTTGGATTGAGGAGTACCTAGTTTATGCCTATCGATATGTTCACTTAATAATGTGACCTCATTCTTTACTGTATAAAAGAATGTTTGGCTGTCCATGGCCCAGGCTGTTCCACCTCCTGTGCTGAGGATTGTATCAGACAGCATTTCACCTGTTTCCAAGTCTTTTACTCTTATCGTGTAAATGCGCCGGCTCAACGTATCTGTGCTAAATGCCAATAACCGATTATTAGGACTAACAGAGAGCCCTCTTAAAGAATAATAATCATGACCTTCTGCCCATTCATTCACATCGATCATAATCTCTTCAGGATTATCCAGAGATTCTTTTTTACGGCAGTGAATCGGGTATTCTTTATTTTTTTCATACCGTGTATAATACCAAAACCCATTATCTAAATAAGGAACGGATTCATCATCTTTTTTGATGCGCCCGACAATTTCATCAAACAATGTTTCTTGAAATTTTTCAGTGTGTTTCAGTTTGACTTCTTTATAAGCATTTTCTGCTTTCAGATTATCCAGCACTTTTTGCGTTTGAGCATCTGGATCCTTGGCCAACTTTTGTTTATCTGTTAGACGCATCCAATGGTAATTATCAACGCGATCATAACCGTGAATCGTTGTCTTGTGTGGAATTTTTTCTGCAACTGGAAGTATTAACATTTCATCTTTTTCCTGTTTTGCTATCAACTGTTTATTTATGACGACCATTGAAATTGCAATCATTAAAAAGAGCACAAATAATACATTTCGATTCATTTCTGTTCCTTTCTTTTAATAATATAGAATGGGCTGTAAGCTAATAAAAAATGAGCTAAAGCCACAACTTCACCGGTGAGAATATACCAAGGCCAAGGGCCCATATAATCTAAAAGAGTGGGAATACGTTCGCCGATATGATTCACCGGTTTGCCGCAGATCCAAAAATAATTAGCATCCAGCAACAGATTCACAATAGCAGCAATCACCAGAAAAATATTTAACGCAATAAAAGATTTGATAAGGCTTTTAAATGTTGGGCGAATTTCATATACAACAGTGGCATAAATCAACGCCAGGATTACACCTTGATGACCTATCAAGAAACGGAAATAATGAAAATGGGGAAAACCTGCAGCAATATCCGGCGTAAATGAAGCCTGCAGCATTGCTGACAAACCCCAGAAAAATAAGATCTCATAAGCTAAAAAACTGCGCCATACCATGACCAGAGGTATGGCTAAATTAGTAAAACGGCATAGATGTACGGGCAAATGTTCTTTGACATCAAATGTACCAGCGATGGCTTCCAATCCTACCCAAGTGATGTAATTTCCAAAGACCAACCAACCAATGACCATTCCCAATCTATGTTGCATCTGTTCATTCAGATTACGTTTAGCATATAAAGGAAGTACTATAATAACAGCAAGTGCTGCAATCAGCGCCAGGATATGTTCCAATCCGAACATATCAAAGGGCTCAAAAGTATTGAGATAATTATATACTGATTCTCTCATCTGAAAGATCAGCCAATTGAATTAATAAAACTATTTTGAATTATTTGATCTTTTTGTAATTGCTTTTTGTATCACATCACTTCCGACCCAGGCAAAACCCAAAGCCAAGATCCAGATATGACTGAAAGAATCACCAACTGTTTTTAGCTGATAACCCCAATAAAATGCCACTCCGGAGCCTATCAACATACCAATTCCAATTGTTAATAAAATTCGCCACTCTAAATTCATCATCTTTATCCAAAATTATAATGTTTACGAACAGGAGCTTTTACGTTCCACCTACAATTCAATCCTTGAGGAAATACAACAAAATCACCGGGCTGAATAGATACAGTTTCAACATCTGTGGTTACTTCAATTTCTCCTTTTAATATATAGCATGACTCCCTTTCAGAATACGTCCAGGGAAATTCAGATACTTCACATTCCCAAATAGGCCAGTTTAATACTCCCTTCGCTGCCATCTCTTTATTAGCTGGCTGACTGATCTTTATATTAGCCACGGTATATCTTGTACAATATGATTATTTGTAAAACCAATACAAGCAGCGCAACCATTGTTCTTATCAGTTCCATTTCATGGTTATGATCATCCAACCAGAGTTCAATGTTGCTTTTTCGGGGGTGTTTATATTCGTTTGACATTACTTTATAATAATATTTATAACTGACTCACTTCAAGGAGTTAAATACGGCTTTTGTGATCTGTATATCCTGGACAGCTACGCCAGTAAGATCCGCCACTGTTAATTGATCAGCACGTGTTCTACCTTCTGCTTTTCCAGAAATGACATGGCCAAGCTCCACGACTTCATCTTCGACAAGAACACCTGCTTCCAGCGCTTTAGCTATTTCTCCTCTTTCAATACATTGCGCAATACTATCTGCTACAACGCGATCTGCCCTATTAAGTATTTCTGTATCCAACTCTTGTTTACCCGGTGTATCGGAACCCATGGCAGTAATGTGCGTCCCCGGCTGAACCCAATCCGATGCTATTAATGGTTCTGTTGAAGGAGTTGTTGTTACAATAAGATTACATGCTTTAGTTAATGACTCCAGATCTGTAGAAGATACCGAATAGCCTCGCTTATTCATTTCAGCGCAATAAGCATCCGAATGATCCACATGTCTGCCCCACACTTTTACATTTTTACAATCTACAATTCCAGATAAATATTCCAATTGCAGCCGAGCCTGTGTACCTGTTCCAATTATGCCGATGCAGTCAACATTATCCGGTGCAAGATATTTGGCCACCACTGCACCGGCAGCCGCTGTGCGTATATTCGTCAGGTGCGCTTCATCGTGGAGTATTGCAACAGGTGCACCTGTTTTTTGGCTGTAAGCGAGCATCATGCCCTGGGATGATGGCAAGCCTAACGCAGCATTATTAAAAAAACCGGATGCAATTTTGATAACATATATATCATCATTCTTGATATAGCCATATTTGATATGCACATCACCGGGAGGATCATCAAAAATGAGTTCACCTACAGGAGGAACAACCACATTTCCATTGGAATATTGAACAAATCCATCTTCTATGGCTGGAACGATATTCAACCCCACGAGAGCTTCTTTTATTTCTTTTAGATTATATACTTTCAAGCGAGAACTTGTTTTAACACATCCTGGCTGATATTAGCGCCGCAGATCACGATAACCACTTTTTTTCCATTATAACGATCTTTATCCTTTAAGAATGCAGCAACGGATGCACCTGCAGCCCCTTCCATCATTATATGGTGTTTCATTAATCCTGTTCTTAAGCCATCAGCGATCTCATCTTCTGATAGCAGTACAAAATGATCAATCACATTTTGACAAATTGGAAACGTTATTGCATCTTCCTCTACCCCACCTGCAGTGCCATCTGATAGTGTGGGCTCTGATGGCAGATCCAAAATTTTTCCAGCTTGGAGAGACTCATACATCACACAGGAATTCTTTGGTGAGGCGGCAATGATCTCGGCTTTAGAGTTGACTGATTTTAAATAAATGCCAATACCACCTATCAAGCCACCACCACCTACAGAAACGATCAATGCATCAATGTCACCCATTTGTTCATGAATCTCTACTCCACATGAGCCTTGGCCACGAACCACTGCTTCATCATTATAAGGCGATACGTATACTCCGCCGCTCTCTTTGACCAATTCCTGGGCCCGTGCTTCAGCGTCCAGGCAATCCGTACCGAAAAACTCGATGTCACCACCATAAAATTTGATCATTTCCAATTTGGCTGGAGATGTTCCTTCAGGAACAATGACCTTGCCATTCATACCCAACAATGAGGCGCCTAACGAAACTGCCGCCCCATGATTTCCCGTTGAAGCAGCATAGGCATTGCCCTTGCGTTCTTCTTTAGGAAGAGACGTCAGTTTACTCATAGCTCCTCGAAATTTAAAGGAGCCAGTTTTTTGTATACAATCCAGTTTCAGATGCACATCTGCATCTGCTAATTGGCTTAAATAAGGAGAATGCTGCACCGGTGTATAATTAATATATGGTGCAATGGTTTCACCTGTTGTTTTTATAGCTTCAGCTGTGATCACAATGTCTTAAAGACCTTGTCGCTTAATTCAAGTGCCTTGATCAAATGCTCCCTTTTAGCGCCATAACCAAAACGGAGATACTTATCCATGCCGTACCAGTCTCCAGCAACCAGGAGCACGCTTTGTTCATCACGAATTCGTTCTACCAATTGTGTAGAGTTTACATCAAAGCTATAGCTCATAAATGCCATGGCCCCTGCTTCCGGCGGAATGAAACGAAAGTGATTATTATATGAATCCACCCAATTCTGAATAATATCCAGATTCGCATGGAGTACTGATCGGGTTCTGGCCAGAGTTTGTTGACGCATTTCAGGCTGTAGAATCTTGGTTGCCATAAGATCACTTAAGCGACCCAGGCAAATGGACGTATGATCCTTGACTTCCCAGGCACTGTGCATATATGAATTGCTGCCAATGGTCCAGCCAACACGCAGCCCAGGGAATCCATATGCTTTGGAAAGACCACAATTAACAATAGCTTTATCATAACCCATGTTGATAAAACTGGTGGATTCTTCACCATTCAATTCCGCACCGCGATAGACCTCATCTGACAGAACATAAGCCCCCGCTTTATCCGCAATATCGATGATGGCCTTTACCTGTTCATGGGGCAGGACCGATCCCGTGGGATTATTGGGATGGCACACAGCGATCATTTTTGTTTTTTCGGTGACCATGGATTCCAGTTCATCCAGATCGAGTTTCCAGTTCAACTCTTCTTTCAGTGCAATCTCTTTTACATCCACACCAATGGCACGGGCAATACCTCTTATTTGCAAATAATTGGGCACCATGTAGATGAGTTCATCCCCGGCACTCAACAGAGTAAGGATCGCAACCAAATTTGCTTCTGCTGAACCGTTGGTCACCAATACGTCAGCAGCTGAAACATTTTCATAAAGACCACTTATAGCATCCCGCAATTCTGGCGAACCTTGGGTGGGGCTATAGGTCAATTCTGTATTGAGGATCTCATTGATATCATCCTGATCAAAAAGATCATTTATGGTCCCCGGGTGAACACCACTCTCCGAGAGGTTATAATGCACCTCATTTTCCCAGAGAGACTGTTCTCTCTCCAGTATAAATGTCTCGAATTTCATTTAAGGGCTATTTGGCGAATTTGATAGCACAACCCAACGCTTTGGTGGCTGTCGGGTCAATGGCACTTCCAGCCAGCATATTATCGATAGCATCCGCTAAATATGTGTTTTCAACTTTATCCGGTTTGCGGGCATTGTCATCGATGGCACCCCGGTAGACAAGCTTGTCTTTTTTGTCAAAAAGATAGATATGGGGTGTTCTAGTAGCTCCAAATTCGCTTGCTAATTTTGAACCATTATCCATGGTATAATAAAAATTATATCCCTGCTCTTTGGCGTGTTCCTGCATCTCTTCCATGCTGTCCACATTTTCGAACTGAGTTTCATTGGAATTAATCGCAACTATACCCACACCCTTGTCTTTGTACGTGTCAGCCAGTTCAACATAACGGTCTTCCCAGGCAATAACCCAGGGACAGGTATTGCAGGAAAAAATGACCAATAGACCATTCTTTCCTTTGGCATCGTTCAAGGATACGTCCTTGCCGCTGATATCTGCCATTTTGATATCCCCCAATGGCAGTATTGACCCAAGGTCCAGTTCCTTTGCGGACAGTATGGTCAAACATCCTATTAAAATTAAACTGATAAATTTTTTCATTTACATACCTATGAATTAATTGCGTTAATAATTGCTTTTCTAAATCGTTTTTCAGGCTGCTCACCTTCCCAATAATCTAACACCTCTCCAGATGATTTTCCGTATAGAATTGTGAAGGGCAAAGCGCCGCTCCACTCTTCATGGATGCCGTTGATGAATGCATTGTCTTTTTCATCTTTGATAAATGTGGTCCATGTGACCCCTTGATCTTTTAAGAATGATACAACTTTATCCTCTTCATCGAGCCAATCCACACTAACAAAATACACTGCCAGATCATTTTCATATTCATCCGCAAGATCTACTATTATTGGGAATTCCGCCACACAGGGCGCGCACCACATGGCCCAGAAGTTTAACAGAACTGCTTCTTCACCCTTTTTAGATATAACATTATGATAAATGGACTCTGCAGTGGCGTGGTGCAGATCAGGCTGCTCACAGCCAATGATCAAAATGAAAATGATAGATAAATAGCGATTCATAGCATTAATTAAAGAGCCCTGAAAAATAACAGGGCTCTTTAATTAGTAAATAGCTTTTAATTCGTGAATTATTTAATGCACATTAGTCAGAAAACTTTTTTTCCAACCTGTCAAACGCTTGAGAAGCCTTAAACTCGTTATATAGTGATTCTTCCCGTTTGGCAGCATCGAATAACCCCTTTTCAACCGCATTTATAGGATAAGAAACACGGATATAAACAGTGCCGTCTTTGGCCAATTCGTATTTATCAGGCTTAGACCCCTGAAACGCATTGTCTGATGCAGAGATTATTGTGTTTTCAGTAAACTCCAAGGCCTGGGCATTTTCACCCACACCGGATTCCTGCATCCAGTCACGCAGTTCGGTCTGCACTGATGCTTTGACCTGGCTGGAGATTTCTGCCCTTGATCTTTCTGTGGCAGTTTTTTGCGCCAGCGACGGGTTTTGTTTTTTGGCCTGTCCGAAACCATAATAATGCGTTTCGGATGTGGCCGGACTAAACCACCAGTCTGGCGTATCGCTTTTTGTATCCTCTGTGCTGCCGGAGCGATTAGAGGCACAGCCGGCAATCAGAAACAATGCGCATGTAGTTAATAATATTCTTTTCATTTGATTCTCCTTAATTATAATGAATTACTTTATTGATTTAGCATCATTATTAAGAATGTAAAATGATACTAATTAGAATAAAAGCTCATTATTATTTTATCTTTAAAATTAATATGATACATAACTTCTAAAACCTAATTAAAACTTTTTCTTTGTTCATGGTCTGTAAGCCTGGTGTTTTTTCTCTTTCCTTTATGCCTTCTCTTCTAGATCCAAGACCTATAATATTCGATCCTGCTAATCACTTTTTCCAAATAATTCCGTGTTTCTTCATAAGGAAGATCTGTCTTTAAAGTATTATATACTTGATCAGGATCCATGGAGTTTACTTTTTGGGTAGTGGGTCGAAGTTTCGTTGTTCCGGTAATGGCTTTCGCTACATTACCAGGTCCAGTATTATATGCACTAATGGTACAATAATATGCACTTTTATCATTTTGAATATTTTTAAAATATGCATATCGAATCTTGCTTATATAGGCACACCCCAATTCAATATTATTGGAGGGCACGTATAAATATTCTCCTGAAAGCAGTTTATCTTGTTTATAGACATGATTATAAGCATCTCGAGCACCAGATTTAGGTACTAGCTGCATGAGACCAAATGCAGGAACGTGTGAACGGGCCTTGGGATTAAAACTGGATTCTGTCTGTATGATAGCCATTGCAATAGCTGGATCTATATTAAAACGTTTGGACTGGGTCAGTACTTCTTCTTTAAACCGTTCGGCGCGGGTTTTTACGTGGTCCGGCTGCATCTTGACCTGCACTGTATACTTTATGCGTTCCTTACCGTCTTTAGCAGTGAATTTTTCCTTTTTAACTTGTTTTTCTTTTACGGTTTCTTTAGCGAAAGATTCCGCATTTTTATCGGTCACTTCTTGACCCTGTTTATCTTTCAACTGGTCTTTGAGTAATGGCTCTTTATCATCAGCTTCTTTTTTCACTATTTGTGTTAATTTTTTCTTTAGAAGTTCTTCTCCAGCTTCATTTTCTTCAGTAGAAGTCTGTTTGGGATCCACATCAACGATCACTTCTACTTCTACTACTCCATTTTCAAAATCAATACTTCCTCGGGCATTCAGATCGCCATCATAATCCACATAGGTCTTTTTACTGCTGAATTTGAATTCATCCCATTTCTTTTCTACTTCATCCTTGAAATTCTGATATAGTCGTTCTTGTTCTGCCTGATAATCATCGAACTCCTTTGTAATTGCCTCCATGTAGGTGTTCTCTTCTTCAACAAGGGTATTGAATCCAGACTGTTGCTTTTTTAACCATGCCTCATAATCATCTTGACCGAATGCAATTGAGAAAACAATAAATATGTAAATTATTTTCTTCATACAATCTTCTTAAAATTGAATTAAGACTTTTTCCTTATCCAAAGTCTGTACTCCTGGGGTCTGTTCCCGACTATTCAGCTTGCGGGCCATGTATGACACCTTGTCCAGCACATAAGACTGCATCTCTTCAGCGGTGATGGCCTGGTTGCCGTCCTGGTCAGCTGCCCCTTTTAACCCTTTTAAGAAATAATAGGTGTACAAGGAATGTTTCTTTTCCGGATACCAGGAACTGACCTGCTCACCAGATGCAGAAGTAAAAACAGTGACTTCATCTGCCAAACGTCCGGTTTCATCTACATTGATAAACACAGGACTGATGTTCTTCAGCAACATTCCTCCGCCACTGGCTCCGCTGAAACAGGCATCTATTACCACGGTGATACTTTTGGCGCCCAGATTGTTGATTTTACTATAAAAAAGATCCAGGGAATAACCGGTCACATCCACCATGGCGGGGTCGCAGTCAACCGGCACAAAATATCCATCCTTGCTCTCCGGGTCCGGGGCGCCGTGTCCGCTGTAATAGATGAACACCTCCGATTCACCTTCTTTAACGTAGTCCTGAAGTTTTCCGTCCCTTTTCTCTGTTCCAAACAGGGCAAAGAATTTCGCTTGCGTTGCATCGGTCTCTACGATGACTTCCCCAAAACCCAGTGTTTTAGTTAGGTATTGCTCCATCACAGCGGCGTCCCGATGGGCAAAGGTTACTTCCGGTACGTCGGGGTTGGTGTAGTTTTTATTACCGATAACAATGGCCACAGAATATTTGTTTTTCAGTCCTGTTTCAGGGATATCCTGCTCGATATCTATGGAAAGGTCGGCTCCCAGCGTCAGCACTCCGTATTCCTGCTCGATGCCGGTCACTACCGTGCGGCCGATCTGCCGGGCCCGCTCGCTCTTTTTGATGGGCACGCGCAGTTTGCTC
>Ga0207963_1001412_pt1 | contig 12612 bp, 9 predicted proteins | sample Knorr_S15_td_NAD_FD_185604 | JGI IMG/M metagenome (GOLD analysis project Ga0207963, IMG submission 185604) | Marine microbial communities from Southern Atlantic Ocean transect - Knorr_S15_td_NADW_ad_2500m_LV_A (SPAdes) (version 2) | ecosystem: Environmental > Aquatic > Marine > Oceanic | place...
GATAACGGGGATGAGCAGCCTCGACGTGGTGGATCCGGCCGTGGAACACCGGACGTACCGGCAGCAGTCCTATCCGAAGCGGATGGCGGTCGCCCTGGCTGGTTCGGCAACGCACTTCGCCGTGGCCCTGGCCCTGCTCTTCTTCGTCTACGTGGCGGTAGGGCGCCCCGATCCCACCCGCTGGGTGGTCGGTGAGGTCGTCTCCGGCTCGGCCGCAGCGTCCATCGACGTGCGCGTCGGCGACCGGATCGTGTCGGTGGACGGCCTGGAGACCCCCGGCTTCGAGGACTTCGGGGTCGTCGTGCGGGGGCTTCCGGGTCGAGAGGTGGTGGTGGTCCTGGAGAGGGACGGGGCCACCTCGAGTCGAAACATGATGGTCGGGGAGCGGCTGATGGTCGACGGTACGGTCGCCGGCTTCTTCGGCGTGGGCCCCGATCGGCCCATGGTTACCCTCGGCCCGGTCGGTGCCGGGGTGGAGGCATCGGCCCGCTTCGTCGACCTCGTAGGAATGTCCATCGACGGTCTGGTCGGGTTCTTCACGCCGGACGGGCTGGCCTCGTTCTTCACAGGTGGAGACGATCCCCCGGAGGGGCCGGAACCCGTCCTGTCCGGTGGCGCCGGCGCCGGCGCTGGAGCGGGCGGCTCGGTCCAGGTGGCGGACCCCGGCGTGGACCCGGCCGACGAGGATCGCCTGCTCTCCATCTACGGGGCGGCCCGCCTCGGTAGCGCCATGCTGGATGACGGCTGGACGACGTATCTCTGGTTCCTGATCCTGGTCAACGTGTTCATCGGGGTCTTCAACCTGCTTCCGCTCCTGCCCCTCGACGGCGGACACGTGGCGATCGCCACCTATGAACGGATCCGGTCGGTGGGTGGCCGTCGCCACATGGCCGATGCGTCGAAGTTGATCCCGCTCACCTGGGCGGTGATCACGCTGCTGGTTGCGGTGGCTGTGGTGGCCCTCTACCGCGACATCGTGGACCTACCCGACTTCGGCTGAGGGACCCCGGGGGTAGCGGTCGGCCGACCACCGATAGCCTCACCTGCATGGAGGTACAGGCGGCGGTTGAACGCCGATCCACCCGGCAGTTGATGGTCGGTGACGTGCCCGTCGGCGGTGGGGCGCCGATCACGGTCCAGTCCATGACCATCACCCGGACGGCCGACCACGAGGCGACCCTCCAGCAGATCTACGACCTGGCCATGGCGGGTGCTGACATCGTGCGCTGCACCTGCAACGACCTGGAGGCCGCCGAGGGGCTGGCCCGGATCGTTCCACGGTCGCCGGTTCCGATCGTGGCCGACATCCACCACCAGTACCGGTTGGCCCTGGCGGCTCTCGAGGCCGGTGTGCACTGCCTCCGCCTGAACCCGGGCAACATCCGCAAGCCGGATCACATCCGGGTCGTGGCAAGCGAAGCCCGCGACCGCGGGGTTCCGATCCGCATCGGCGTCAACGGCGGGTCACTGCACCCGGACCTCTACGAGAAGCACGGTGGTCGGGTCACCCCCGAGGCGATGGTCGAATCAGCCCTCGACGAGATCCGCTTCTTCGAGGACGTCGACTTCGACCTGATCAAGATCTCCGTGAAGGCATCCAGCGTCCCGATCATGGTCGAGGCGTACCGCCAGCTCTCCGAGGTGACCGACTACCCGCTGCACCTGGGCGTGACCGAGGCCGGGCCACCGCCCGCGGGCCTCATCAAGTCGTCGGCCGGCATCGGTGCCCTGCTGGCACAGGGAATTGGCGACACGATCCGGTACTCCCTCACGGCTGATCCCGTCGAGGAGGCCCGGGCCGGACGGGCACTCCTGGAGGCCATGGGCCTGCGGGAGCGCAAGAACGTCGACCTGATCGCCTGCCCCAGTTGCGGTCGGGCCGAGATCGACGTGGTGGCCGTAGCCGCCGATGCCATGGCCGCCTTCGCCGATCGGGAGATTCCCCTCCAGGTGGCGATCATGGGTTGTGTGGTGAACGGTCCCGGTGAGGCACGCGACGCCGATCTGGGAATCGCTGCGGGGTACCGGCGTGGACACCTGTTCGTGAAGGGTCGGAACGCAGCGGTGGTGGCCGAGGACGAGATGGTTGACGCCCTCGTGGAGTGGGCCGAGCTGATCCATTCGGAGGGGGCCGAGGCGGCGTTGGCCCGGGTGGACACCGAGAAGGCGGCCCGCGAGGCCGAACGGGACCGCCAACGGCTCCTGGCCGAGCAGGGCGATGACGTGAACGACACCGGCACCAGGATCGACCTCATCCGGCGCCACGGCGCCTGACCCATCGCGCCTTCCGGCCATCGGCTGTTCGGCTGGCCGGATCGACCCGCCGACCCGTCGGTTGAATGGATCGCCCGCTGGCCCCTCGGTGGAATAGATCGACCCGCCGACCCGTCGGTTGAATGGATCGCCCGCCGGCCGGAGGATGGATATGACCCCTAGGCGGAAACAGAGTCGGACGGTATGCTCTCTGGCGCGTACATCGCCGGTGTTCCGACGAGGCGTGGGCTCTGCCCACGCCTTTTGTTTTCGGTATCGGGGCTGCAGCGTGAGATGAGAAGGGCCCGGCGACGGCGTCGGCCCGTGGAAACCAGGAGGAGGACGCACCATGGCAGTGACCGATCGGATCGATGCCATTGCCGCTCCCCTCTGTGAACGGATCGGCGTCGAGTTGGTCGACGTCGAGTACGAGGGCGGGGTGCTCCGCCTGGTGATCGACCATCCTGATGGCGTCGGCATGGATGCCATTGCCGGGGTGACCCGCGAGGTATCGAGGGCACTCGACCACGAGGACCCGATTCCGGGCACCTTCACGCTGGAGGTGACCAGCCCGGGCCTGGAACGCTCCCTCAAGCGACCGGTCCACTTCGAACGGGCGATCGGTTGTGAGGTGGCCGTGAAGACCCAGCCGGGGATCGACGGGCCCCGCAGGGTGACCGGCGTCCTGGAGGCCGCTGACGGAGACGGCATCGAGGTGCGATCCGCAGACGGCTCGAGCCGGGTGTTCCGTCACGACGAGATCTTGAAGGCGCACACCGTCTTCGTATGGACCCCTGAGCCCAAGTCGGGGCGCAAGGGGAAGGATCGGGGCGACGCTGACGCCCCTGGAAGGAAGGTCGGGTCATGAATCCCGAGATGTTGGAGGCCCTCGAGGCCCTGGCGATCGAACGGGGAATCTCCGTCGACTTGTTGTTCGCCGTCCTCGCCGACGCGTTGGAGTCGGCCTACAAGCGCACCCCCGGTGCCCACGAGTTCTCGTGGGTGACCATCGACCCTGACACGATGGACATCCGGGTGCTGGCCCAGGACCTCGACGAGGAGGGCGAGCCCGTCGGTGAGGAGTTCGACGTCACGCCGGACAACTTCGGCAGGATCGCCGCCCAGACGGCCCGCCAGGTCATGACCCAGAGGATCCGCGAGGCCGAGCGGGACCTCAAGTACGAGGAGTACGCCGGCCGGGAGGGTGACATCGTCACCGGCATGATCCAGCAGACCGATGCCAGGTACACCCTCCTGGACCTGGGGCGCGTCGAGGCGCTGCTTCCCCAGGCCGAGCAGGTGCCGTTCGAGCGGCCCGAGGCGAACGCCAGGCTGAAGGCCTACATCGTGGAGGTACGCAAGACGGCGAAGGGCCCGCAGATCGTGGTCAGCCGTACCCACCCGGGCCTGATCAAGCGCCTGTTCGAACTGGAGGTGCCCGAGATCGCCGATGGCGTCGTGGAGATCCGTGCATGCGCACGCGAGCCCGGACATCGCACGAAGATCGCCGTCTGGTCGAACGATCCCAACGTGGATCCGGTCGGCGCCTGCGTGGGTGCCCGGGGCGCCCGGGTGCGGATGGTCGTCAACGAGTTGCGGGGCGAGAAGATCGACATCGTCCCGTTCTCCGAGGATTCGGCTGACTTTGTGATGAAGGGCCTGTCCCCGGCCAAGGTGAAGGAGGTCATCATCGACGAGGAGACTGGCACCGCCACGGTGATCGTGCCCGACTACCAGCTCTCGCTTGCTATCGGCAAGGAGGGCCAGAACGCCCGACTGGCAGCGCGGATGACCGGGTGGCGTGTTGACATCAAGAGCGAGACCCAGGTCGCCCAGGAGGCGGCCTACGCCGACGTCGAGTGGGCGGAAGGCGAGTGGATCGTCAACGACGAGACCGGTGAGCAGGTCTGGCAGCCTGCGGAGGGCGGCCCTGCGGTCTCCGCAGGTCAGTGGACCGAGGCAGCTACCGAAGGTGGAGAAGAAGAGGAGTAGGAGGCGAGTTGGGGGCGACCGGCGACTGGTTGCGGGATGGGAGCAGATCCCAGGCGGACCTGCATCGCCTGCAGGACGGCTGATCCGGCCTCCGGGCTGGTCAGGTTGGCGTGGCCGACGGGTACCGGCCAGCCGGTGGTCGACCGGCTGGCACCGGGGCGTGGCGCCTGGCTCCACCCGACCGAATCCTGCATGGGCACGCTGCGTCAGGGTGACCTGGCCAGGGCTTTTCGCCGGACCGTTTCACCGGAGGAGCTCGGTAGTGCCGTCGCGGCCTGCCGTGCGGCTGTCGCCAGAGTGGGCGACAGCGGGTGATCGAAGCCTCCAACCGATAGCGTCAGACAGCGGTTCGGTCAGTGCCGAACTCCTGACGATCCCCGTCGAACCGGGGATCGGCCCATGAGCGAACAGAATTCCACGAGCAGTACCCGAGCAGCAGACAGGACGTCGTAACCACCGTGCCGAAGAACATCCGCGTCTACGAGTTGGCGCGAGAAATGGGGATGACCAACGCGGAGGTGCTTGACCTCTGCATCTCCCTGGGCGTCGGGGTGAAGAGCCATTCCTCGGGCATGGTGGAGGCTCAGGCGGATCGTGTCAGGCGCAAGGCCGACCGTGAGGGGCTGAGGCGTGAGGTCCAGCCCGAGGAGGCCGTCGAGGAGAAGCCGGCAAAGGCCAAGGCAACCAAGGCCAAGGCAACCAAGGCCAAGCCAACCAAGGCCAAGCCAACCAAGGCCAAGCCAGCCAAGGCCAAGCCAACAGTTGCCAAGCCGGCAGAGGCCAAGCCAACCAAGGCCAAGGCAACCAAGGCCAAGCCAGCCAAGACCAAGGCAACAGTTGCCAAGCCAACCAAGGCCAAGCCTGCTGGGACCGAGCCTGCCCAGGACGAGCCCGTCGCCGACGGTGCCGTCGCGGCTACCAAAGCGCCGGCCGTCGCCGAGCCAGTTCAGCCAGTTCAGCCAGTTCAGCCTGCCGGGACCGTCGAGCCTGCGGAAGCTGAGGCAGTCGTGCCTGAGCCAGCGCCCGAGCCTGAGCCCGCGCCTGTCGAGACAGTTGAAGCCACACCTGCCGTCGCCGAGTCCGAGTCAGAATCCGAGCCAGTACCCGAACCCGAGCCCGTGGCCCCGAAGCGCGTCATCTCCTCCAGCGGTTCCTCGGCGCCGCCCAGGAAGATGGCCGAGCCTGAGCCGGCGGCCGCTCAACCGAGCATCGAACCGATGCCCAGGGATGACGGCCCGACCGTTCCGGACCTGGCAGCCAGGGTCGTGGATCCCGGGGCAGCCCTGGTTCCACCTCCCGGTTCCACTCCGCCGTTGTCCGTATCCGGCAAGCCGATCCCGCCTCCCCCCGGCCCACCCGTGTCGTCGTCAGGCAAGCCGATCCCACCGCCACCCGGTCAGGGTGGCCGTCGTACGCCGGCTCCGACCGGCCCCGCTCCGGGGCGTCGTACCGGCCCGCCACCGGTGGGTCGTCGCCCACCGATGGGTGGAGGACCGCGCGAGTCGGTGCCCGGTGCCGGTGGTGGTCCCGGTGGCCGACCCGGTGGTGGTCCCGGTGGCCGACCCGGTGGTGGTCCCGGTGGCCGACCCGGTGGTGGTCCCGGTGGCCGTCGTCCACCGCGCCGCAAGGGACGTCGCCGTCGTCGCCGCGAGGAACTCCAGCCGATGGACGTTCCCGCCTACACGCCCGACGACGCAGCCGTACCCGACGGCGAGGTGGTGCTGGAGCGTTCCTGCACCGCCCAGGACCTCGGCCCGAAGCTGAATCGCACGGCCGCCGACGTGGTCCGGTTCCTCATGCAGCAGGGCGAGATGGTCACGGCCACGCAGTCCCTCTCCGACGACATGATCGAGTTGTTCGCCGCCGAGCTGGGCGTCGAGATCCGCATGGTGGACCCGGGCGAGGAGCAGGAGGTCGAGCTGCTCAAGCTGCTCGATGTCGTGGACGACATGGAGGACGACGAGGCACCGATCCGCCCACCGATCGTCACCGTGATGGGACACGTGGACCACGGCAAGACCAAGCTGCTGGACCAGATCCGCAACGCCAACGTCGTGGACGACGAGGCCGGCGGCATCACCCAGCACATCGGCGCCTACCAGGCCGAACACGATGGTCGGAGCATCACGTTCATCGACACGCCCGGCCACGAGGCCTTCACGGCCATGCGGGCGCGTGGCGCCGACTCGACCGACATCGTCGTGCTGGTGGTGGCCGCCGACGACGGGGTGATGCCCCAGACCATCGAGGCGCTCAACCACGCACGGGCGGCGGAGGTGCCGATCATCGTGGCGTTGAACAAGATCGATCGGGACAACGCCGATCCGCAGAAGGTCCTGGGCCAGCTGGCCGAGCACGATCTCGTGTCGGAATCCTGGGGAGGCGACACGATCGTCGTGGAGGTCTCAGCCCTTCAGAACCTGGGCGTCGACGACCTCCTCGACAACCTGAACGTGGTGGCCGAGATCGAGGACCTCCGCGCCGACCCGGACGGTCGCTCGCAGGGCGTTGTCCTGGAGTCCTTCCTGGACGTCGGGCGGGGTCCGGTCGCAACGGTGCTGGTCCAGCGCGGCACGCTAAAGGTCGGAGACCCGCTGGTGGCGGGCGCCGCCTGGGGTCGGGTGAGGGCCCTGGTCAACGCCGATGGCGAGCAGGTCAAGTCGGCCGGACCGTCGATGCCGGTGCAGGTACTCGGCCTGTCCGACGTGGCCGATGCGGGCGAGGGCTTCGTCGTCGCCCCGAACGAGAAGATCGCAGGCCGGGTGGCCGACAAGCGGGGCCACTGGCGTCGTCAGGCCAACATCGGCCGGGATGCCCACGCCCTGTCGGGTGGAGCGCGCCTGGAGGACATCTTCACCCAGATCCAGAAGGGTGAGACGGCGACGTTGAACCTGATCGTGAAGGCCGACGTGAACGGTTCGCTGGAGGCGGTCACCGAGAGCCTCCGGAAGTTGGAGCGCGAGGACGTCAAGTTGGCGTTCGTGCACCGGGCCGTCGGCCGGATCACCGAGAACGACATCCAGTTGGCGGCCACATCGAACGCCACCATCATCGGCTTCAACGTCAGGCCGGAACGCAAGGCCCGGGAGCTGGCCGACGTCGAGAACGTCGAGATCCGGTCCTACGAGATCATCTACAAGCTGATCGAGGACATCGAGGCGGCCATGCTCGGCATGCTGGCCCCGGTGTTCGAGGAGGTCGTGACCGGCGACGCCGAGGTGCGGGAGATCTTCTCGGTTCCCCGGATCGGCCGGATCGCCGGTTGCTACGTCACCAACGGAACCATCACCCGTGGCTCCAAGGTCCGCTTCCTGCGCGATGGCACGATCATCTGGAAGGGCGATATCAGCTCGCTGCGGCGGTTCAAGGAGGACGTGCGGGAGGTCCAGTCGGGCTTCGAGTGCGGCATCGGCCTCTCGGACTACCAGGACTTGAAGGAAGGCGACGTCATCGAGACGTTCGAGGAGCGGGAGATTCCCCGCACCTAGGGGCAGGCCATGGGACGTGGAGCGCCGCAGGGTCGCCGACCCGCCGGCGGTGCCCGCGGCTACGACCGGGCTGACAGGCTCAACGAGTTGCTGGTCCGGATCCTGGCCGAGGAGTTCGAGCGGATCGACGATGACCGCCTCGGCTTCCTGACCATCTCCGCCGTGGAGACCGACCGTGACCTGAGCATGGCTCGGGTGTACGTGACCTCGGATGCCGATGACGACGAGCTCCTGGAGGCCCTCGGTGAGCTGAGGCCCCGCCTGCACCGTGCCATCGGCGACCAGGCGAGGCTGCGTCGGGTCCCGCCGTTGACCTTCGTGGTCGACGAGACGGCCCGTTCCGCTGATCGGATCGAGGAGATCCTCCGCGGGCTGGGTTCTTCCGACGAGGAGGAATGACGTGGCAGGACGGCCGGCCGGCCCCGATGGGATCGCCGTCATCGACAAGGAAGCCGGCTGGACGAGCCATGACGTGGTGGCCAAGGCCCGTGGGGTCCTGGGCACCCGCAAGGTCGGCCACTCGGGAACGCTGGATCCTGACGCCACGGGTGTCCTGGTGCTCGGGGTGGGCAGGGCGACCCGCCTCCTCCGGTTCCTGACCCTGCTACCTAAGAGCTACGTGGGCCGGGTCGTCCTGGGGAGCGAGACCACCACGTTGGACGCCTCGGGTGAGGTGACGGCGGTCCACGACATGTCGGCGGTGACCGTGGACCAGGTGGTCCGGGCTGCCCGTCGTTTCGTGGGCGACATCCAACAGGTGCCGCCCATGGTCTCGGCGGTGAAGGTGGACGGCCGACGCCTCTACGAGATAGCGCGTGAGGGTGGCGAGGTGGAGCGCCGGGCCCGACCGGTCTCGGTGGCCCGCTTCGACATCAGCCCCGCCGACGAGCCGGGGGTGTACGACGCCGTGGTGGAGTGCTCGTCCGGCACCTACGTTCGCACCCTGGCCGCCGATCTGGGCACGGCGCTCGGCGGCGGGGCACACCTCCGCGACCTTCGCCGGACGGCCGTCGGATCCTTCACCATTTCCGACGCGCATCCTGTCGAAGCCCCGGTGCTGCTTTCGATGTCCGAAGCCCTGAGGGACCTGTCGGGCATCAGCGTCGATGAGGCGACGGCGTTGGAGATCTCGTTCGGCCGACCCCTGGAGCTGGAGCACCTCGGGTTCGCCGATGGGACCGGGGGGGAGGGCCCGTGGCCGGTCTACGGTCCCGACGGGAACCTGCTGGCGGTCTACGAACCGCATGGGGGTCGAGCCAGGCCGGTGATGGTGCTTGCCCCGGCCGGTTCCTGAACGGGCGTTCCGCTGACCGTGCCACCCGTGGACCCTCGCTAGCCTCGTCGCCGTGGAGATTCGCCGGGACCTGAGCCAGCGTGACCGTTCGGCGCCCGCTACCGCCGTCACGATCGGCGCCTACGACGGTGTGCACACGGGTCACAGGAAGGTGATCGCCGAGGTTTGCCGCCTGGCGGTCGAACGGAGCCTCACGTCGGCGGTCCTCACCTTCGACCGGCATCCGGCCAGCGTGGTTCGTCCCGGGTCGGCTCCGCTGCTCCTCTCCGACATCGACCAGAAGCTGGAGCAGTTGGCGACGACCGGTGTCGACATGACGATGGTCCTGCCGTTCGACGAGGAGCGGGCCGGGGAGTCGGCCGGGTCGTTCATCCGCGACGTGCTGGTCGATGGCATGGGCATCGGCCTGGTGGTCGTGGGTGAGGACTTCCACTTCGGGCACCGGAGGCTCGGCAACGTTGCGATGCTGCGTGAGGCCGGAGCCGCCCTGGGGTTCGAGGTGATCGGACTGGACCTGGTCGGGCCCGACGGCATGCCTGCGAGGGACCACGAACAGGTCTCGTCCACCTTCATCCGCCGGGCACTGGCACGAGGTGACCTGAAGCGCGCCAACTCGATGCTGGGCAGGCCCTATGAGGTCCGGGGAGTGGTCGGCGGCGGCGACAGACGAGGCCGTGAGCTGGGATTTCCGACGGCGAACGTGCGTGTCGACCCGTCGATCCTGCTCCCGGAGGATGCGGTCTACGCCGGTTGGTACGAGCGTCCCGACGGGTCGGTGTTCGCGGCGGTGATCTCCCTGGGAACCCGCCCGCAGTTCTACGAGGACGGTGACCTGCTGCTCGAGGCCCACCTGTTGGACGTCGGAGGGCCCGACTCCGGGGGACCGGACCTGTACGACGAGGTGGCTCGGGTCCGCTTCGTCCGTCGCCTGCGGGGTCAGCTTCGCTTCGAGGGCCTCGATTCCCTGGTCGACCAGCTCCACCGGGACGTGGCCGAGACCCGGGCCGCGCTGGCCTGACGCAGCATCGACCCGTGGACCTACTCGACGTGGTGCTCCTGGTGGGTGGCGGCCTCCTGGCTGGATCCGTCAACACCATGGCGGGTGGAGGGTCGCTCCTGACCGTTCCCCTACTCGTCCTGACGGGCCTGCCGGGCGACGTGGCCAACGGCTCCAACAGGATCGGCATCCTGGCCTCGAACCTGAGCGCATCGGCGACCTTCCGTCGCCTGGGGACGTCAGGGCTGTCGCGGGCCCTGCCGGTGCTGGTTCCGGTGATAGCGGGCTCGGTCACCGGTTCGGTCCTCATCTCCAGGTTGCCTGCCGAGTCGTTCGAGCGGGTCTTCGGGGTGCTGATGGTTCCGCTTCTCGTGCTCTCCCTCCGCTCGCCGAAGTTGAAGGCGGCGGATCGCCCCTGGACCGGTCCGGTGGCGGCCCTCGTCTTCTTCGGGGTGGGTTGTTACGCGGGAGCCTTCCAGGCGGGGATCGGCCTGCTGCTGGTGCTGACCCTCTCGCGCTCCGGCCTCGACCTCGTGGTGGCCAACAGCGTCAAGGTGGTGGTCATCCTGGTGGTGACCATCGCAGCCCTTCCGGTGTTCATCCTCGGTGGCCTGGTCGACTGGGGGCCGGCACTGGCCCTCGCCGTCGGCTTCACCGGCGGTGGCGCGATCGGTGCCCGGCTGACGGTCTCCGGTGGTTCGAGGGTGGTCCGGCCGGTGATGGCGGTGGCGGTGCTGGCGATGTCAGGACGCCTGCTGGGCCTGTACTGAGCCCCGGCTGGATGTGGCGCCATCGGGTACCGGTACGCTGGGTCCACAACAGAGTCCTCGGGGTTGGGTGAAAGTCCCGACCGGCGGTGAGTAGGAGTAATCCGACAAGCCCGCGAACCTCGGATGGTTGCCGCGAGGCGTCATTCGGGGCCGATCAGGTGCAAGTCCTGGGCCGACGGTCAGAGTCCGGATGGGAGAGGACGTCGGAAGCGGCGATCGTGCCGCGGCCACCGACCCGTCGGGTTTCGGTGGCCGTGACCGCTGGTCGCGTCCCGTCGTGTCCCGTCGACCATGTAGTCCGGGGTCGGACATCCAGGAGCGCACGGAACGCATGTTCACGGGAATAGTCGAGGAACTCGGCAGCATCCGTTCGATCGACGAGGTCGGCGACGGTCGGCGCCTCGTCGTGGATGCGGCGACCGTGCTCGCTGACGTCAGCCTCGGGGCCTCCATCGCCGTGAACGGCTGCTGCCTCACCGTCGTGGAGTGGGGGGAGGCCTGGTTCGCCGTGGATGCTGTACCAGAGACCCTCGAGCGCACCACGCTGGGCGCCATGGGGCCGGGCGAGGCCGTCAACCTGGAACGCCCGCTTGCCGCCGACGGCCGGTTCGGCGGCCACGTGGTCCAGGGGCATGTGGACACCGTCACCGAGGTTGTGGACCTCGAGACCCTGTCCGACGGGTCACGTCGTCTCTCCTTCCGATTGCCCGACGAGCTCGCCGGGCAGGTCGTGGAGAAGGGTTCGATAACCCTCGACGGCGCGAGCCTGACCGTGGCGTCCGTCGGTCGCGACACATTCGACGTGGCGTTGATCCCCCACACGCTGGACGTCACGACGTTCGGCCGCCTGGCTCCCGGCGACCTGGTCAACGTCGAGGTGGACGTCCTGGCCCGGTACGTGGCGGGCCTGCTGGCCGCCGGCCGGGTCGGTTCCGACCACGGATACCCGGCCGATGACGGGCCCGCTGTCGCCTACGGGCCTGCCGACCACGAAACTGCCGACCAGCCTGCTGGCGAGCCGGCCGACCATCCTGCCAACCAGCCTGTGAACCAAAAAGGAGGCGGCTGATGCCGTTGTCCACCATCGAAGACGCCATCGAGGCCTACGCCAGGGGTGAGTTCCTGATCGTGGTCGACGACAAGGATCGTGAGAACGAGGGCGACCTGATCATCGCCGCCGACGCCATGACGCCTGAGAAGATGGCCTTCATGATCCGCCACACCAGCGGCGTGATCTGTGCCCCGATGTCCGATGAGCGGGCCGATGCACTGGACCTGCCGCTCATGGTGCTGGACAACACCGAGTCGATGCGGACCGCCTTCACGGTGTCGGTCGACCTGGTCGAGGGCACCTCCACGGGAATCTCGGCCTCGGACCGGTCGGCCACCGTGGTGGCGTTGGCCGACAGCGGCCGGCATCGGTCCGAGTTCGCCCGGCCGGGCCACATCTTTCCGCTGCGGGCCCGTGCAGGCGGCGTGCTCAAGCGGGCCGGCCACACGGAGTTCGCCGTAGACCTCTGCGCCCTGTCCGACCGTCAGCCGGTCGGTGTCCTGTGCGAGATCGTGAACGACGACGGGACCATGGCCAGGGTGCCCGACCTGGAGGCCTTCGCCGTCCAGCACGACCTGCACTTCGTGTCCATCGCCGACCTGATCCGACACCGGCGTCGGCACGAGAAGCTGGTCGAGCACTTCGGTTCGGCGCGCATCCCGACGAAGTACGGCGAGTTCACCGCACACGCCTACGTGTCGCTCCTCGACGACGAGGAGCACGTGGCCTACGTGCTCGGCGACCTGGCTTCCGTGGATTCCCCGCTG
>Ga0207963_1001419_pt1 | contig 12579 bp, 10 predicted proteins | sample Knorr_S15_td_NAD_FD_185604 | JGI IMG/M metagenome (GOLD analysis project Ga0207963, IMG submission 185604) | Marine microbial communities from Southern Atlantic Ocean transect - Knorr_S15_td_NADW_ad_2500m_LV_A (SPAdes) (version 2) | ecosystem: Environmental > Aquatic > Marine > Oceanic | place...
CGACAGTTACATCGACACTGGTGGGAGAAAGACCATAAGCGAACTGCCCTGACTCTGCAAACGGGCTGCCCACTACCTGCTACTCGATCAAGCACAGACTTGATGAGTTTGATTCTTGACCCCCGTTTTGGTCTATGACATGCTGAAGTATTGCCGATAAAAATGTGACGGCATGGGGATATAAGAGACAACATCATGAGCACAGAACCGACTGGATCAGATTTCGATGGTGGCGGTATTACTATCGACCAACAGCTTATCGAGGAAGGAACAAGCCAGCTTAGCAGCGAAATTGAAGTACTGGAGGCATGGCTTGTTGAATTGGAAGACCAGGATGCCCGGGATGCAGAGACTATCGCCATGCGCAAGTCATACGACGACATGTTGCGAAGCAGGAAAGAGATGCTGAGCACCTTGACCAAACAGGCCGCGCGCCAAGCCGTCGCTACCTGAGACAGCTCTCGATCGGAGCGTGTGACCGCTACAATTAGATTCAACAGCACGCTTAAACCATCAACTCCGGAACTTTCCATCCCTCGTTTCTATGCCCCTAAACAAACCCATGTTGTCAGCAGCACAAGCCGAAGTCATGTTGTCATTACAGGCCGGCATGAATGCCAGAGTCGACCCAGACTGGATAGATGCCCGTTACCCTTACCTGCGAGCAGTAGTCATCGAAGCGGCCGAGGCGATCGAGCATCACGGCTGGAAATGGTGGAAACGGCAGGACAAAGATCTACCGCAGCTGCAGATGGAACTCATCGACATCTGGCATTTCCTTCTGTCTGAAATACTGCTCGGCAACGCAGGCAGCGAGTCTGCATCGAAACAACAGCTTATCCAGCTATTAACGGCTAGCCAGCAACAGGCAAGTGTCGAATTTGATGGCCAGGAAATTAAACTGCAGCAACTGGATCTGGTGAGCAAACTGGAATTGTTAATCGGCCTCGCTGCTGCCCACCGTATCGAGATAGCCGTATTTGCGGCGATTATGGTGGACTGCGAGATGGGTTGGACCGAGCTATATTGCCTATATGTTGGTAAGAATGTACTTAACTTCTTTCGTCAGGATCATGGCTATAAAGAAGGCAGTTACCAAAAGATCTGGCGGGGCCGGGAGGACAACGAGTACCTGGTAGAAATTATGGCGAGGCTGGATCCGGCCGAACCCGAATTCAAGGATAATATCTACTCCGAATTGACGAAATACTACCCGCGGTAGACTGCCCCACCAATGGCATCTACTTTACTGTTACCCTGCACTTGGCAGTGGTGCTTTACTGGTAATAGGCATTTTCCTTCACGGAATGATCAGTCACATCTCGCACTTCTTTCAATTGCGGTACCTGCTCCAGCAAGGCCTTTTCCACGCCAGCCTTGAGCGTTACATCAACCATGCCACAACCCTGACAGCCGCCCCCGAATCTCAGAACCGCCACATCCTCTTCGAAGATTTCCTCCAGGGTCACGTTGCCACCGTGTGCGGCCAACCCCGGATTGATTTCGTTGAAGAGCACGTAGTTGACACGATCCTCGAGTGAGCTCTCGTCGGAGATTTTTGGTAGGCGAGAGTTAGGCGCCTTGATGGTTAGCTGACCACCCATGGAGTCCTTGGCAAAATCCACTACCGCATCTTCCAGAAAAGGGATACTATGCTGCTCGATGAAGGCTTTAAAGCCTTCATATTGCTTCACTTCGTCGTCGGCTTTTTCTTCTCCCGGCCGACAAAATGATATGCAGGTTTCAGCTTTTGGTGAGCCTGCATCCAGTATGAAAATTCGAACCGAAATACCTTCACAAGCTTGCTTCTCCAGCAGTTCTGTCAGGTATTCCTGCGCGGACTCGGTGATGCTAACCATAAAACTCTCTCGTAATCAGGGAATAACACTGGCTAATCATACGCTATTGGGATGAAAATATGAATACCCGAGTGAATTGCTTGGTTATTTCTCGAGTGGCGCCAGCGCTGGGTTCTGGTAGAATTGCGAGCTTTTTAGCTCTGAGATACAGGCTGTAGTAATGCAAACAAAAGCTTCAGAACGCTTGCTCAGGCAAGCGCTTGCTCAACGCATTTTGCTGTTGGATGGCGCCATGGGAACAATGATCCAGGCAGAAAAGCTGTCGGATGCTGAATTTCGCGGCGACCGCTTCAGAGAACACCCCCATGAATTGTCTGGCAATAACGATCTGCTAACCCTGACTCAGCCCGATGTCATCAGCAAAATTCACCGTGCCTATCTGGACGCTGGTGCGGACATCATCGAAACCAATACCTTCAACTCCACCCGCAGTTCTCTGGCTGACTACCAGCTACAAGACATTAGCTATGAGTTAAATTTCGCCGCAACCACGCTGGCGCGCCAGGTTTGCGATGAGGCCAACCAGGTTTCACCCGGGAAACCTCGCTTCGTAGCAGGGATACTGGGCCCAACCAGCAAGACCACTTCCATCTCGGGCGATGTCAATGATCCTGGTTTTAGGAGTATCAGTTTCGACGAGTTAGCCGAAGACTACGGCAATTCCACAAACGGACTGATCGACGGCGGCGCCGATATTATTCTTATTGAAACGGCATTTGACACCCTCAATGCCAAGGCCGCTATCTTCGCGATTCGGCGCTGTTTCGAGGAGAAACAACTGCGCCTACCCTTGATGATATCGGGCACCATAACCGATGCCAGCGGACGCACCCTGTCCGGACAAACCGTTGCCGCTTTTTGTAATTCTGTCGCTCACGCCAATCCCTTGTCAATCGGGTTTAACTGTGCGCTGGGCGCGGAGCAATTGCGTCCCCACATCGAAGAGACGGCCGCCCTCGTCGATACCTATGTGTCGACACACCCCAATGCCGGCCTGCCGAACGAGTTCGGCGCCTATGATCAGGGGCCGGAAGAAATGGCTGCCATCATCAAGGAATTTGCCAGCAGCGGTTTCGTCAACATTGTCGGCGGCTGCTGCGGCACCACCCCGGCACACATCGCTGCCATGGCAGCGGTCGTCGCCGATATTCCACCACGAACCTTGCCTGTGCTAAAACCGGTTTGTCGCCTCAGCGGCCTCGAAGCATTCAGCATCGACGGAGATTCTCTGTTCGTGAATGTAGGAGAGCGAACTAACGTTACCGGTTCCGCTCGATTCGCCCGCCTGATCAAGGAAGAAGATTTCGACGAGGCTCTGGAAGTCGCACGCCAGCAAGTGGAAGCCGGGGCGCAAATTATAGATATCAATATGGACGAAGGCATGCTCGATTCCGAAGCAGCCATGGAAAAATATCTGAAACTGGTGGCGTCAGAACCCGACATCAGCCGGGTCCCGCTAATGGTAGATTCCTCGAAATGGGACATCATCGAAGCTGGCCTCAAGTGCGTGCAGGGCAAAGCCATCGTTAATTCTATTAGCCTGAAAGAAGGTGAAGAAGCCTTCCTCGACAAGGCGGCGCTATGCCTGAAATATGGCGCGGCTGTGATCGTCATGGCCTTCGATGAGAACGGGCAGGCCGATACCCTGGCAAAGAAGAAATCTATCTGCAAACGCAGCTACGATATGCTGGTGCAGCAGCTGGAATTTCCAACCGCCGACATAATTTTCGATCCCAATATCTTTGCCGTCGCGACCGGTATCGAAGAACATAATAACTATGCCGTAGATTTCATTGAAAGCTGCCGCTTTATTAAAACCAACCTGCCTGGGGCACTGATCTCCGGTGGCATCTCCAATGTCTCATTTTCGTTTCGTGGCAATAATACCGTCAGGGAGGCGATTCACTCGGTGTTCCTCTACCACGCCATCAAGGCCGGCTTATCCATGGGAATCGTTAACGCCGGGCAGCTTGCTGTCTATGATGACATTCCTGCCGACCTTAAAACTGCCGTCGAAGATGTGGTGCTGAATAAGCACGCCAAGGCAACAGACAGACTCATGGAAGTCGCCCAGGCATACAGTGGAACAAGCCAGTCAAAATCGACAGAGGATCCTAGCTGGCGAGAAAAACCGGTAGCAGCTCGGCTCAGTTATGCCCTGGTGAAAGGCATTACCAAGTTCATCGAAGCAGACACCGAAGAGGCGAGGCAACAGGCAGACAAACCCATCGAAGTTATCGAGGGCCCATTAATGCAGGGCATGGATAAGGTTGGGGACCTGTTCGGCAGCGGCAAGATGTTTCTGCCCCAGGTCGTCAAGAGTGCCCGGGTAATGAAACAGGCCGTGGCCTATCTGCTGCCCTATATCGATGCCGAACAGGAAGGTGGCAAGATCAAGAGCAAGGGCAGGATTCTGTTAGCCACAGTCAAGGGCGATGTCCATGACATCGGCAAGAATATCGTCGCCGTAGTCCTTGGCTGCAATAACTATGATGTCATCGACCTTGGTGTCATGGTGCCCTGCGAAAAAATATTACAGGCAGCCAAAGATGAAAATGTAGACATCGTTGGCCTCAGCGGCCTCATCACCCCGTCCCTGGATGAAATGGTACACGTTGCCAGCGAGATGCAACGGCTGCAATTCGACATTCCTCTGTTGATCGGTGGAGCGACCACATCGAAAGCCCATACCGCGGTAAAAATAGAACAGAACTATGATAACGACAGTACCATCTACGTCCCCGATGCATCTCGTAGTGTGACGGTGGTGAGCACGCTCCTCAATGCCGACAAAAAGCCAGGATATACTCAGGAACTGCGAGAAGAATACAGCGTAATCCGTGAGCGGATTGCAAAAAGGAGCAATAAGCGTGTGCTGCTAAGCTACGTTGAAGCCAATGAAAATCTGTTCAGTCCGGATTGGGATGATTACTCGCCCCCGTTACCCAGCTTTCTTGGTACCAGAGTTTTCGATGACTATCCATTGGAATCATTGCTTGACTACATCGACTGGACGCCCTTCTTTATCACCTGGAGCCTGGCGGGAAAGTATCCCGCCATTCTCAAAGATGGAAAGGTCGGTGCGGCAGCAACGGAACTGTTTGCCGATGCCCAGGCCCTGCTAAAACAAATCCTGGCAGAAAAACTCCTTAAGGCCCGCGCCATCATCGGCTTTTGGCCGGCCAATACCGTCGCCTGCAATGACGTTCAGCTTTATCAGGCCGACGAACCTGATGCAGCCCTGACACGCCTGCATTTCCTGCGCCAGCAGATACCCAAGGATGTGGATTTGGATAACTTGTGCCTCGCCGATTTTGTGGCGCCGGCAACTGCGGGATACAGAGACTACCTGGGAGCTTTCGTGGTAACCGCCGGTATTGGTGCCGATAAATTAGCGGCCCATTTTGAAGCCGAACACAACGATTATTCCGCGCTGTTGGTTAAGGCACTTGCAGATAGGCTGGCCGAGGCATTCGCAGAACAGTTACACAAGCGGGTACGAATGGAACTCTGGGGCTACGAGCCTGCCGAAAACCTGTCCCCTGGCGAACTCATCAAGGAGAAGTACAGGGGCATCAGGCCGGCACCCGGCTACCCGGCTTGTCCGGACCATTCGGAGAAGGCCACTGTATTTGAGTTACTCCAGGCTGACGCTGAAATAGGGGTCAAACTCACCGAGAGTTTCGCGATGACGCCGGCGGCTACAGTGAGTGGCCTGTATTTTTCTCACCCGCAATCACGCTACTTTTCGGTAGGCAAGATCAGCACGGAGCAAGTCAAAGATTTGGCTATCCGAAAAAACACCGGAGTAGACGAACTGACGCGCCTGCTCTCCCCAAACCTGGGTAGCCTCTGATCTATAATATGCTGACATTCGCGTAGCCTCTTGTTTAAAATAACCGTAGCGAGATCAAATCAGCCAGGATGACGGTGAACGACTATGTATAGATACGATGGCTATGACCATCAGATGCTGAGCGACAGGGTCGCCCAGTTTCGCCATCAGACCGACCGCTTCCTGGCCGGCAAGTTGAGCGACGCTGAGTTTCTACCACTGCGCCTGCAAAATGGTCTCTACGTGCAGCGCCTGGCGCCGATGATCAGAATTGCCATTCCTTATGGCATGCTTTCTTCCCGGCAGTTAATGAAACTCGCGTTCATCGCTCGTCACTTCGATAAGGGCTATGCCCATCTGACGACGAGACAGAATATCCAGTACAACTGGCCGCAGCTGGAAGATGTGCCAGACCTGCTCGCGCAGCTGGCCGAAGTGGAGATGCACGCCATTCAGACTAGCGGCAATTGCATACGCAACACTACTACCGATCAATTTGCTGGAGTAGCGGTTGACGAGTTGGAAGACAGCAGGGCCTACTGCGAAATTATTCGCCAATGGTCTACCTTTCATCCGGAATTTGCCTACCTGCCAAGGAAGTTCAAGATAGCAGTGTGTGGTACTGTGATCGACCAGGCCGCGACTCAGGTACACGATATCGGCGTCTACATCGTACCAGGGCCTGCAGGTGAAACCGGCTTCCGCATTCTTGCTGGCGGCGGACTCGGGCGCACACCGGTAATCGGGCAGGAAATTTTCAAATTCGTCGAAAAACCACAGTTACTGACAGCATTGGAGGCGATACTGCGGGTTTATAATCGGGAAGGTCGTCGCGATAACAAATACAAGGCCAGAATCAAGATATTGATTCGCGAGACCGGGGTCGATCTGTTTCGGGAAAAAGTACATGAGGAATGGCAGCGCATCAAAGATTCGGCGCTGATCCTGACAGACGTCGAAATCGCTCGCTGCAAGGCTTTCTTTGAAGATCCGGCCTATGCAGAATTGATAGACAAGCCGGAAGCATTGACAAAGCCACTGGCGCAGGATGTGCTGTTCAGTAGCTGGCACCAGCAGAACGTGCGCCCCCACAAACGCCCTGGTTATGCGATTGTCACCGTCTGTATGAAGGAGACCGGCGTAGCGCCGGGTGATGTGACGGACCAACAATTAGAGCATATTGCAGAGCTTGCAGAGCGCTACAGTTTCGGCGAAGTACGAATTAGTCACCAGCAGAATATTATTCTGGCCGACGTCAGGCAGGAGCAGTTGGCCGCCCTCTACTGCGAATTGAAATCCCAGGCCCTGGACAGCGCCAACCTTGGCTTGCTCACGGACATCATTTGCTGCCCCGGTGGCGATTTCTGCGCACTGGCAAACGCCAAGTCCATACCTATTGCCGAATCCATCCAGCGTAAATTCCGTGACCATGACGAACTCACGGACATCGGTGAAGCGAATATCAATATTTCCGGTTGCATGAACGCCTGCGGCCACCATCACGTCGGCAATATCGGCATACTGGGTGTAGATAAGAAAGGTGAGGAGTTCTACCAGATATCCCTGGGTGGTTCATCTAAAAACGTTGCCAGCCTCGGCAAGATCATGGGACCTGCATTCGCTCAGCAGGAAATCCCTGCTGTCATCGATAAAATTATCAAAGTCTATAAATCAAATCGAGAGGTCGACGAAAAATTCATAGACACTTACAACCGCATCGGCATGGCGCCATTCAAGGAAACTGTCTATGCCAAAGCTGATTAAGGACCGAGCGATTACAGTTGACCGCTGGACGCTCCTGAAAGATGCGACCGGCTCAGAAGTACTGACTGCGATTCCCGGCAAAAACCTGATCGTGCCGCTGCGATTCTGGAAAGACTATGCAATCGAACTGGAAAGTTATGCTGGCGACATAGGCATCTGGCTGGACAGTGACGAAACCATCAGCGAAATCGGTGACGCACTCGCTGAGTTTCCGCTCATCGCTCTAAATTTTCCAGTCTTCGCCGACGGACGCTCATTCTCTAATGCCAGAGAACTCAGAGAACGGTTCGCCTATGAGGGTGAAATCCGTGCGATTGGTGACGTCCTGCGTGACCAGCTCTATTACATGTCCCGCTGCGGATTTAATGCCTTCAGTCTGCGCCATGACCAGGATCCGGATAGCTGTATTGCGGCCTTCGACGATTTCACCACTGGATACCAGGCTACGGTGGCGGAGCCAATCCCCTTATTTAGAAGGCGCTAACAGATTATACTGCAGCCATATCTCATCGCCGTGGCCGTGACATCCAGCCGTTATGGAACCAGATTCCCTACTCTTTTCCTTTTTTCTGATTTTTAGCGGTGCCGCGCTGGCATCGACCCTGGCTCTGTTTTTCCGACAACCGCTGCTGGTTGCCTATATCTTTATCGGGGGGCTGTTAGGTCCATTCGGTGTTGGGTACATCTCTAACTCTAGTTTGCTTACCGATATTGCGGAATTTGGCATTATTTTCCTGTTGTTTCTGCTCGGACTGGACATGCAACCGAGCAAGCTATTTCACACCTTAAAGAAAACCTTTCTCGTCACCCTGGCAAGCTCAATCATATTTATCCTGCTAGGCTATAGCACCGGACTACTGTTTAGTTTTTCCCATGTAGAAAGCCTGGTGATTGGCTTCGCCATGATTTTCTCCAGTACTATCATCGGTATCAAGCTGCTGCCGACGACGGTATTACATCAGAAACACATGGGAGAGCTGATGGTGGGAATCCTTTTATTACAAGATTTTATCGCTATCTTCCTGTTGGTTTTTCTGGATTCGGGAAATATTGAGCAATCCAGTGCACTCAGAGTGCTACTGGCATTCCCTCTATTACTAGCGATCGCCTATTTCGCCACCCGTTTCATTTTGATTAAATTAGTTGCACGTTTCGATCAGTTCAAAGAGTATATTTTTCTGCTGGCCATCGGTTGGTGCCTGGGATTGGCGGCACTTGCCTCTGCCATGGGTCTGTCGGCCGAAATTGGCGCCTTCATCGCTGGCGTGTCCCTCGCTACCAGCCCGATCTCGCTCTTTATCGCCCTGAATTTAAAACCCCTGCGAGACTTTTTCCTGATTCTGTTTTTCTTTTCATTGGGCGCTCAATTTAATACCGCCTTGCTGGGTCAGGTTATCGCCCCGGCATTGTTGTTAGCGGCGCTGGCACTCAGTGTCAAACCGGTGGTCTTTCACTTTCTGCTGCGACGCTTCAGTGAAAAAAGCATACTGGCTTGGGATGCGGGTTTAAGACTGGGACAGATAAGCGAATTTTCGCTGCTGATTGCCTTCGTCGCTACCCAGTCGGGAATGATTGGAGAGACAGCCTCCCTGGTGATTCAAGCGGCTGCAATAATGACCTTCCTGGTCTCTTCTTATATCGTCGTGATGTTTTGCCCAACACCCATCGCCAGCAATCCAAAGCTGCGACGAGATTAATCGGGAATAAAGAGAGCTGCCCTAGTTCAGATTAAGCAGGTAACGCCCCACCGCTTCACCCTTTAACACCTTGCCCAGGCTAGCTTCCAATTCCGAAAAATCTATCTCCGTACAAATTGCATCAAGATTTTCCAGCTTCCACTCATGGGCCAATTTACGCCAGATTTCTGCCTTCGTTGCTGTCGGTAATTCCACCGAGTCAACGCCGAGCAAATTCACGCCTCGAAGAATAAAAGGCAGTACCGTGCCCTGCAAGGCCGGCGACTGCACCAGACCACAGCAGGCGACACTACCACCATAACTGATGGATTTGATCACGTTGACCAAGGTGTCGCCGCCAACTACGTCGACAGCTGCTGCCCATTGTTCCTTCAATAGTGGCCTGGGGTTCACTTCGGCGAGGCTATTTCTATCAATTACCTGCGCCGCTCCCATTTGTTCGAGAAACGCATGGGAGGAATTCTTGCCGGTGCTGGCTACCACTGTAAATCCAAGTTTATGCAATAGTGCCACGGCGACACTGCCAACACCCCCGGTCGCGCCAGTCACCAAGACGCTACCGCTTGCCGGTGTCAAGCCGTTGACAATGAGCTTTTCGACACACAACGCGGCGGTAAATCCGGCGGTGCCAAGGCTCATTGCCTGTCTCAAGCTCATCGCCTCGGGACAGTGGATTACCCAGCCCGCAGGCACCCGGATAAGCTGAGCGAATCCGCCAGAAGTATTCATTCCCAGGTCGTAGCCGGTGACAATCACTTCATCGCCTTCGACAAAATCCGGACTCGTGCTCATCACTACCTTGCCAGCCGCATCGATGCCGGGCGTATGGGGATAGGATTGCGTCACCGCCTTGTTGCCGCTTGCCGATAGGGCATCTTTATAGTTCAGGGATGAATACTGCACACGAACAAGCACATCACCTTCCGGTAATTCAGCAAGATCGCGTTGCCTGATACTTGCCTGAAATTGTTTTTCCGCTACTTCTTCTATTAACAATGCCTTAAATTTTTCCAAGGATCTAATCCGCCCAGTTAAACAGGTTTCAGTTATTGATAATCGTTAATTCTCGATTTGTTGCTCCAGCTCATAAGCACCTTCTCTACTATTCCCGGAATAGCCGAACTCAGCTTGTCCTGAATGGATTTTTTTAACTCGAATTCCAGCTCGAATACATCTGCCGTTTCACAGGCTGTCAGAATGCATTCATCGCTGGTTTTAATCTCATCCACCATGTAGCGTTCCTTCGCCTGCATACCCACCCAGGTTTCTCCGGTGGAAATTTTATCTATGTCGACACTGGGACGGTGGTCCTTCACCCACTGCTTAAAGATACCGTGAATCGTCTCCACATCTTCCTGCACCTTGGCCTTACCCTTCTTCGTTATCTCACCGAAGATAGTCATGGTGCGTTTAAACTCCCCCGCGCTGATAATCTCATAATCGACATCGTTCTTTTTCAAGACTCGATGAAAGTTAGGCACCTGCACCAACACTCCAATAGACCCGATGATGGCAAATGGCGCCGAAACCAGTTTATCGGCCAGGCAGGCCATCATGTAACCACCGCTGGCCGCCACCTTGTCGACACAAATCGTCAGCGGGATACCGGCATTTTTTATTCTTAGCAGCTGCGATGAAGCCAGGCCATAAGCGTGCACCATGCCGCCAGGGCTCTCAAGTTTCAGGATCACTTCGTCGGCCTTTTCTGCCAGAGTGAGAATCGCTGTTATTTCCTCGCGCAGTGCGGTCACCGCTTCGGCGGCCAAGTCGCCCTTGAAATTCAGCACGTAGCTGCGCTTTTTCCGATCATCGACAGCCCTCGAATCTGCTTCCGACCCTTCTTTGGTTTTTTGTTTTTCCTTTTCCCTGGCGCGCTTATGTTCCGCCTTGGCTGCTTTCTTTTCTTGTTTGTGAATTTTCTTCAGCTGATCTTTATCGAGTACAGACTCTCGCAGTCTTTCCCGCATTTCATCAAAATGATCATTCAGGGGGGTGACCCTGATGCTGCCCTTCTTGTCAGCTTTTTTCTGGCGACTGCCGCTGGATACAATAGCACCAAGCACGATGATGATTGCTACGACGATCGTCGCCACCTTGGCGAAAAACATCCCGTACTGGATTAAATATTCCAAGGGTCTTACTCCTGTGCTTAAAATATGGACTGTGAATCATGTCCGGCGCTCTTGCTTCCAAACTGACGCTGTTTGATATGATTTACAAAGGTTTTAATCAATTCCCCTGCCACGCTGATAGCAGGGGATGGCACCTTAGGCAGAGAATGCACGTCATACCAATGCGCCTCTGCTATCTCCTCCGGCGCCACCACAATCTCCCCTGCCTTGTAATCTGCAATAAACCCCAGCATCAATTGCGACGGAAAAGGCCAGGACTGGCTCTTGATATAACGGATATTCCCGACCTCTATTCCCACTTCTTCTTTGACTTCCCGCACTACAGTTTGTTCAGGAGTCTCACCTACTTCGATAAAACCTGCAAGGCAGCTATAAAACCCGGATGTAAACCTGGCACTACGAGCGAGTAGTAATTGATCCCCCTTCACCACCAGCATAATCGCACAGGGATTGATGCGGGGAAAATACTGCCGATCACAGGCCGTGCAATGAACCGCTCTCTCAGACTTATGTTGAATTGTCAGCGCGCCACAAGCGCCGCAGTGCCTGTGTGCAGTATACCAATCCAGTATCTGGCTGGCCTTTCCGGCAAGGGCCAGGGCAAGTTCGCCACGCTCAAATAACAAGCTGCGTAAGGAACGGTTTTCCGCCCGCAGTAACTGAGCCGGGTTTTCCCTGGTATGAACCGCGATAAACGTCGTTGTCGCATCTTCTTCAAGCAAGAACAGCTCGGCGCCAACCGACAATATGGCGTGTATTTCCGACTTCTCCCAGACTAATTCATTTCCCCGGACCACGATCTGATTATCATAAATCAGGATGAATCGATCCGTCTCTAACAGCTCGTCGAATGTTGGAAAATAGCCGCGATGAACCATAAGCTTTAACTTAGCCTACTCCGATGCTGATGCCCAGCGCATGGGAAGCGATAATCCATAGACAAGTTGAGGCAGGCATCGCAAGGGTCAGTGCCTGGGGTTTGCGCTCCGCACCAAAGCTGCAACGCGCTTACCTGGATTAAGTCAGTGGTTCGGCGAAGAAATCGAAGAAAAAATACATGATGACCGTACAGGAGAGCAGGGTCAGCAGCATTACCGGCAAGCCCTTCCTGAACCACAAGCCAGGAGTAATCGCCAGGCTGGGATCACCGGCATCCTTCGCCATCTTTTCGGAGATGGTGACGATGAAGACGTTGGCGGTGGCATAAGCGAGTTGCTGAAATCCACCGGTGGGGATCATAATGGCGACGATGGTCATCATGCCACCCAGCAGGAATACCACATTCCAGTCGA
>Ga0207963_1001420_pt1 | contig 12577 bp, 14 predicted proteins | sample Knorr_S15_td_NAD_FD_185604 | JGI IMG/M metagenome (GOLD analysis project Ga0207963, IMG submission 185604) | Marine microbial communities from Southern Atlantic Ocean transect - Knorr_S15_td_NADW_ad_2500m_LV_A (SPAdes) (version 2) | ecosystem: Environmental > Aquatic > Marine > Oceanic | place...
CCTGAGGTTGCCGTTTGATCTTTGATTACAGCTTCTGCTTCTTTAATTTTTAAAGTTGTTGTCTCAGGTAGCAATATATTTATAAGTTCATCATCTTTTAATTCAAGAGAAACATTAATTCCATCTTTTAAATATGGCAATGTATCAGTCATAATTTTTTCTTTATTTATACTAATTTGTTCATAGTTTTTTTGATCCATGAAAAAATACTCATCTCCGCTTGAATAAAGTAATTGAAAAGCTCTTTGTTCAAGATGTGCTTTTTCAATATTTTCATCAGATCTAAACCTTTCGTTTTTTTTAGTTCCAATATTAATATCTTTAAATTCAATTTGGATGTAAGCACCACCCTTACCAGGTTTTGTATGTTCTAATTTTAAGACTTTCCAAAGCTTATTTTCAAATTCTAGAATATTTCCAACTTTTATTTCATTTGCAGATATTTTCATATTTTTTCATTTAAAATTTTGTGAAATAAATTTACTGCTTTAATAGGTCCTTTTTCAGATTTCCAAATTCCCGAACTTACAGCAAATAAATTACATTCTGTCTTTAAAATTTTATTGCAATTTTCCAAATTTACACCTCCGATAGCAGCACATGGTAGACTAAAATTTTTTTTAAACCAGTTTATATTCTTAACTGTAGCCTTATGCTTAATTTTTTTTGTTTTAGTTTTAAAAAAAGATCCAAATGATATATAGTTAGGTTTATAATCCATAGCTTTTTTCACAAGATCTTTTGAGTTATGACAGGTTATTCCTAAAAATTTTTTTTTTGATAAAATTCTATTAATCTTACTTTTTGATATATCTTTTTGTCCTAAATGAACACCGTCACAAAATTTTAAAAAATTTTCGCTAGCGTAGTCATTGATAAAAAATATAGTTTTATATTTTTTACAAAGTAAATTTATTTTTTTTAAAACATATAAAACCTGTATTTCTTTTTTATTTTTTAATCTTAATTGTAAAAATTTTACTTTTTTAGTTTTTAAAACTTGATCTAAAGTAATTAGGTAATTTTTTAATGGTAGTTTTTCTGTAAGTAGTTCATGTGGTGTAATTAGATATAAAAATTTTTTTTTCTTTTTAAAGAAATTATCCATTACTTATTCATGAGTTGTGAATTTTCTTCTAAACTTTTATCCCATTTACCATAACAAGCTAAAGAATTCATTTTTGCACGGTGTAAGAAAATTTTTTGAACCATATTTTTGTTTTCACTTTTACCGCCCCATGCTATAAGTGCATCTTCTTGTAAAGCTCTTCCATATGAAAAAGATAGCTTCCAAGGAGCACTTTTTAATTTATTAATCTCATTCAAAATCATGGTAGCATTTATACTACTTAGTCCACCAGATAAGAAAACAATTCCTGGCACTTCTTTTGGAACACTTCCGATTAAACATTCTAGAGTTCTTTCAGCAATTTTATTTATATTTAATTTTTCATCACTTTTATTTCCTGGAACTATCATATTTGGTTTTAGTAAAATACCTTTTAAATCGACATTTTTTTTTTTTAAAGAAACAAAGAGTTGATTAAGTGTTTTTTTTGTTACCTCATAACATTTATCTAAATCATGCTCTCCATCCATAATTACTTCTGGCTCAACAATTGGTAGCAGTTTATTATTTTGGCTTATTAAGGCATATTCAGCTAGTAATAATGAGTTTTTTTCCAAACATTCGTTTGATGGAATATTTTTTCCAATATTAATTACTGCTCTCCATTTTGTAAATTTTGCTCCATTCTCAACAAAAGGTTTTAAACGCTCATCTAATGTTTCTATACCTTTGGTATAAGTTTCAATTGAATCTTCATTAAATATTTCTAAACCTTGATCGATTTTTATTCCTGGGTAGCAATTAATATTTTCTAGTTTTTCTTTTAACGATTCGCCATTTGAATTTTTTTGGAAGAAAGTTTCTTCAAATAAAATAACACCAGATATAAACTTAGAAACACCGTTTGTTGAAAATAAAGTTTCTCTATAATTGCATCTTGTTTTTTCGTTTGATTCAACATTTATAGAATCGAATCTTTTTTTTATAGTATTTGTACTCTCATCTGCAGCTAAAATTCCTCTACCATTATCAACAATTTTTTTTGCAATATTTTCTAAATTTTCCATAGACATTAAACGTATTTTGAAATGTAATTCGTTAGATCAATTAATCGATTGGCAAAACCCCATTCATTATCATACCAAGAAACAATCCTACAAAGTTTTTTTTTAATTACTTTAGTTTGTGTTGAGTCAAAATTTGAGCTATACGGTGAGTGATTAAAATCAATCGAAACTAGGGGTTCATTGGTAATTGATAAAATATTTTTCAAATCTTTTTTTGAGGAATCAATGCATATTTTATTAATTTCATTTTCTGATGTATCTCTAGAGGTATTAAAAACAAAATCTATTAAACTCACATTTGGGGTAGGGACTCTAATAGCTGTTCCATCAAGTTTCCCTTCTAGAGATGGTATTACTAATCCTATTGCTTTTGCAGCACCTGTTTTTGTTGGTATTAAAGATGTAGCAGCTGATCTTGCTCTTCTTAAATCGCTTTTATGAAAAGTATCAACTATTCTTTGATCACCTGTATAGGAATGTATAGTTGTCATATGGCCTGCTTCTATTCCAATAGACTTATTTAAAATATTTGCAATTGGTGCTAAACAATTTGTTGTACAAGATGCATTTGAGATTATTTTATGGTTATTATTTATTTCTTTATGGTTTACTCCGTACACAACAGTAATATCTGGATTATCTGATGGCGCAGAAATAATTACTTTTTTTGCTCCAGCTTTTATATGTTGTAAGGAATCTTTTTTTGAAGTTAAAATTCCTGTGCATTCAATTACAATATTAATTTTATTTTTTTTCCATGGTAATTTAAGTGGATTTGTTTCAGAAATAATTTGAATTTTACCTAAACCAATATCAAAAGAATTTTTATCTTTTTTAATTTTTTTGTTATATGTTCCATGAATAGAATCATATTTAAATAAATGTATATTTGATTCTAAATCAGCTAAATCATTTATAATTTTTACATTTATATTTTTTGCATTTTTACTTTCTGACAAAGCTCTTAAAAAAAGTCTGCCAATTCTTCCAAAACCATTTATTGCTATATTAACCATTATTTTTTTTTACAAATCCTTAATGCTAATTTTACAAGTTCTTTAGCATTTAAACCAAAATTATTATATAAAACTTTGTGTGGTGCAGAAGATCCAAAACTATTCATTCCCAAAATATAATCATCATTTTTTATATATCTTGTCCAACCAAACTTTGACGCAGCCTCAATAGCAATTCTTTTTTCAATTGGTCCTAAAATTTTATTTTTGTAAGTATCATTTTTCTTATCAAAAATTTCCCAACAAGGCATTGATACAACTGCCACATTTATGAATTTTTTTTCAAGAATGTTTTTTGCTTCTATTGCAATTGATACCTCTGAACCAGTAGCTAAGATTGTTATATCTCTTTTACTTTTTTTTGTTTCTGAAATGATATATGCGCCTTGGCTAGAAAGGTTAGTGAATATATTTTTATTTCTTACAATCGGAATATCTTGCCTAGTCAATGAAATAACTGAAGGAGCACTTTGATTTAAAGCAGTTTCCCAACATTCCAACGTCTCAATTGCATCAGCCGGTCTTAAAACATTGAGGTTTGGTATTGATCTTAGGCTAGCAAGATGCTCAATAGGTTGATGAGTTGGACCGTCTTCTCCTAGACCAATTGAATCATGTGTCATAATATATATTGTTTTTATTTTCATAAAAGAAGCTAAGCGTATTGATGGTCTACAATAATCTGTGAATATTAAGAATGAACCTCCATATGGAATTATTCCTCCATGTAATGACATTCCACTCATCGCTGCAACCATAACATGTTCTCTAACTCCGAAATATAAATATGTTCCTTTTGAATTTTTATTATTATAAACCTTTTGGTTTTTAGATTTTGTCAGATTTGACACAGTTAAGTCAGCTGCTCCTCCAAATAAAGAAGGAATTTTTTTTGATAGAATATCAATTGCTAAGTTGGAAGCTTCTCTTGTTGCAATTTCTTCGTTAGAATTAATAAACTTCGCCTTTAATTTTTTAAAATCTATAAATGCGTTATTTGGAATTTTAGTTTTTAGATGATTAAGAAAAAAGCTTCTTTTTTTAACGTTTATTTTTTTAAAAGCATGATTCCATTTTTTATTTATTTTTATTCCTTTAACTGCTGTTTTTTTCCAAAACTTTAATATATTTTGTGGTACAAAAAAAGCTGGATAAACCCATCCGAGTTTTTTTTTAGTTTTTTTTAATTCTTCTTCTCCTAAAGGCGCACCATGACTTGAATTTTTACCTTGTTTATTAGGAGACCCATAACCTATTATTGTATTACATGCAATAAATGATGGTTTATTAGATAATTTAGCTTTTTTTATAGCGTTATAAATTTGAGAAAAATTATGGCCATTAATTTTTTGTGCATTCCAATTGCAAGCTTTAAACCTTTGTAAATGATTTTCTGAAGTAGACAAACTTGTAGGGCCATCTATAGAAACTTTATTATCATCAAATAAAACAATTAATTTTTTTAAGTTTAAGTGGCCAGCTAAGGATATTGACTCTTGACTTAAGCCTTCCATCAAACAACCATCACCCACAATAACATAAGTATGATGGTTAACTAGGCTCTTCCCAAATTTTGAAGATAGATGATTTTCAGCTATTGCCATACCTACTGAATTAGCTAAACCCTGCGCAAGAGGCCCGGTAGTTGTTTCAATACCAGAACTCAAATCATGTTCAGGATGTCCAGGTGTTATACTATTTAATTGTCTAAACTTTTTTAATTGTTCTAAAGTCATTTTTTTATAACCAGTAAGATATAATAGTGAATATAAAAGCATTGAACCGTGTCCAGCTGATAAAACAAATCTGTCTCTATCAGACCAACTAGGGTTTTGAGGATTAAATCGTAAAAAATATTTAAAAAGAATTGTTACTACATCTGCCATACCTAAAGGCATTCCTGGATGGCCTGACTTTGCTTTTTCAACAGCATCCATAGACAATGCTCTGATAGCATTGGACATTAATTTTAATTTTTTTATATTTAAATTATTTTTGGTTAACACATCTAGATATATAATTTTTCAATTCTAATTTTTGTTGTCAATTATAGAATAAAAAAATATACTTTAGCATAAGTAGATATAATAAAAAAAAAAAATAATGCCAGTTTTAAGAATAAATATTAACGGACGTTATTATGATATTACTTGTGAAAAAAATAAGGAAAAATATGTTTTAGAATTATCAAAATATTTTGATCAAAAAGTTAAGGATTTTTCTGTTAAATTAAAAAATGTAGATCATTCTAGGCTACTTGTTTTAACAGGAATTTTGTTAAGTGAAGAATTAAACAATATTATGAAAGATAAAAGTAAAGTTGACAATCCTTATGGAAAAAATTATAAACTTGAAGTCGAAGATTTAAAACAAAAACAATCTGAAGCATCATCAATAGTAAAAAATAAAATAGATAAATTAATTTCACGTATACAATCTTTAACTAAATGAAAATTCTTTTTTTTGGTGATATTTTCGGCAGATCAGGACGAGATGCTTTAATAAAAAAACTATCATATTTTAAAGAAAAATACGCTCCAGATTTTATTCTAGTAAATGGTGAAAATGCCTCACATGGAAAAGGTATATCGCATTCAATTTGTAATGATTTATTTTCTGCTGGGATAGATGTTATTACGGGTGGAAATCATATTTTTGATAATAATGATATATTTAATTTTATTGATGATGAAAAAAGACTGTTGAGACCTAATAATTATCCTATCGATACACCAGGTAATGGTTATGGAATTTATGAAAAAAACCAAAAAAAGATATTAGTTATTAATGTAATGGGAAGAGTATTCATGCAACCTTTGGATGATCCATTTGAATCTATTAGAAAAATTATAAACGAAAAAATACTTGGGCAAAACGTTTCAGCAATAATAATTGATATACACTGCGAAGCAACAAGTGAAAAAATGGCTATAGGTCATGAATTTGATGGTAAGACAAGTTTAATTGTAGGAACCCATACGCATATTCCAACTGCAGATGCAAGAATTTTATCAAATGGAACAGCTTTTATTACAGATTTAGGTATGTGCGGTGATTATGATTCAATTATTGGTATGGATAAAAATAAAGCGCTGGAAAGATTTAAAAAAAAAACTCCAGTAAAAGGCATTCATCCTGCTACGGGAGAAGCTTCTTTATCGTGTGTTTTTGTCGAGCTAGATGATAGAACAGGATTGGCAAAATCTATAAAACAAATAATTACAGGTGGTTCATTAGAAAAAGTTTCATAAAAAAAAAATCATTTATTATTTTTTAATATGGCAGGACATTCAAAATTTAAAAATATAATGTTTCGCAAAGGAGCTCAAGATAAAAAAAGGGCTAAAATATTTGCTAAATTAGGTAGGGAAATTCAAATTGCTTCAAAACAAGGTGGAATAGATCCAGATTCAAATCATCGACTACGAACGGCTATAGATGCTGCAAAAGCTGCTAATGTTCCTAAAGATAATATAGAAAGGGCAATCAAAAAAGGTTCTAGTAATGAAACTAATAATTTAGAAGAAATAAAATATGAAGGATTTGGGCCTGGGAGCACCTCGTTAATTGTTGAAACTATGACTGATAATAAAAATAGAACAGTTTCTGAAATAAGACAAATTTTTTCAAAAAACGGAGGATCAATAGCTGAAAATGGAAGCGTATCTCATAGTTTTAAAAGAAAAGGGGAATTAATTTACAAAGCAGATAAAGCTTTAGAAAATAAGGTTTTTGATTTTGCTGTAGAAGCAGGTGCTGACGATATAATTAATGAGGATGAAAATTATACTGTTTATTGTGATCCGAACAAAATTATTAGTATTAAAGAAAAAATTTCTGAATTATCCATAGAACCTATCTCAGTTTCTTTAACTTGGATATCATCTAATAAAGTAAGTGTTAATAAAGAAGATGGAAAAAAACTTTTTAATCTTATTAACCAATTAGAGGATAACGAGGATGTTCAGAATATATCTTCAAATTATGATATTTCTAATGAAGTTTTTGATACAATAGAATTTGATAATTAGATAAAAATAATGGCAGATAAAACATGGAAAGCTAGAGAAAGACAAGTCGCTAGATATTTTAATACAAATAGAACTCCACTAAGTGGCGGTGCTTCGAGACACACCAGGTCTGATTCTCTTCATGACGAATTGTTCGTTGAATGTAAACTGAGAAAAAAATATTCTGTTATTTCACTTTGGAATGAGACAAATGAAATGGCAAAAAAAGAAAATAAAACGCCAGTTGTAGCGTTATGTGAGTCTGGTCGGCCTGGTTTTTGGGTTATGGTTCATAGCGATGATTTAGAAAAAGTATCTAATGCAGTTAAAAAAAGATAATTTAATAAATTTGTATAGAAATAATTCTTTGTTTTTCTCGTTATAAATTTAGAATAGTTAAATAAAATTATGGAAAACCAAGCTGTAGATGCTGTGAATCTTGTTCAAAATGGAGCGTACGATCTATCCATTCTCTCTTTATTTTTTAGAGCGGATCCAATTGTTAAGTTAGTTATATTTGGACTTTTTATAGCATCAATATGGAGTTGGGCAATAATCATAAATAAAATAAAAATGATTAGAAAAATGAACAATGTGACAAAAAAATTTGAGGATCTTTTCTGGTCCTCTTCTTCATTGGAGGATTTATATACTAATACAGAAAGCAAGAATGATAATCCTATGATCGCAATTTTTAATAAATCAATGATAGAGTGGCTGAAGCTTAGAAATTCTAAAATTAAAGATAGAATAGAAAATAGATTAAATAATGTATTAGTTTCTTCTATAAATAATGAAATTACAAAATTAGAAAAAAATATGATTTTCCTAGCATCTCTAGGTTCATCTGCACCTTTTGTTGGTTTGTTTGGAACTGTTTGGGGTATTATGAATAGTTTTCAGGCTATTGGTATAACAAAAAATACTAGTCTAGCAGTTGTAGCTCCAGGAATAGCTGAAGCTTTATTCGCAACAGCCCTAGGCCTTATAGCAGCAATACCTGCCGTTATAGCTTATAATAAAATATCAAGTGTTTTTGATAATTACTCAATTAGATTAGAAACTTTTGCTCAAGAATTTGTTAATCGTGTAACAAAATAAAAAAAATGTCTATTAAACCTATACAAAGAGTTAGTAGTTTAAAATTTTCAAGGATGTTAAAAAGAAATAAAACAATTAGTCAAATAAATGTAACTCCGATGGTGGATGTTATGTTAGTTTTACTAGTAATATTTATGATAACCGCTCCATTATTAAAAGTTGGTGTTCCAATTAATTTACCAAAAACAAAGGCGAAAGCATTACCTGAAGATCAAACTCCTTTATCTATAACAATTAATAAAGAAGAAAGGATTTTTGTGCAAAATACAGAAATAAGTTTAGAAAAATTAATACCTAAATTGATTTCTATTTCAAAAAATAGAAATGATAGAAAAATTTTCATCAGAGCTGATAAAGTTTTATCATATGGAAAAGTAGTTGAAGTAATGGCAATAATTACTTCAGCAGGATTTAATAAAATTGCACTAGTTACTGACTTTGAAACAAAAAAAAATAAATGACACTAAATAATTTAATTTTTCTTCCAATTAAAAATGAGATTTTGGAAAAAAAAAATTATCTTTTACAGTCACTTGGGTTTCATTTATTAATAATAATATTAATTTACTATGGAATACCAAATCTGTTTAAATATCGTGCAGAATTTTTACCTCCTTTACCAGTTGAAATAATAAATATTTCAGATAGAACATCGGCACCAAAAATTAATTTTAAGAAAAGTCCTGACACTGGTAAAAATAAAACAAATTATGTTAATCAAGAAAATATAAAATATAATAACCAGACTAAAGTAATAGATGATAATACAGAGACAATTGATATGAAAAAAGAAGTTGAAGAAATAAAAAAAAAAAAAATTGTTAAATTAAAAGACCTAAAAAAAAGACCTAATCAACTACAAAGTGTTTTAAAATCTATTGAACAGGTAAAAAAAGATTTTAGTGACAAAAAAAAAGAGAAAGAGAAAACTAAAAATGATGAAAAAGTAACCCCTATAAAACTAGGAATAAATTTATCAATAAGTGAAATAGATGCTATAAGAAGACATTTTGAAAAATGTTGGAATATTCCATCAGGAGCAAGAGAGGCAGGAAATCTAGCTTCAGAAATTAAAGTAAGATTTAATAAAAAGGGAAATGTTATAGATGCAAGAATAGTTAATGTAAGCCGAATGAAAAGAGATAGATATTTTAGGACCGCTTCAGAAAGTGCGCTTAGAGCAGTTTTAAATCCTAGATGCCAAAACGCACCATTACCAGAAAATAAATTCGATAAATGGAAAAATTTAACTTTAAATTTTGATCCGAAAAGTATAATTGGTTATTAATATTTTTTTTTATTAAATTGAAATATACAAAAAAAATAATTTTTTCTTTTTTAATTTTCTTTTCTTATATTTTAAATGTAAACGCAGAGCTTAAGATTGATATAACATCTGGTTATACAGAGCCCACTCCTATAGGAATTCATGAATTTATCGGAACTAATGATGAAGAAAAGATTTTAGCTAAACAAATCACAAAATTAGTAATTGCTGATTTAAATAATAGTGGACTTTTCAAAATTATTGATCCTAAAGCGTACATTCAAAAAATTTCAAGCACTAATATCATGCCTAAATTTTCTGATTGGAAAGTTATAAATGCACAAGCGCTAATTGTTGGTTCTAGTGTATTAAATGCAAGTGGCCACGTTAGAATTGAATTTAGATTATGGGATGTTTTTGCGGAACAACAAATGGCAGGATGGGCATTTAGTACTGTAAGAAGTAATTGGAGGCAAATCTCCCATCGAATAGCTGACAAAGTCTATGAGAGATTAACTGGTGAAATTGGTTATTTTGATACAAGAATTGCATATATTGCAGAAAGTGGACCACCAAAAAAAAGAATTAAAAGGCTTGCAATTATGGACCAAGATGGTGCTAATCATCGTTTCTTAACTAATGGCAACAATTTAGTTCTTACACCTCGATTTTCTCCTTCTCAACAAGAATTAACCTACTTATCATATATTGGAAGAATTCCAAGAGTATATTTGTTAGATATTGAAACAGGCAAACAAGAAATAGTGGGTGATTTTCCTGGAATGACTTTTGCACCCCGTTTTTCACCTTTTGGAGACGAGGTTATAATGTCTTTAGCAACAGAAGGTAACTCTGATATTTATTCGTACAACCTTAAAACAAATATAAGGAAACAATTAACATCTTATAGAGGAATTGACACATCCCCATCTTATTCTCCAAATGGAAAAAGAATTGTTTTTAATTCTGATAGAGGAGGCTCACCACAAATTTATGTTATGAGTAATAAAGGAAAAAAAATAAAAAGAATTAGTTTTGGCAAAGGTCACTATTCAACACCCGTATGGTCACCAAGAGGAGATTATATTGCTTTTACAAAGTTTTATAATAAAACTTTTTATATTGGTGTTATGACTCCTGAAGGAGAAGGAGAGAGAGTAATTGCCAAAGGCTTCCTTGTTGAAGGACCAACTTGGACACCTAATGGGAGAATGATAGCATATACAAAAAAAGACTATCCGAAACAGAAAAAAGATGGAAAAACAAAGATTTTTTTAATTGATTTAACTGGATTTCATGGAAAAGAAATTATTACACCATTAGAAGCATCTGATCCATCATGGTCTCCTTTATTGAATTAAAAAAAACATAAAAAACACTTGTATCTAATAAAAGTGACTACTATAATTTACTTGATATAAAAAACTATATTTGTATATTTATTAACAGTTTTTTAGGGAAAGCAACAAGCGTAATGTACATTTTAAGAACTATTTCTATATTTATTTTCTCGATATTTTTATATAGTTGTACGATGCAACAAGCCGTTGAAGATGTTACGACTGGTCTTTATGAAGAAGGCGGAATGGCTTATCTTGATAAAAACATGTCAGTTCCTGCAAAAATATATTTTAATTATGACCAGTATTTAATAACCGATATGGCACAAAATACATTAGATATACAAGTTGCTTGGATGGATGAAAATCCTGATAAATATATTCTTGTAGAAGGTCATTGTGATGAAAGAGGCACACGTGAGTACAATCTAGCTTTGGGTGAAAGAAGAGCTAATGCAGTTAGAGAATATTTATCTTCAATGGGTATCGCTGATGGCAGATTAAATGTTGTTTCATATGGAAAAGAAAGACCTGATGCAGAAGGATCATTTTCTGATTCTTGGCAAAAAAATAGAAGATCAGTTACAACTATAGACGTAGATAGATAATTTAATTTATTCTTCTCTTCTCTTAATTTTATAGTAATCTAAATAATATTTACAGAACTAGGTTTTTAGAAAATTTAGTCAAAAAATGTTTAATAATAAAACGAATAGTTCAATATATTTTTTATTTTTATTTCTTTTTATTTCATTTGATCTAAATGCAATAGATGAATTTGATTATAATTTACTTAGTGAAAAAATAAATCGTTTGGAACAAGAAATATCTGATGTTCAAAAATCTTTGTATGCTCCAAATGATAATACATTGGTTAAAGAAGATCAAAAACCCGTTCCTTTAAAATATCAAAGAAGAATAAATAAAATTGAAAATGATTTTGCTAAAATAAACGGACAATTTGAAGAAATCTTTTTTAGATTAGATCAATTACAAGAAAAATTAGATAGAATTAGTTCTGACGTTAATTTTAGATTGTCTACAAAAAAAAATGCTCCTTCAGAAGGATTACCTATAAGTAAAAGAGATAAATCTAATGAAAAGGATACGTATGCTTATCCAAAAAATACATCTGATGTCGCTACTAGTGGTGGTGACGCAGAAATTTTAGGTACTATTGAAAAGAAAGATTTTATAGATGAACCATTTGAAATAGCAAGAAACTTTCAAACACCAGATGACTTATTTAATTATGGAAAAAATTCATTGCAAAATTTAAATTATACTGAAGCAGAAAATATTTTTAGAGGTTTTGTAAAAAAATATCCAAAAAATGAAAAAGTTCCAAATGCATATTATTGGATTGGAGAATCTTTGTTTGTAAGAGAAAATTATCCTGAAGCAGTTTTAGCTTATGGTGAAGTAATAAGAAATTATAAAAAACATAAAAAAGCTCCAGCAAGTTTATTAAAAATAGGAATATCTTTTTCTAATTTAGATAAAAAAAAAGAATCCTGCAATGCTTTAAACCAGATATTAAAACAATACCCTGATTCTGAAAGAGATGTTTTAAAAAAAACAAATTATATAATTAAAGAGAACAATTGTTAATTTTTATATGATTGAAAAAGTTTTTTTTAAAGTTATGGATACTTTAGGTCCCTATGAAAAAAATCCCCATTTAGCTGTAGCTGTTTCAGGCGGGAG
>Ga0207963_1001423_pt1 | contig 12566 bp, 10 predicted proteins | sample Knorr_S15_td_NAD_FD_185604 | JGI IMG/M metagenome (GOLD analysis project Ga0207963, IMG submission 185604) | Marine microbial communities from Southern Atlantic Ocean transect - Knorr_S15_td_NADW_ad_2500m_LV_A (SPAdes) (version 2) | ecosystem: Environmental > Aquatic > Marine > Oceanic | place...
GCGCGGCATTGCGCCGCCACTCGCGAATGAAGCGGGTGCCGGGGTCCTCCGGGTTCGCGCTCACCGGCCGCTCACGACGCGAGGGCCAGACCCTGCGCGGCCTTGGCCTGGATGTAGGCATGGATTTGCGCCGCCGCGAGGCGGCCATCGCGGATCGCCCATACGACGAGGGAGGCGCCGCGTACGATATCGCCGGCGGCAAACACGCCGTCGAGCCGCTTGAGCATCGCTTCGCGATCGAAGTCGCCGCTGATCGACACGACGAAGTTTCGCGGATGCACCCACTCGTGGTGGAACGCCAAAAGATCCTCCCGGCGAATTCCCTCGAGCGACGCGGCCGTCGTGTGGCGGTTGAACCAAAAGTCCTCGCCGTACGCGAGGAAGTTGCGCTCGCGCGACTCGATGTTTCTTGAGTCGTCGTTGCGCTGCTTGAGCCCCTGCAACACCTGCGTCTTGCGCAGCGCCAGTTTGTCCTCCTGAAAACTCGGCGCGGCCAGCACAGCCCGCAAAATCTCAAAGCCACGATCGACGTCCTTCGACAGCAGATTCAGGCTCACGCTGCCGTTTAACCCCCCAAAACTGCTCGAAAGCCTTGCCGCGAGAAACTCCAGTTCCTCGTCCAGTTCGTCCGCCGGCGAGGACGGAATCCCGCCGCGTGCCATCAGTGAACCAGTTAGGCCGGCCAAGCCCTCCTTGCCTTTCGGGTCAAGGTAGCTGCCGCCGCGGATGTTCACCGACAAGTCGATCAACGGCCGTTCGCGATCAGGATAAATGTAAACAACCGGCCCTGATTCCAACTCCACGCGGTAGTCGGCCGGGTTTGGAGCATCATAAATTAGTGGCGGGAATATCAACTTCTCCGGTCGGTCCGGAATCTCCTGTGCCTGGCCAAGCGCCAGCCCAAGGACCGCAACCGAGCCGAGCGCCATATTTTGCTTCATCGATAAATTCATTTTTGTTGTTCCTTGATTATTTGCTCAATTCAGCGATTCGCTCCGCCACTTTCAACATGATGATTTTCATCAGGCCCTGCTGCTTGCCATCAGCTTGCCCAAGCTGGGCCTCCATCGTCTGCAACTGTTGCTGCAGTCGCTCGAGGTTTATCTCCGACTTGATTTGGTTGGCGATGCGGCGCACGACCGCCTGCTGCTCGCCACTCAACCCGGCCAGCGCGGGGTCGTCCGGTATCTTCGTTCCTGCCTTCCGTGTGAATGTCGCTACGGTGCGATTTTCCTTTGTAAGATATTTTTGGGCCACGCGCCGGATGTCCTCCGCCGTGACCTCGAGAATACTAGGGATTTCGGTATTGATCGATTTCCAGTCGCCACCTCCTTCGTACTGAATCAATTGCACCAGTAGATGAAAGTTCGATGAAGCACGGCGCACTGCCATCGCGGCAAAATTGTTTTTAACCTTCTGTAACTCTCGCGCGGAGACTGGCTCATTCTCCAACCGCTCGACCTCTGCGTAAATCGCCGCCTCGACGTCGCCCGGTGTTTTCGGTTCCTTCGCCTCACCGCCGATGTTAAACATACCGGCATACTTTCGCGCCATTTGATGGGCGAACGCCGACGTGGCCACTTCGTCGCCAAGCACGAGCGCCTTGTGCAACCGACCGGAGCGTCCGGACAACACCGCCGCGAGCACCTCCAAAGCGTAGGCGTCGGGATGCCCCGCCGCCGGCGTATGCCACAGGATGTCCACCTGCGGATTAGCCTCCGCCTCGGCGTTCATTCGCTTCTCAGCGATCTGCGTCATTTCCTCCGTGACGACCTCGGGCGGATTGCGTTTGCCGCGCGGGATGCGCTCGAAGTAGCGCTCGCAGAGCTTGGCCGCCTCGTCGGCCTTAAAGTCGCCAACGAGTATGAGAGTGATGTTTTGCGGCGCATAGTGGAGAGCATAAAACTCGTCTGCCTGCGCCTTCGTGATGGCCGGGATGTCCGACGGCCAGCCGATCACTGGCCAGCCGTACGGGTGCGACTCCCAGAACATCGCCTCGAGCGATTCCTGGAATTTACCAAGCGGCGTGGACTCGGTACGCATGCGCCGCTCCTCGAACACCACGTCTCGCTCGGCGTAAAACTCGCGGAACACCGGCCGCAGCAGCCGCTCCGACTCCATCCACGCCCAAAGCTCGAGCTTGTTCGACGGCACGGTGATGAAGTAGCCGGTCATGTCGTTGGACGTGAAGGCGTTCATGCCGGACGCGCCGGCGGTAGTGTAGATGCGATCGAACTCGTTCTTGACGAGCACCTCGCGCTGCGCGGCGATCAGATCCTTGAACTCGGCCTCGAGTTCGCGGTAGCGCTTGGTCTTGTTTTCCGGCTTGGCCATGTCGTCGATCTCGCCTCGCCGCAGGGCCAGCCGCATCTTGGCCTCCTCCCGGCGCATGGCGTCGCGCACCACTTCCTGCTGATCAATGATCTCGGCGTCGCGCTTGGCATCGCTCGTGCCGATGGTCGGCGTGCCCTTGAACATCATGTGCTCGAAGAGGTGCGCGATGCCGGTAATGCCGGGGCGCTCGTTGACGCTGCCGACGCGCGCCACCCATCCGCCGGCGATGGCCGGCGAGTGGTGCCGCTCGATCATGAGCAGTTTCATGCCGTTGGAGAGCGTGCGCTCATCAACCGGCACTTGCTGCGCCTGTCCAAGCGCCACTCCGGCGAGGGTGATTGCCAGGCCAAGCGCTTGGCCAAGCGCCCGGCGGCGGGGTCGTTGTATTCCTGTTTTTGATTTCACGGTTAAAGTGCTGCTGGCTGTTAGCGGACTGCCGCCGTCCGACCAATCGGCGTCGTGGATGTGATCGACTTCGCGGTTGCAGTAGGGACAAAAATAGATACCGTGTTTCTGTTCTTCCTCGTCCAGATTGAGGCTCTTGCGGCAGATCGCGCGACGGTTTCCGGGACCAGCTTTTCCTCCATCTCGACACCCTCATGTTCGGGCAATACCTCCTCTGTGGATGCTTCGGGTTCGCCCGCACTTGGCTCGGGTTCCGACTCGGGTTCCGGTTGTTCAGCGGGTGATGAAGCGCTTGGCTTGTCTTCGCTGCTGCTGAACCAGCCACCGAACTTGTCCATCAGGCCGGTGCCCGGCTTGTCCTTGGCCTTGGCCTGTTTGCCAAAGTTCAGGTGATCCGCTTCCTGTTCGCAGTAGGGGCAAAAATAGATGCCGAGGCGCTGCTCCTCGCCGCCGAACTTGCCCTTGGCGTTGAGGTCCGCACCCATGTCGATCAGGAAGTGCGAGATGCGATCCCAGTCGCTGTAGACGCTGAGGTACAGCGGCGAGCGGCTCTCCTCGTTGCGGCAGTTGACGCTGGCGCCCTCCGCGTGCAGACGCTTCACCAGCCCCAGCTTGTTGTACTGGATCGCCTTGAGCAGTTCCTGGTCTAGCTTGGCTTGGTTCACGGCATCCGTTGACCACGCGATTAGCCGCCAAAACCAGCGGCCAATCAATCCCAATCCCTCATTCCGGGGCCGTGTCCGGGATGCCGAACACCGTCAGGCCAAGCACGATCAGCAAAATCCCGAACACCAGCCGAAACCAGCCCTTGGCCGCAAGCCGGCGCGGCTTGGCCAGCATCCACTGGATCATGTCACGCATGCGCCACGGCGAGATCACCATCCACATCGACATGACGATGATCATGTACGCCCAAACGGCGAACACCAGCCGCCACTCCGACATGTGCGCCACCGGCGTCTCGAGCATGTAGTGGCGCTGCGTGTCGAGCATCAGCTTGGCCAGCAGCAGCATGAAAACCGCCAGGCCGCGCACCGCCAAAAAGTCCCGCAGATAAATGCACGAGCCGATCCCCACCGCGCCGAAGCCGATGTAAAACCAATGCTTGATTTCCCGGTAGTCCGCCATGTCCTCGGACTGGATGTTCCAGAGAAACCAAGCCGTGGCGGCGAGAATCAACACGTAGCCGGGCGCGTTGGCGCGGGGGAACGCCCGCATCGCCTGGCCAACCGCAGCCGGCCTGGCCAGGCTGTAGCCGGAGAGAGCCGCCAGGAACACGCCAAGCAAAACCGACAAGTTGGCCAGGCTCACCTGGCTGTTCATCTTGATGCCGATAGGGGTAAAAACACCGCCAACATAGAGAAACATGCCGACAAACACTAGCAGGAAACCAAACAGCGGCAGCGTCACCGACGACTCTTTTGTTTGCTCTTTCACGAGTCAGTTTAAATTCACGATGGCCGGGTCGCCGTACAGGGTAAACGAGCCGTTGCGGGTGATTTTCAATTCCATCAGCTCTCCGAGGAACCGGTTGCCACCGTCGAACACCACGATCTTGTTGCACCGCGTGCGCCCCTCCATCCGGGCGGCATTGCGGCGGCTTGGCCCCTCGACGAGCACCTCCATCGTTTTGCCGACAAATCTCTCATATCGCCTGGCCCCCATCTCATCGATCGCCGCGAGCACCATCGCGTGCCGCTGCTCGATCAACTCCCTCGGCAGTTGGTTCTCCATTGCGGCCGCCGGCGTGTCGCGGCGCGTGGAGTACTTGAAAACAAACGCATTGTCGAACTGAACCTCGCGGCAGAGCGACATCGTCGCCTCAAACTCCTCCTCCGTCTCGCCGGGAAACCCGACGATGATGTCCGTCGTGACGCCGATGCCCGGCCTGACGGCACGCAGCTTGCCGACGATCTCCAAAAACCGCTCGCGCGTGTAGCCGCGGTGCATCCGCTTGAGCATCGCGTCGCTGCCGCTCTGCACCGGGATGTGCGCGCTTTCGCAGAGCTTGGCCAAGCGCCCGTACGCCTCGATCAAGTCGTCGCCGTAGCCCTTGGGGTGCGGCGAGGTGAAGCGAATCCGGTCCAGCCCGTCGATCCCGTGCACCGCCTCGATCAACTGCACGAACGCCGACTTGCCGTCCCGCTCGCCGATCTCGCGGCGGCCGTAGCTCGTCACGATCTGCCCGAGTAGTGTCACCTCGCGCACGCCGCGGTTCACCAGCTCGCGGCACTCACTGACGATATCGTCGATCGACCGGCTCCGCTCCCGGCCGCGCGTGTCCGGCACGATGCAGAACGTGCAAAACTGGTTGCACCCCTGCATGATGCTGACGAACGAAGTGACCGATTTTTTGTCGCTCGCGCCGTTGAGCAGATGCTCGCGGATCGTCGCCTCGCTGCCCTTCTCCTCGCCGGTATCGACCACTCCCTCGGCGCGGCCGGCCAGCAGGTCGCCGATGTGATCGGCCGTGCGATGAAATTTTTGCGTGCCGACCACGAGGTCCACGTCCGGCAGCTTGTCGATCAGCTCCCGCCCGCGGCTCTGCGCCATGCAGCCCATGAAGCCCAGCACCGCCTTGCGGTTTTTCGAGCGCAACTGCCCCGCGACGTGGCTCATTTTGCCGAGCGCCTTCTGCTCGGCGGCATCGCGCACGCTGCACGTGTTGAGCAGGATGACATCCGCCGTCAACGCGTCGGCCGTCATGCTGTAGCCCTTGGCCACCAACTGCGCCGCGACCGCCTCGGAGTCGCGCTCGTTCATCTGGCAACCGTAAGTTTTTATAAAGACACTCGGCATCCGCTGCTCACTGCTCACTTATCAATACCTCACCAGCGACCGCACCGGCGCGTCGCCCATTTTGGCCCGGCCGTCAAGAAAGCCCAGCTCGATGAAAAACACCGCCTCTACCACCTGCCCGCCGGCCTTGGCCACGAGGCTCGCCGCCGCCGCCGCCGTGCCGCCCGTGGCCAACAGATCATCCACCAACAGCATGCGTTGGCCCGCCGAGACGGCGTCGGTGTGGATGGCAATGGTGTTGCTGCCGTACTCAAGCTCGTAGCTTTCCTCGATGGTTTCCCACGGCAACTTGCCCTTTTTGCGGATCGGCACGAAGCCCACGCCCAACTCGCGGGCCATCGCCGCGCCGAAAATAAAGCCGCGCGCATCGATCCCGGCGACGACGTCCACCGTGTCGGCCGAGTGCCCGCCGAGCAGGTGGCTGATGCAGCCGTCGAGCAGCCGGGCGTCAGCCAGCACCGGCGTGATGTCCTTGAATTGAATCCCCTCCTCGGGGAAATCGGGCACGTTGCGGATCGCTGCCTGCAATTCCTCCAGCGTGACGTCGGTCGAAGCCATGGCGGGCAATGTCTCCGCTTGGCCAACCGGCGTCGAGTTTATTGCGGCGAAGCCTCGAGTTGATCGAGCATTTTTCGCAGCTTGGCCAGGGCGCCGTTCTGCAACTGGCGAATCCGCTCGCGCGTGACGCCGAACCGGTGGCCGATCTCCTCGAGCGTCTGCACCTCCTCGCCGTCGAGGCCGAAACGGCGCGTCAGGATTTTCATTTCGCGATCCGGCAACTCGCCGATGAGCAGGCGCAGGATGCCGCTGATATTTTTGTCCGACAACTCGCGGTCGGGCACGACGGCGTTCTCATCGGAAACCAGCTCGCCCAGCTGGGTGGATGACTCGTCGCCGACCGGCGAGTCGAGTGAGGCGGGGCGCATGGCGGCGCGGCGCATGAGCGCGACCTTGGCCGGCGGCACGCCCAGCGCCTGGCCAAGCTCGCGTTTGGTCGGCTCGCGGCCAAGCTTGTCGAGCAGGTTGAGGCGCTCGCGGCGCATCCGCGAAATTTTCTCCACCAGATGCACCGGCAGCCGGATGGTCTTGCCCTGGTTGGCCAGGCCGCGCTTGATCGACTGCTTGATCCACCACGAGCTGTACGTGGAGAGCTTGGCGCCCTTGGCCGGGTCGAATCGCTCGACGGCTTTCATCAGGCCGATGTTGCCCTCGTTGATGAGGTCGAGCAGCGGCAGGCCCAGTCCCTCGTAGTCCAGCGCGATCTTCACAACGAACCGCAGGTTGGCGAGGATCATTTCCTGGCGGGCGGCGGCGTCCCCGGATTGGATGCGCTTGGCCAGGCGGATTTCCTCCTCCGGCGTGATGCGGGCGAACTGGCCGATCTCGCGAAAATAAATCCGGACGGCCGAGTGTTCGCCCTCGCCCCGAACTGCAGCCGGAGGTGCCTGCTCTCGCTTCAACGTCCGGGAGGGAGTGTCGGTTCCCGCGGCCGGGATCACGACGGGCAGATCACGCGGAACCCCTGTTTCAACCGACCGAAGCGGAGCGGACGCCGGGGTGATCCCGCGTTGGGGCGCTTTGGAGCCGGCCTTTTTTTTGGCTGGCCGTTTCACAGGCTTATTCATGTATGGAGTCTTCTCCCGTGGGCAGAAGCGCGCAAGAAAAAAACGAAACAACTTGCCAACGCCCCCCGGATCATGGACACTCGGACATGGCGGCAGAACAAAGCGCAGGCCCACTCGATTCAGCCTTTTATCAACCGGCGGACACGTTTTTCCCGGCCCAGGCTGGCTTGGCCCTGACGTACGACGATCTCACCCTTTCAACCCTTTACTCGGAGATTCTCCCGAGAAACGCCTCGCTCGACACCGAGTTGGCAGGAGGATTGCGCCTACACCTCCCGGTCATCTCAGCCGACATGGACACCGTCACCGAATCGCGCATGGCCACCGGCATGGCGCTCAACGGCGGCCTTGGCCTGATCCACTACAACATGCCGGAGAAGCAGCAGCTCAAGGAGGTCAGCCGCGTCAAGAACCACGTCCACGGACTCATCCAGGAACCGATCACCGTCACGCCCGACAAGACCGTGGGCGACGTGATCGAGTTGATCGAGACCAAGCGCTATTCTTTCAGCACCTTCCCCGTAGTCGGTGCCGACCGCAAACTCGTCGGCCTGCTCTCCGGCAACGTCCTCAAGCCGCGCTACGCCGCCAAGCAAGTCACCGGCGCACTCGTCCCGCGCGACCAGGTGCAGACCATCCGCGAAAGCCAGCTCGCCGCCGACCCGATCGCCATCGCCGACCAGTTTTTCACCGACCACCCCGGCATCAATAAATTGCTCGTAGTGAACGACAGCGACGAGCTTTGCGGCTTGTTCACCTTGAGCGACATCGAGCGCATCACCACCGAGAAACTCTCGCAGTTCCGGCCGACGCGCGACGATCACTTCCGGCTGCTCTGCGGCGTGGCCGTCTCCACCCCGCGCAACGCCGCCGGCGAACTCGACCGCGAACGCATCGAGTCACACGTCGGCGCGTTGATCGAGCGCGGTGCGGATGTCGTCGCCGTCTCCACGGCTCATGGCCACTCGAAAGGCGTCGGCGACGCCGTCGCATTGATCCGCGCCGCGTACCCCGAATTGCCGATCATCGCCGGCAACGTTACCACCGCCGCCGGAGTTGACTATCTCGCCGACAGCGGCGCGAACATCATCAAAATTGGCCAAGGCCCCGGCTCGATCTGCACCACGCGGCTCGTCGCCGGAGTAGGCATCCCGCAGATGACCGCCCTCTACGTCGCCAGCCAAGCCGCCAAGGCCAGGGGCGTCAGCCTGCTCGCCGACGGCGGCATCACCAAGTCGGGCGACATCGTCAAGGCACTCACGCTGACCGACGGCGTGATCTGCGGCGGCCTGCTCGCCGGCTGCCCCGAGACACCCGGCCAAGTGATGGAGATCAGCGGCAAACTCTACAAACAATACCGCGGCATGGGCAGCTTGGCCGCGATGAAATCCGGCTCCGCCGCCCGCTACGGCCACGCACCGAGAGACGCCAACCGCAAAGTCGCCGCCGAGGGCATCGAGGCGCTCAAGGAAGTGTCGGAGAATCTGGATCAACTCCTGGCCCAGTTGATCGGGGGCGTCCAAGCCGGCATGGGCTACCTCGGCGCAGCCACCCTGCCCGACCTCCGGGCCAAGGCCCGCTACACCCGAATCAGCCCGGCCGGCCAAAAGGAAGCCGCCCCCCACGACGTCGTCGAAATGAAAGCCAGCTCCTAACCCGCTTGGCCAAGCGCTTGGGTTGCGGCGGTTTTCTTCTCCGACTTGAGGCGGAGTTGGCCGCAGGCGGCGTCGATGTCGGTGCCTTTTTCGATCCGCACGGTCACCCGGACGCCCTTGCGGTGCAGCGCGTCGCGAAACCGACCGACCGTCTCGTCGCTTGGCCGCTTTAGCTCGATGCCGTCCACGGGGTTGTACGGGATGAGGTTGACTTTGCACTGCAGCCGCTTGGCCAAGCCGCTCAACGCCTCGACCTGATCCAGCCCGGTGTTGACGCCGTCGATCAAAATGTACTCAACCCAGATCATCCGGCCCTTGGCCTGCTGATACGCCTCGCAGGCGCTGATCAGTTCCTCGAGCGGATACTTGCGGTTGATCGGCATGATTTTGTCGCGCACCTCGTCGGTCGCGCCGTGCAACGAGATCGCGAGGTGATATTGCTGCGGCATTTCGGCCAAGCGGCGGATCTGCGGCGCGAGGCCGCTGGTGGACACGGTGATCTTGCGCGCGCCGATGTTCAGCCCCCACGACGAGTTGAAAATCTCGAGCGCCCGGATGAGGTTGTCGTAGTTGGCGAGCGGCTCGCCCATGCCCATCATAACGATGTTGTTTACCAGCCCCCCCTGCGACTTGGCAGGCTCACCGCCCTTGGCCAAGTGCCAACGCTCGACGGCCAACACTTGGTCCACGATCTCGTACACGTCGAGGTTGCGCTTGTAGCCCATGAGACCGCTTGCGCAAAACTTGCAGCCGTAGGCGCAACCGACCTGCGACGAGACACAGATCGTGTGCCGGTCGCTTCTGTTGCCGTCCCTGCCGACGGATGCCGGGATCAAAACGCTCTCGATCAGTTCCCCGTCGGCGAGGCGCCAGAGGAACTTCACCGTACCGTCCCGCGAGCGTTGCTCCTTGGCCAACTCGAGTGGCTTGAGCAGAAACGATCCGGCAAGTTGGTCGCGCAACTCCTGCGGCAGATCGCTCATCTCGTCGATCGAGCAGGCACGCTTTTTGTAGAGCCAGCCGAGGATCTGCGTCACGCGATAGCTTTTGTGCCCCCACTCGGCGAGGGTGCTCTCCACCTCCTCGGCGTTGAGCGAGCGTAGTTCTCGGTTGGGTGCTTGGGTGCGGTCAGTCATTCGGGCAGATAAAATTTTTGCGTGTACTCGCGCACCATGCGGGTGGTGTCGTACTGGGCCGCCAGCGTAACCATGGCCCGGCGGATTTTCCCGATCCACGCCCTCGGGATGCCTCCATCGTCGCGGTCGTAAAAGCAGGGAATTACCTCGCCGGAAAGCACCTTATACAGGTTCTCGCTGTCCAATTTGTCCTGCTCCTCGACGTTGTCGGCGTGTTCGTCGCAGCCGATGGCAAAGCCGTTTGTGCCATCGTAACCCTCCCGCCACCAGCCGTCCAGAATGCTCAGATTAAGGCAGCCATGGCAGGTGGCCTTCATGCCGCTCGTGCCGGAAGCCTCGAGCGGCCGGCGCGGGTTATTCAGCCAAACGTCGCAGCCGGACACCATCTGCCGCGCGACGTGCACGTCGTAATTCTCGAGGAACACCAGATGCCCGCTCAGCTTGGAGTGGTGGCTCATATGGATGATTTTTTGGATCAACCGCTTGCCCTCGTCGTCGCGCGGATGCGCCTTGCCGGCGAAGACAAACTGCACCGGCCGCCGCAGGTCGCGGGCTAGGCTCACGAGATTTTCTAAATGGTCGAAGACCAGCGGCGCGCGCTTGTAGGTGGCGAAGCGCCGGGCGAAACCGATCGTCAACGCGTCCGGGTTGAGCAGGTGATCGAACGCAATAAAGTCGCTTGGCTTCGAGCGATGCTCTTGATCCTGCAACCGCCGCCGGGCGAACTCGATCAGCTCGCGCCGCAGCCGGTAGCGCAGCGCCCAAAGCTCCTCGTCGCTGACGAACGACCCGTCCCCCATGCGCGCCCAAAACTCCGGCTTGGCCAATTCCTCCGCCCAGTCCGCCGCCGGTTCCGCTTGGCCAAGCTTGCGCCGCCAGAATTTTCGCACCGGCCCTTTCATCCAGCCGGCCAGGTGGATGCCGTTGGTCACGTGGCCGATCGGCACCTCGTCCACCGACGCCTCAGGATAAAGGCCGTGCCACATCTCGCGGCTGACCTGCCCGTGCAACTCGCTCACGCCGTTGGCCGCGCGCGCCGCCTTGAGCGCGAGCACGGTCATGCAAAATTCCTCGTTGTCGTCGTCCGGATTCACCCGGCCAAGCGCGAGCAACTCCTTGGCGCTGACGTTGAGCTGCCCGTACAGGTGCCGCACCGCGTAATCCATCAGCTCATGGCCAAAACGATCGTGACCGGCCGGCACCGGCGTGTGAGTCGTGAACAGGCACTGCCGCCTTGCCCCGGCCAGCGCCTCGTCAAAACCGGCACCCCCGGCGATCTGCTCGCGCATCAACTCCAGGGCAAGAAACGCTGCGTGGCCCTCGTTCATGTGAAACACCGACGGCTCCACGCCGAGCCGCCGCAACAGCCTCACCCCACCCACGCCAAGCAGGATTTCCTGCATGATGCGCGTCGAGTTGTCGCCGCCGTACACGCGCCGCGTGAGGTCGCGAAAGTGCGGCTGGTTCGTCGGCAGATTGGCGTCGATCAGATAAACCGGGCAGCGGCCGACATTAACCACCCAGGCGCGAAAAGACACCGGCTCGGCGGCGATCTCCACCGTGCAAACCAGCGGCTGGCCGTCGTCGTCCAGCACCGGCTCGAGCGGAAGATTCTGCGGGTCAAGCTGGCTGTAATACTCCGTCTGCCAGTTCTCGGCACTGATCGCCTGCTGAAAATAGCCCTCGCGGTAAAACAGGCTGATGCCGACAAAGCCAAGGCCAAGGTCGCTGGCCGACTTGGCGTGGTCGCCGGCCAGCATGCCCAGGCCGCCGGCCGCGATCGGCAGCGTCTCGTGAAAGCCAAACTCCGCGCTGAAATACGCCACCGGCCGCTTGGCCAAGCCGGGCGCATGCTCCGCCGCCCAAGTGCCGGTCGCGCCCAGATAGGCGTCGAACTGCCGGAGCACCTCCTGCACGCGGCCGTTGAACTCCTCGCCAAGCAGCCGCACCCGCAGTTCCTCGTCCGACAACTCCCGCAGCACCGCCACGGCGTTGTGATAAAGGTAACGCCACGCGCGCGGCGACAGTTCCTCGAACACATCCTGCGCATCCTGGTTCCACGTCCACCACAGGTTGCGAGCCAGCCGGTTCAGGCCGGCGACGGTGGCGTCAATTTGATTCAGCGAGTCCACTCTTGATTTGTTGAGATCGGGGCCACATCCCCGACCTTGGGGCGGCATCCTATTGCCACGGAGGGTTCCCGGCAAGTTAGCTCAGCGTCATCGGGTCGATGTCGATGATGAGGCGGATGTCGTCGGGAATCTGCAACGCCTCCCGCTTGGCCGAGAGTTTGCGGCTGAGCGCGGACATCTGCGGGGTGCGCATCATGACCTGGTAGCGGTAGAAATTTTCGGCGCGCAGCAGCGGCGCGGGCGCGGGGCCGGCGACGACGACGTCGCCCAGTTCCCCGGCCAATTCGTCCATCTCCTTTCGCAAATGGTCGGCGAAAAACTTGACGCGATCCTCACTGCGGCCGCGCAGTGTCAACAACGCCACGCGGCTGACCGGCGGGTAGCGCAGCTCCTGCCGAAACTCGATTTCCTGCTCGTAAAAACCGATAAAGTCATGCCGGCGCGCGTATTGGATCGACGGGTGAAACGGCGTGAACGACT
>Ga0207963_1001424_pt1 | contig 12560 bp, 10 predicted proteins | sample Knorr_S15_td_NAD_FD_185604 | JGI IMG/M metagenome (GOLD analysis project Ga0207963, IMG submission 185604) | Marine microbial communities from Southern Atlantic Ocean transect - Knorr_S15_td_NADW_ad_2500m_LV_A (SPAdes) (version 2) | ecosystem: Environmental > Aquatic > Marine > Oceanic | place...
AACCGGTGGCCCGCCGTGATCCTGGTGCTCTGGGCCACCCCCCGTTCCACCTCCACCGCATTCGAGTGGATGATGCGCCAACGTGGCGACTTCGACTGCCTGCACGAGCCATGGAACGAGCTCTACTACTACGGAGAGGACCGTCGCTCCCGACGCGACGCCCACGTCGAGGCCCGACCGGGACATTCGTACGACGCCGTATGGGCGGAGATCCTGGACAGGGCATCGCGGGCCGACGGCTCCGGGGTGTTCGTCAAGGACTTCGTCTACTCCGTCGAGCACCACCTCGACGAAGGGAAGCTCGCCGCCATGACCCACTCGTTCCTGGTCCGGGATCCACGTCGGGTAATACAGGGCCTGGCTCGGCACTGGCCGGACTGCACAGACGAGGAGGTGGGCTTCGAGTCCCTGCGGCGGCTCTTCGAGCGGATCGCGGAACGTGACGGCTCACCGCCGGTGGTAATCGCGTCAGATGACCTGCTGGACCGGCCGGAGGACACCACCCGTGCGTACTGTGCAGCCGTGGGCATCCCCTTCCTTGCCGAGGCGCTCTCCTGGGAGGAGGGTGAGCGGCCCGAGGTGGGCTGGTACGGCGAGGGCACGGGGCCGTGGCACGACGACCTTCGTGCCAGCACGGGAATCAGTCGACCCACCACCGAGTATCCGCCGATCGACGATGACCCGAGGCTCGTCGAGATGCTGGAGCGCAGCACCCCCCACTACGAAGCGCTGCTGGCCCACAGGGTGGTCGTCGGGTGACCGACCCCCTGCTCGAACCGTTCGACCTCGGAGGCCTCCGCCTTCGCAACCGGATCTTCTCCAGCAGCCACTCCCCGGGTTACAACACCGACGGCACGCCCAGCGACAGGTACGTGCGGTACCACGAGGAGAAGGCGAAGGGTGGAATCGGCCTCACAATGATCGGCGGGTCGTCGAACGTGTCGGTGGATTCGGCGTCGCTGTGGGGGCAGTTGAACTTCGGGACCGATGCCATCGTCGATCCCTTGGCGGCCATGGTCGAACGGATCCACCGGCACGGCGCGGCCATCATGTGCCAGCTCACCCACATGGGTAGGCGGAACGTCTCGAACGACGGCGACTGGCTCCCGACCATCGCGCCGTCGCCGGTTCGCGAACCCATGCACCGGTTCTGGCCGAAGCAGATGGAGCGGTCCGACATCCGGCGGGTCGTCGGAGACTTCGCCGATGCGACACGCCGGGCGGCGGCAGCGGGCCTGGACGGGATCGAGTTGCTGGCCACCAGCCACCTCCTGGACCAGTTCTGGTCGCCATTGGTGAACAGGCGGACCGATGCGTACGGCGGATCGCTGGAGAATCGCCTGCGCTTCACCCTCGAGGTGCTCGAGGCGGTTCGGGCCGAAGCAGGCGATCACCTGCTCGTGGGCCTGCGGATGCTGGGAACCGAGGACCTTCCGGGTGGCCTGGACGCCGACGACTGCTGCGAGATCGCAGTGCGCTTGGCCGATACCGGCCTGCTGGACTTCCTGAATGTGGCAGGGCCGGCGCTCTCCACCGAAGACGGCCTTTCGAAGGCCATCCCACCGGCGGGGACGCCACTCGCTCCGTACCTGCCGGTGGCCGCCGCGGTGAGGGCCGCCGTGGGCATGCCGGTCCTGCACGCCACCCGGATCATGGACCTGGCCTCGGCCCGCCACGCTCTGGAGTCCGGGGCAGTGGACCTGGTCGGGATGACGCGTGCGCACATGGCCGACCCGCACCTGGTGGCCAAGCTGGAGAGGGGCGAGTCGGACCGGATCCGGACCTGTGTGGGGGCGTCGTTGTGCATCAACCGGCTGCACCTCGGCCTGGACTCGGTGTGCATCCAGAACCCGGCGACCGGCCGGGAGGTGACCATTCCGCAACTGGTCGTGGCCTCCACAGGGCCCCGCCGACGGGTGGTGGTGGTCGGCGGAGGACCGGCGGGCCTCGAGGCGGCCCGTACCTGTGCCGAGCGGGGCCACGACGTGTTGCTCTTCGAGGCCCAGGACCGACTGGGTGGCCAGGTCGTCCTTATGTCCCGCGCCGCCGAACGCCAGCGGGAGGTGGCCGCCCTCGTCGACTGGCTGGTGGCCGAGGTCGCCCACGCCGGGGTGGACGTGCGCCTCTCGACACCGGTCGACGCCGACGCCGTGCTGGCCGAATCCCCGGACGTCGTGGTCGTCGCCACCGGTGGGTGGCCCGACACCTGCTTTCTGGAGTCGGGCGCCGACCTGGTTGCCACCTCGTGGGATGTGCTGGGAGGGCTGGTACGGCCCACGGGGCGTGTGCTGGTCTACGACGACCACGGCGCCGAACGCGGCCTTGCCGCCGTGGAGCACCTTGTCGAGGAACGGGCCGGGTACCAGGCCGAGCAGCGGGCCGACCGGCAGGTGTCCACCCTGGAACTGGTCACCCCGGACCGCCACGTGGGGTATGACCTCGCCACCCCGCTCGGACCGGCGTACCTTCGGATGCTCTACGGAGCGGCGGTGGCCATGACGCCCGATCACCGGCTGGTCCGGGTGGAGCGCGCCGGCGGGGATGCCGCTGGTCGACTCCTGGCCACGCTGCGAAACGAGTACTCCCGGACCGAGGTGGTCCGGGAGGTGGACGCCGTGATCACCGAGCACGGCGTGGTGCCTGACGAGGGCCTGTTCCTGACCATGTGCGACGGGTCGGCGAACGGCGGTGTGGTCGACCTCGAAGCGCTGGTCGGGGGCCACCCCCAACCGGCGTTCGCCGATATCGAGGAGGGTGGCCACCTGCTGTACCGGGTGGGTGACTGCGTGGCCGGCCGGGATATAGCCTCGGCCCTGCTCGATGCCCGCAGACTTCTGCAGCACCTGTGACCAGATCGGAGCCACCCACCGTGGCCAGCGCCATTGCGTTTCCTGCGGTCCAGCCGCCTGGCTATGAATGGCTGGACGACGAGCCGATCTTCGACCCGGCTGCACACCTGGAGATCCGGCCGCCGGCAGCGGTGACGACGCTTGCCGAGTTGGGCTACTCAGAAGACGAGATCTGCCCGACGGCCACGGCGGCGGCGTTCTCCGAGCCGTTCCGGATCCTGTCCGACGTGGGTGCCGGCGTGCTCCTGGACGTGGCCCGCCGGCTCCGACCGTTCGCCGCCCGGGCCGGGGATCGGATCCAGCACACCGTCCGCGGAGGTTGCTACCGGTCCCGATGGCTACGGGACCTGTGCCTGAGTCCGGAGGTGACCAACGTGATGGCCGGGATCTACGGCACCGACGTCGCACCACACACCATGCCCCTCCACCTCGGGCACCTGAACTTCGAGCCCACCGAGGTGGGGGAGGCCGTTGACAAGTGGCACCACGACACCCTGCCGCTGGACTTCGTCATGATGGTCAGCGACCCGGCGGGCCTGCCCGGTGGCCGATTCGAGGTGTTCCTCGGCACGAAGGCGGATGCCGCTGCTCTCGCCGCAACCGGAGAGCGGCCTCCGCCGGAGCGGGTGCTCGCCCCTGAATTCGGCGGTCCCGGCTGGGCGATCGCACTGCACGGGAACATGGTCGTGCACCGTGGCGCTCCGTTGGATGCTCCGGCCGAGAGGATCACCATGGTCAACGGCTATGTGGCCCTTGACCGGAGCCGTGACGACCAGTCCCGATCGCGGGACCTCATAGGGGTGGATGATCCTGCCGTGCTGTCGACCGAGTGGGCCCGGCACGTCGCCTGGCGTGGTGTCGGCCGCCTACAGGGACTCGTGGACGACCTGCCCTTCGGGCTGGACGCGGCCGAGGCCGCCGATCGCCTCGAGGAGGCTGTCTGCGACGTGGAGCGGGCCATTCGGGACATGCGGACCGAGCCACCGCCGATAGAGCACTACGAGGCGTAACCACCGACGGGGCTGTCTGAGGCCAGCCGGCGTGAAAGGATCCGCGCCATGGAACACCTGCCGGCAGGGCCCCTGACCGAGGCCCAGGTGACGGCCTTCTGGCGGGATGGCTACGTCCTCATGGATGGGGCCGTGTCGACCGGGCAGCTTGCCGCCCTGCGGGGTGCGGTCGCGGGCTGGGTCGAGGAGAGCCGGGACCACGACGGCCCGTGGGGAACGACCATGGATGGACGGGGCCGGTTCGACGTCCAACCCGGCCACAGCGCCGACCGGCCGGCCCTGAGGCGGGTCGCATCGCCCCAGGAGGTGTGCGACGTACACCTGCGGATCATGCGGGACAGTGCGCTGGTCGACGCGGCGGCTCAACTGGTGGGGCCCAACCTGGTGGTGAACAACGTCAAGACCAACTGCAAGCAGCCGGGAGCCGGAACCGCCGTGCGCTTCCACCAGGACTTCGCCTACGAGGCCCACTCCAACGACGACCTGTTGGCCGCGCTTCTGTTCGTGGATGACGTGACGCTCGACAACGGCCCGTTGGAGGTGGTGCCGGGCAGCCACCGGGGCCCGATCTTCGACCACTGGCAGGATGGGGTGTTCACCGGGACGATCGTGGACGGGGACCTGGCCGATCTGGCCGAACCGGTTGTCTGCCATGGACCAGCCGGATCGGCGTGCCTCATGCACACCCGTCTGGTGCACGGTTCTGCACCCAACCTGACCGACCAGCCCCGGACGCTTGCAATCTTCAGCTACCGCTCGGAGGACAGCCGGATCCTGCATCCCAACCACCTGCCGAGCATCTACGAGGGTGAGGTGGTCAGGGGCGTGGCCAGCGGCCGGGTCCGGGCGTCGTCATACGAGATGGCCCTCGGGGAGAAGCCGACCACAGCGTCGTTCTTCGACCAACAGGCCCAGGGGACCACGGCGCCGTGACGCCCGACCTTGTCCGACTGGACTTCAGCACCGACGAGGGCTTCGGAGGCCGGGCCCGCGTCGGCCTCGTGGTCCTCGAGAACGACCAGACCGTCGAGGCCGAGCTTGCCTCCCTCTGGCCCGACGGCGTCACCGCCTACGTGACCCGGATTCCCATGGAGGACCAGGTCACGCCCGAGACCCTCATGGCCATGGAGGACCGGATACCGGAGGCGGCGGGCCTGCTTCCAGCCGCCTTCGGCTTCGACGTGATCGGCTACGGATGCACGTCGGCAGCCACGTTGATAGGGGAGGATGGCGTCGACGCGGCCATCCGGCGTGCCCATCCCGAGGTGCCGAACACCAATCCGATTACAGCCGCCGTGGCGGCCATGGGTGCCCTCGGGGCGATCAGGATCGCGGTGGTGACGCCGTACAACGCCAAGGTCACGGCCGGAATCGTCGGACACCTCTCCCGGAAGGGCCTGGACGTGGCGGCCGTCGGGTCGTTCCTGGAGGAGAGCGACTCGGTGGTGGCCCGCATCACCGAGGACTCGGTGGCCGACGGGGTGCGCCGGGCTGTCAGGTCAGTGGATGCGGGAGCGGATGAAGCCGTTGGCCTGGACGCCGTGTTCGTGTCGTGCACAAGCCTCCGGATGTTCGGCGTCGTCGAGTCGCTGGAGGCCGACCTCGGGGTGCCCGTGCTGTCCAGCAACCTGGCCTTCGGTTGGCACCTCCTGCGGCTCGCCGGGATCGACGATGTGGTCACCGGACTGGGGCGGCTCTTCACCCTCGGGCTGGGGGTGGATCCAAGGTGAGCGTCGTACCCGACCGGGGTTTTCCGCTGGAAGAGTTCGAGGGCCGGACGCAGCGCGCGCAGCAGATGCTGGTCGAACATGACCTCGACGCCATGCTGGTCTGCACCGAACCGGAGGTTCGCTACCTGACCGGCTTCCACACACCGTTCTGGCAGAGCCCGACGCGCCCGTGGTTCGTGGTGCTTCCAGTCGACGGCAGGCCCATAGCCGTGATCCCTGCAATAGGCGCTTCTGCGATGGCAGCCACCTGGATCGACGACGTGCGGACGTGGCCGGCGCCCCGCCCGCTGGACGACGGTCTGGGGCTGCTGGCCGACACCCTGCTGGAGGTCGCCGGACGGGGGGTCGATCCGTCGGGGCGGATCGGCCTGCCGATGGGCCATGAGACACATGTCCGTATGCCGCTGGCCGACCTCGATGCCCTGCGGTCCTTGTTGGCGCCGACCTCCTTCGTGGACGCCACGGACGTCGTCCGCTCCCTGCGAATGGTCAAGTCTCCACGGGAGGTCCAGAAGGTGGCACACATCTGCGACGTGGTGTCAGGCGCCTTCGAGGGCCTGGGTGACCTGCTGTCCACGGGCATGACGGAACGTGAGGCGTTCGCCGCCTTCCGCATCGACCTGCTGCGGCGCGGAGCCGATGACGTGCCCTACCTGGTGGGCGCCACCGGGCCCGGGTTCGACGACATCATCAAGCAGCCCAGCGACCGCGAGATCCGGACGGGCGACCTACTCATGTTCGACACAGGTTCGATGTTCGACGGCTACTCCAGCGACTTCGACCGCTACGTGGCCTTCGGTCGGGCCAACGACGACGCCCGGCGGGCCTACCAGACGGTCTGGGCCGCCACCGAGGCCGGGCTGGCAGTGGCGCTTCCGGGGGCCACGACCAGCGACCTGTGGCGTGCCATGGCCGAGGTACTGGACGCCGGTGGTTCGCTGGGCAACTCGGTGGGTCGCCTCGGCCACGGCCTGGGAATGCAGGTCACCGAATGGCCATCCAACACAGCCGACGACGGCACCGTGCTGGTCGAGGGGATGGTCATGACCCTCGAACCGTCGCTCACGTGGGCGCCGGGCCGGATGATGGTCCACGAGGAGAACCTGGTAATCCGTTCCAACGGCCCCGAGTTGCTGTCCCGCCGGGCACCAGCCGAACTGCCCATCCTCGGGTGAGCACGCGACCAGAGGGTGTGCCGGTCGTCGACCTCGACGACGACGCCGGAATCGCCACCGCACTTTCGGACGTCGGCTTCGTGGCTGTCCGCGGACACGGTGTGCCGCTGCAGGAGCTTGCAGCCATGCGGCGCCTGCTGGTCGACCTGTTCGCCGTGGACGAGGATGCAAAACGTCGGCAGGCCATCAGCCGGGACGACTACCGGGGCTTCATCCCTCTGCGGTTCTTTTCGCCCAACCGGGCCGGGACGGATCCATCGGACGCCTTCGAGGGCTACAAGCTCCACTGGGAGTGTCCACCCGACCATCCGGTGCGTGCCGAATGTGCGCTCTACGGATCCAACCGTTGGGTCGACCACCTGCCGGCGATGGCGTCCGTGGTGGGCTCCTGGTGGGCGGCCATGGACGCCCTGGCATGCCGGCTGGTCGATGGCCTGGCAGGCTTCCTCGGATTGGATGGGCAGACATTGGCCTCGACGAGGCCGGCGCCGCTCACCAACGTGACGCTGCTCCACTATCCGAGGCGTCGACCCGACGATCCGGCGCCGGGATTCCACCCGCACAAGGACATCACCGTGGTGACCATCCTGGATCCCGATCCGGTCGGGGGACTCGAGGTTCGGTCACGAAACGGTGCCTGGGCGGAGGCGGGGTGCCCCGAGGGCACGTTGCTGGTGAACGTGGGCGACCTCCTGGAGGTCTGGTCGGGTGGTCGGGTGGTGTCCACCCCCCACCGGGTAGCCAGCCCGGCGGGAACCGACCGTTACAGCGCTCCCTTCTTCGTGGTACCCAACCATCGGGTGGTGGTGGAGCCGCTTCTTGAGCCGGTTGACGGTTTCGAGCCCCGGAAGGTGGACGTGGGATGTGTGACAGCAGAGGTGTGGCGGACGAATTGGCCGGGCGAGGCCCCGTCGGACCCCACCACGCACCTGGGAACGGTCCAGGCCTGAGTCGACCCGCGCCCGGTCGGGCTGATGCCGGGCCGGTGCACTCCCCTGTGGCCCGACGGGTCCGCAGTGAGCCATGTTGGCAGTGCACCGGATGGGGCAGGACACTCGGAGGGTTCCAGCGCCAGTTCTCCCTGATCGTCAATACGCCGACCGGAAGGCCATGCCTCATGCAGTCCATGCGTACACCGGACGACCGGTTTGTGAACGGGGGCTGCGCCACAGATCTGGATGATGCGGTCATCGCCGCCACCAGCTGACCTGGCGCGAGGATTCATCGATGGACGAGCTTCCCTTCATCCAGATCGATGCATTCACCGACGAGGCGTTCCGAGGCAACCCGGCGGCCGTGTTCGTCCTGGAACGGCCGGCCGAGGAAGCATGGATGCAGGATGTCGCCAGGGAGATGAACCTTTCGGAGACGGCGTTCTGCCACCCGTCGGTCGACCTCGTAGGCGAGTGGAACCTCCGCTGGTTCACGCCTGAGACCGAGGTGGACCTGTGCGGCCACGCCACCCTGGCCACAGCCCATGCACTCGTCACCGAGCACGACGTGTCGGGTCCGATCTACTTCCACACCGGGTCCGGTCGCCTCACCGCCGAGGTCGTGGATGGCGGGATCCGGCTGGACTTTCCAGCCGACGATGTGACCCATGTGCCGGCCACCCCTGAGATGGAGGCGGCACTGGGCACACAGGTGGTCGCTGCCGGACGGGGGCTCACCGATCTCCTGATCGAGCTCCCATCGGTATCCGAGGTCGTCTCCTGCGTGCCGGACATGGGCCTCCTGGCCCGGCTTGCGGACCGGGGGGTGATCATCACCGCAGCGACGGACGCCGGCGCTGCGGTCGACGTGGTATCACGCTTCTTCTGCCCGAACATCGCGGTACCGGAGGACCCGGTGACGGGCTCGGCCCACACCACCCTCTCTGTCTGGTGGGCACCGCGACTGGGTCCGGCATTCCTTGCGGAACAGGTGTCGGCCCGGGGTGGTCGGATCCATGTCGAGTTGCTCGGCGACCGGGTGCGCCTCACCGGCAGCGCTGTGACCGTTGTCCGTGGGACACTCCTCGCATGAGTGACAGGACCGGGCTTCGGCGGAAACCCGAACGGGCGGTAGAGGACCTGGATGCCATCCACGCCGTCCTGGACGAAGGGCTCCTGGCCCACGTGGGGCTGGTGGCCGGTGGGGGTGACGACGCCCATCCCGTGGTCATACCGATGCTGTACGCCCGCGACGGCGAGCGCCTCCTGCTGCACGGCTCGCCGGCCAGCCGACTTCTGCGAACCGCGAAGGCCGGCGTCGACGTCTGCGTGACAGTCACCCTGCTCGACGCCCTGGTGCTGGCCCGGTCGGGACTGCACCACTCCATGAACTACCGCTCGGTCGTGGTCATGGGTCGGGCCACCGAGATCACCGACCACGCCGCCAAGGTGTCCGCCCTGGACCGTCTCGTGGAGCACATCATCCCCGGGAGGACCTCCCGGGTCCGTGCGGCCCACGACGTCGAGGTGACGGGCACCACCGTGCTGACCCTGCCACTAGCCGAGTGTTCCATGAAGGTCCGGTCCGGCGGCCCGGTTGACGATCCGGACGACCTCGACGATCCCGCATGGGCGGGCCTGATCCCGATCGGCGTGGCCGTTGGAGTACCCGTCCCCGACGATCGGGCCTCCGGTGACCCGGTGCCCGGACACGTGGCCTTCTGGGCCCGCGGGCCCGGCCAACTGAACGGCAGGCCCGCACCCAGCTGGGAAGGGACCTGACGCATGGCCCTGATCGGAGCCATCGACCAGGGAACCACCAGCACCCGGTTCATGGTGTTCGACCACTCGGGGCGGGTCGTGGCGATGGCCCAGCGGCCACATGCCCAACACTTTCCGCAGCCCGGGTGGATGGAGCACGATGCACTGGAGATCCTGGGGAACACCCTTGCGGTGGTCGAGGAGGCGCTGGTCGCCGCCGACCTGACCGTCGCCGACCTGGTGACCGTGGGCATCACCAACCAGCGCGAGACAACCGTGGTGTGGGATCGGGCCACCGGGCAGCCCGCCCACCGCGCCATCGTCTGGCAGGACACCCGCACCGACGGGATCGTGGACCGGCTGGCCGGCGATGTCGGCCCGGACAGGTTCCGGGAGGTCACGGGCCTGCCGCTGGCCACCTACTTCACCGGGCCCAAGGTCGCATGGCTGCTCGATGAGGTCGCGGGCCTACGGGAGCGTGCCGAGGCCGGTGGACTGTGCGTCGGCACCATCGACTCGTGGCTGCTCTGGAACCTGACGGGAGGCCCCGACGGGGGCAGGCATGCCACTGACGTGACGAATGCCTCGCGCACGCTGCTCATGGACCTCGAGGCGCTCGACTGGGACCCGGCACTGGTAGCCGAGATGGGCATCCCCGCGTCGATCCTCCCAGAGGTCGTGCCCTCCATCGGCCGACTGGGGACAGGCATCGGGCCGCTGGCCGGTGTGCCCATCTCTGGCATCCTGGGGGACCAGCAGGCGGCCCTGTTCGGACAGGGCTGCCACTCGGCGGGTGACGTCAAGAACACCTACGGCACCGGCTGTTTCCTGCTCATGAACACCGGTACGGAGAAGGTGCCCTCCACGAACGGGCTGCTCACGACGGTTGCATGCCAGGTCGAGGGCGAGCCGCCCACCTATGCACTGGAGGGTTCGGTGGCCATGGCCGGAGCCACCGTCCAGTGGCTCCGCGACCAGTTGGGCTTCATTGACGACGCTGGAGAGGTGGAGGCCCTGGCCCGTACGGTCGAGGACAACGGTGACGTCTACGTGGTACCGGCCTTCTCGGGTCTGTTCGCACCCCACTGGAGGTCGGACGCACGCGGCGTGATCGTGGGCCTCACCCGTTTCGTCAACCGGGGGCACATCGCGAGGGCGGCCCTGGAGGCGACGGCCTTCCAGACGGCCGAGGTGATCGACGCCATGCGGGCCGACAGCGGCGTGGACCTGACCGAGCTCCGGGTGGACGGTGGAATGGTGGCCAACGAACTCCTGATGCAGTTCCAGGCGGACCTGCTGGGTGTGGACGTGGTTCGTCCCGTGGTGGCAGAGACCACGGCCCTGGGCGCTGCCTATGCCGCCGGGCTGGCGGAGGGCTTCTGGGGTGACCTGAGCGACGTCAGGGCCAACTGGCAGGAGGGGCGCCGTTGGGAGGCCGACATGGGCTCGGCGCAACGGGGTCGCCTCACGGCACGCTGGAAGATGGCCGTGGAGCGCACCTTGGACTGGGCCTGATGTCCGATCCGACCGCGTACGACGGTGTCCACAACGGCGACTACCAGCCCCCGGTGCCGATCGAGGTGCCGCCCATCTGGGCCTGGCCTCCCCGCCCCGTAGCTGCAGTCCGGTGGTTCGTCACCGGGCTCCTGTATCCGTGGGTGGGCTTCTACCTGATCCTGTCGGTCGTGATCTGGCGGTGGTTCCTGCCATCCGAGGCGACCATGGCCACCCTGGATCCGCGTTGGATCCTCCAGATCTGGGTCCGCAACATCGCCCTCCTTCTTCTGGTCCCCGGCGGGTTGCACGTGCTGCTGTACGTACGACGTAGCCAGGATCGGGACTTCAAGTTCAACGGCCGCTGGCCGGTGGGCAGTCGCAGGTTCCTGTGGGACGATCAGGTCCGGGACAACATGTTCTGGACCCTGGCGAGCGGGGGCTTCTTCTGGACCGCCTACGAGTCGCTCACCCACTGGGCCTATGCCAGCGGTCTCGTCGGGCGCCCCGACTGGGCGTCGAATCCTGTCTACGTCTTCCTCATGGCCACGCTCGGGGTGGTGCTCTGGTCCACGGCCCACTTCTGGGCCAACCACCGACTCCTCCACTGGAGACCGCTCTACCGGATCGCCCACGAGCTTCACCACAGGAACGTGAGCCCCGGGCCGTGGAGCGGGATCTCGATGCATCCGATAGAGCACCTCATCTACTTCTCGATCTTCCTGCTCTGGTGGGTGGTGCCCGTGCACCCGATCGTGATCCTGATGTGCGGCATGTACCAGGGCCCCGGCCCGGCGCCATCCCATTCGGGCTTTGAGCGGGTCCGCCTCGTCGGCCGGTGGTCGGTGCCCGCCGGGGACCTGTTCCACCAACTGCACCACCGCTACTTCGAGGTCAACTACGGCAACACGCAGGCACCGATTGACAAGGTGACCGGGACCTGGCACGACGGGACCCGCGAGGCCCACGAGCGTCTCAAGGGTCGCCGTCACGCCGACCAGGTGGCCTGAGGTGGGGAACCCATGGCCCGGCCTCGAAGATCGCTCTCCGGTTACGAGAAGAGAGCCGATCTGGGCCACGCTCAGGCCATGACGGAACCCGCAACGGCTCAGGGCGACCAGGTCATCGGTCGCACCACCAGCGAGTCCACCCCATGGTGGCCCGAGCCCCTACTGCCGGCCACCGGCACGCCGAACGTGGTAGTGGTGCTCCTCGACGACACCGGTTTCGCCCACCTGGGTTGTTACGGCGGGCTGGTCGACACCCCGAACTACGACCGCCTGGCCGAACGCGGCCTGCGCTACACGAACTTCCACACGACGGCGCTCTGCTCGCCCACGCGGGCGTGCCTCCTCACGGGTCGCAACCACCACTCGGTGGGCATGCGGGCCCTGTCCAACTTCGACACCGGTTATCCCAACATGCGGGGCCGCATCGCCCGTTCCGCCGGGACCATGGCCGAGATGCTGCGCGGGGATGGTTTCGCCACGTGGGCCGTGGGCAAGTGGCACCTCGCCCCCATGCGGGAGGCCTCGGCGGTGGGCCCCTTCGGGGACTGGCCCCTCCAGAGGGGCTTCGACCGCTACTACGGCTTCATGCAGGGCGAGAC
>Ga0207963_1001425_pt1 | contig 12558 bp, 8 predicted proteins | sample Knorr_S15_td_NAD_FD_185604 | JGI IMG/M metagenome (GOLD analysis project Ga0207963, IMG submission 185604) | Marine microbial communities from Southern Atlantic Ocean transect - Knorr_S15_td_NADW_ad_2500m_LV_A (SPAdes) (version 2) | ecosystem: Environmental > Aquatic > Marine > Oceanic | place...
TGGTCATCGATGGAGGAGCAGAACAAGCTCTTATGAAAAATAAAAAGAGTTTATTAGCCAAAGGTGTAACACGCGTTGAAGGACAATTTGAAAACAAGGACCTTGTTGAAATATGCAATCAGGAAGGTGTACGGCTCGGAGTTGGAAGAGCCGATTGTTCTGCCAAAGAATTGCGTCATCAAATAAAAGAACAAAACCCGGCAAAGACCGGTGGGAAAGACCCCCAGAGTAAACCGGTTATTCACAGAAATCACCTCTTTTTGGAGTAATTTATGACAGTCAGCCAACCTGCTTTTAATGCTAGCAACAGCATAATCGTTCGTCTCAATATTGATAATAAGATTGGGATGTTAGCCAGTGTGACTCAAACCATTTCTGAGATGGGTGGAGTAGTAGGAGCGATTGACCTCGTGCAGCCTGAAGCCGGGGTTTTAGTTCGTGACATCAGTATTTTTACTCATGATCCTGATCACAGCGATCAAATAGTAACGGCAATCAGGAACCTTCCGGGAGTTGAATTTATCAACTTTTCTGACCGCACATTTTTGGTCCATTTGGGTGGAAAAATCAGTATCCGAAACCGTATTCCCGTCAAAACCCGTGATGACCTTTCCATGGCCTATACTCCGGGAGTGGCTCGAATTTGTATGGATATCTACGAAGATCCTGAAGATGCATACAAACTGACCATCAAAGGCAACACAGTCGCAGTGATTTCCGATGGTACTGCAGTATTAGGACTTGGTGACATTGGCCCTAAAGCCGCCATGCCGGTTATGGAAGGCAAAGCCATGCTTTTTAAAGAATTCGCCAACATAGACGCATGGCCGATTTGCCTAGACACCACAGATACAGAAGAAATTATACGGACTGTTAAGGCCATTGCTCCTGGCTTTGGTGCCATAAATTTAGAAGACATTTCAGCGCCACGCTGCTTTGAAATTGAACGCAGACTCCGGGAAGAGCTGGATATTCCGGTTTTTCATGATGATCAACATGGAACTGCCGTTGTCACGACTGCCGCTTTAATCAATGCTCTAAAGTTCGTTGATAAAAAAGTTGAAGACATAAAGGTAGTTGTTTCCGGTGCAGGTGCAGCTGGAACCGCATGTTCCAAGATGATTCTACAACTTGGTGTAAAAAACTTGATTGGCTGTGACAGCAAAGGTGCAATACATCCTAAACGAAACGATCTCAATTCCAGTAAACGCTGGTTTGCTGACAGTACAAATCCAAATCAGGACTCTGGAACTCTCAAAGATGTAATTGCAGGAGCAGATGTCTTTGTGGGGGTTTCCGCTCCCAATGTGATCAATCAGGAAGATGTAAAATGCATGGCCAAAGATCCAATTGTTTTTGCAATGTCAAATCCTGACCCTGAAATCAGTCCAGATGAAGCCTTACCTGTAGTGGCCGTGATGGCAACCGGACGCAGTGATTATCCAAATCAAATCAATAATGTCCTCTGTTTTCCGGGAATATTCCGTGGAGCTCTTGATTGTCAGGCCAGTACGATAAATGAAGAAATGAAATTGGCCACTGCACACGCCATCGCCGGTACTGTAAAAGAATCACACCTCTGTGCAGACTATATTATTCCGAGTGTATTTGACTCATCGGTTGCACCTAAAATTGCTAAAGCTGTACGGGAAGCCGCTATAAAAACTGGGGTCGCAAGAAGGAAGAAAAGTTCACAGCAGAGATTCAGCTAAGGTTTACGGGAATCTAAACTAATAATCACATCCGGCCTGACCTAAATTTCCATGTTTTCCAGGCCTTTAAAACAGCAAATTAAAGAGATCAAATGAGAAGCGTATATTTTCAGCAACCTCTGGAACATCAAATTGAAGTTGAGGGAGAGTCATGGAATCAGGGAGAAGTTGTAAAAGGTCAACTTCGAATCAGGAACATGAGCAGCAAAACTGTTGCTGTAAAAACTTCCCAAATTATTCTTGCACATGGTTTAAAAAAAGCTTTCAAAGAAGGTACGGGGGTTCCCTGGGAAGTTCTCGAAAAACAAGTAGCAGCTCAGGATATTGCACTGCAGGCCGGCTCTGAACTAACTTTCGGATGGAATTTTAATTTATCTACAGACTGTCCAATAACTGACAAGCAGGGAGGATTATATCTGCTTTTTGGCGGAGAAGATGCGCTAACTGAAGGAGGATGGCTCAATTTACAGATTAACCTGCATCCAATTTTGCAAAATTTTTTGCAAACTTTCTCAACTCAATTTCGTTTTTTGGAAAAATATCAGAAACGAAAATCAGAATGGACTGAGGTCAAGCTCATTCCTCCAGATTCACGGGAATATCCCAACATGGACTACTTGCTCTGTTTCCTCCGGATTCATGACGAACAACTGGAGGCTCATTATCGATTCAAAATGAGTGGACTCGGACGTACTGGAGAAAAGATGACTGTCACAAAAAAGAATCGTGAGCTTGAGCAGAGCATACCTCCGGAAAAATATCTTCAGCCCGGAGGTTTCCCTAACCGTGCCTGCTTTCGTGAAAATATTGATCAAGCTCTCAATATAGCCAGACCGGAAGTAATTTTTTGATCAGGTTTGCCGCTTTCAATTCATCTCCATTATCACTCCGGACAAAGCGCAGAAAAGACCTGGAGTCCATGAATACAGTTTAAAATCCTGTGCTCAATCTGATCGTGAATCTGAATCCCAAATCAAGTCCGGAATGACAAAATAAATACTTTTTCAGTAAACCCTAATTATTGCCGGTGGATTAGCGAATATAGGGCTGATCCAGTTCAAACTCCAAATCACCGGTTCCCAAAGAAATCAGACCTTGTGAACGACCTATTATTTCTCCAGGAACAGATTGAAACGGCTGACTGTTTTTATCAGTAAGAATTCTGAGAGAATACTTTCCACTGAGTTGTTGACCTCCCATAGCATTAGTTTGGCCAATACTGAAATTTTGTGGTGGCCTGAAACTCGGGAGCATTTTGATGGCAACAGGACGGCCTTGTTGTGGATCAAAGAGCATGATCACCAATCTATCTTCTAAACCTAGTTGACTCTGCAATTCAGGAGCAACGGTGATTGTGCCCCGGATACTCGTATCTGGAGAATCTGTCTCGACAGCCAAAAGTTCCGCAGGAAAAACCTGAAAAGGGTGGTCCACAGAATATTTTACTCCCTCAGTTCCTAAAGGTAACGGCTGAGATAGAGGCCCAATGACTTCTCCAGCTGTAGGAAGATTTGGGTCCCCATTTTTGTCGGTGAGTACAAGCAGGCGATAAGAGCCGCTGAGCGGTTGACTTGCGTCATCCTGTCCGATACTAAATGTTGAAGGCGGTAAAAAAGGGTTGAGAATTTTCGAAGCAACCAATTCAAATGTTTCCGGATCAAAGAGCAAAACATGAGCATTGTCAGTTTTGACAATTCCTCTTGCTCCCGGACCGGAAAGGATCACACCGCTGATGCTGTACTGTAATTGAGCAGTGCCGCGGCTTACTTCTTTCCAGAGAGCATAAACAGTTAGGCCCACAAAACCAACGAAGGCAGTCAAAAATATAAGTTTGTTTTTGCTCACAATATTTAGTTTTAACGATTGTTATACCAGCACTTCTGCCTGAGGTGTCGTTGGGAGACTTGTGGTTCCCATCAAATATTTATCGATACAACGTGCAGCCTCACGCCCTTCCCAAATGGCCCAAACTACAAGCGAGGCACCACGATTTGCATCACCTGCTACGAACACACCGTCTTTACTGGTCATAAAATTTTCATCTGAAAAAATATCATACATCGGCTGCGCGTTTTTCAGCAATTTTTTAACTTGCTCAGATGTAAAAGGTTTTTCTCCTACACGAACATTCAACTCAACTCCCAGTCCTTCCAGTAATCCATCCAATTCTGGCCCCAAAAATCCCAATGCCAGAAAAACCAAATCAGTGGACACGCTAAACTCTGACCCCGGAACACGCTGCATCGTCATTCGACCAGGCGCAGAGTTTCCCTTTGCTTCCCATTTCCATTCTACACAAACCGCCTGCAAAGCTTTAACCCGGCCTGAGTCGTCGCTGATTATCTTTTCCGTCAAAATATTGGCTCTACAATCCGGATTCGCTTCTTTATGCACTGGAGTAGGACGCGGCACCATATCAACCAGTTCAAACTGATGAATGTTAGGATCTGCACCTTGCCGATTTAGGTTACCCAAACAATCAGCTGCTGTAAATCCGCCGCCGAGAATTACTGCTTTTTTGTTTCCGGATTCGATTTTTTGCTCTTCCGGAATGGAATCCCCGGCGACTTCACGATTGCGCTGCGGAAGATAGTGCATTGCATAATGGACTCCTTCTAAGTCACTGCCTTCGACCATCAACTTTCGCGCATTTTGCGCACCGGTTGCCAACAGGATAGCATCAAAACTGTTCCGCAGTTCTTTGACTGAATAATCCACGCCTACATGGACTCCTGTCCGGAACTTGATCCCCTCTGCACGGAGTTGTTCAACGCGTCGGGTAACCACTTTTTTGTCCAACTTGAAATCCGGAATACCGTAAACCAGTAATCCACCTATTCTATTGTCTTTTTCAAAAACAGTCACATCATGTCCTGCACGCCGCAACTGCTGTGCCGCTGCCAGTCCGGCAGGACCGGAACCCACTACCGCAATGCACTTACCGGTAAGTTTTTCAGGCAGTTGAGGTTGTATCCAGCCCTCTTCCCAACCTCGCTCAGCGATGTGCTTTTCAATTTCTTCAATTGTGACAACATTCACTTTTTGCTGTTTTTCTGCTGCATCCAAAGTGTAATGTTCATTCAAAACACAAGTGTCCTCGCATGGTGCAGGGCAAATACGGCCGGTAAACTCCGGGAAATTATTGGTGCTGTGTAATGCAGCCAGAGCTTCTTTCCAGTGTCCACGATAAACAAGATCATTCCAGTCGGGAATCATGTTGCCCAGGGGACAGCCCATGTGACAAAACGGTACACCGCAATCCATGCAGCGGGAGGCCTGACGCTGCAAATTTTCTTCAGACAAAAAAGTGTAATATTCCTGAAAATCACGCACTCTTTCATCCACTGGACGCAGCGGCGGGCTCTCTTTATCAAATTCTAAGAAACCTGTATCTTTTCCCATTTGTTAATACTGCTGCTATTTAATCGAGGATTTATTTTTCATTTTTTCCAATACCGCCCGGTATTCTATCGGCATTACTTTTACAAACTGACTTAATGTTTTTTCCCAGTTTTCCAATAAACTTGCCGCACGGTAACTTTTTGTATAGTCTTGATGTCGCTCAATCCATTTCCGGAGCCATTTTTGTTCCTGCAGTTCACTCACAATTTCCAATTCAACCATTTCAGTGTTGCAGCGTGAATGGAATGATTGGTTCTCTACCAAAACATAAGCAATCCCACCACTCATTCCTGCGGCAAAATTCTTTCCGGTTTCTCCAAGCACAATTACCCTTCCACCTGTCATGTACTCACAACCATGGTCGCCAACACCCTCAACCACTGCCATTACACCACTGTTACGGACAGCAAAGCGTTCACCTGCAATACCGCAGAAAAAAACTTCTCCGCCAGTTGCTCCATACAGTACAGTATTGCCTATTAAAATATTTTCAGCTGCACTGTATGTAGATTTTTTGGGAGGATAAACAACCAGCCGGCCGCCGCTCAAACCTTTTCCCGTGTAATCATTGGCTTCACCCTCAAGCTCAAGAGTAACACCATGAGCCAGGAATGCTCCAAAACTTTGCCCTGCAGAACCCACAAATTTGCAGTGAATTGTGTTATCCGGCAAACCTTCTGCACCGTATTTTTTGGCTATATGACTACTTAACATAGTACCGACTGAGCGGTTCACATTGTTGATCGGTAACACAAACTCTACTGCCTTTTTGTGTTCCAGCGCATCTTTAGATTCTGCAATCAGCTTAAGATCAATTTGTTTGTCCAGTCCGTGATCTTGTTTCTGAGTACAGTAAGGAGTGTCCTTTTCTCCCACAGGAATCTGATGCAGGATTGCTGATAAATCAACTTTTCCAGCTTTCCAATGGTTTACGTTCGTGCGCTGCTTCAACATATCTGTTCGTCCTATCATTTCATCAACTTTGCGAAAACCCAGTTTAGCCATGATATTCCGTAGTTCTTCTGCTACAAAAAAGAAATAGTTGATGACATGTTCCGGCTTGCCAACAAACTTTTTACGTAATTCAGGATTTTGTGTGGCAATACCGACCGGACACGTATTGAGGTGACATTTACGCATCATAATGCAGCCGATAGCAATCAATGGAACAGTCGCAAAACCAAATTCTTCTGCACCTAACAAAGCCGCTACCGCTACATCCCTTCCGGTTTTAAGTTGACCGTCGGTCTGTAAACGTACCCGACCGCGCAATTGATTCAACATTAATGTCTGCTGTGCTTCAGAAAGCCCAAGTTCCCACGGCACTCCCGCATGTTTTATCGAGGTCAAAGGTGACGCACCAGTCCCGCCGTCGTGACCAGCGATTGTGATGACATCAGCATGAGCTTTTGCTACTCCCGCAGCAATGGTACCAACTCCTGCTTCTGCCACCAGCTTAACGTTGATTTTTGCTTGTGGATTAGCATTTTTCAGATCAAAAATTAACTGAGCCAGATCTTCGATAGAATAAATATCGTGGTGCGGAGGCGGTGAAATCAAGGTCACTCCGGGAGTGGAATTGCGAATTTTTGCAATTTCCTCACTGACTTTATTCCCAGGTAGTTGACCGCCTTCTCCCGGCTTGGCACCCTGAGCGACTTTAATTTGGATTTCTGTACAGTTGACCAGATAATGGATTGTAACTCCAAAACGTCCTGAAGCAACTTGTTTAATAGTACTGTTTGGGAAATCTCCGTTTGTTCGTTTTTCAAAACGTGCAGAATCTTCACCGCCTTCTCCACTGTTGCTTTTTCCACCGATGCGATTCATGGCAATCGCCATAGTTTCGTGTGATTCAGAGCTGATCGATCCAAGTGACATCGCTCCAGTCACAAATCGCTTTACAATTTCCGCAGCAGGTTCAACTTCATCAAGCGAAATTGGAGTTCCTTCTGCAAACTCAAACAAGCTTCTCGGTGTAGAAAAACGCTGTTTCTGTTCATTGACGAGACGTGAGAATTCATTATAAGCGTCCTGACTGTTTTTGCGGACAGCTCTCTGTAGAGTGTTTGTCATGACCGGATTAATTTGATGAAATTCTCCGTTTCTGCGCCAATGATATAATCCTCCTCCAGACAATATTTCTCTAGTTTCCGGAGTTTTTTCCAAAGCCGTTTCATGCCTCAATAAGCTTTCCTGGGCAATTTCTCTTATACCAACACCGCTTATTCTGGATGGAGTTCCTGTAAAATAATCCCGTATCAGTTCTTCATCCAGTCCAATCGCCTCAAAAATTTGAGCGCCGCGATAGCTTTGTATGGTAGAAATTCCCATCTTCGAGAAAACTTTATACATTCCTTTACGAATGGCCTTACAATAATTCTGATTAGCTTTTTCCAGCGTTAATTCCTCAGGCAACTCCTTTTGCTGAATCATTTGTTCTATAGTTTCAATAGCCAGATACGGATTGATCGCACCTGCACCATAACTTACAAGTAAGCAAAAATGTGTAATTTCCCTCGCTTCTCCGGTTTCCACAATTATACCCGTTTTGTAGCGTACCCTTTTGAGAGTCAGGTAATGGTGAACTGCCCCTACTGCTAATAAGGCAGGAATTGGGACTTGATCCTTAGCTGCACCGCGATCACTCAAAACCACAAAAGTTGTACCGGAATTCACTGCACTTTCTGCTTCTTCACAAAGTTCTTTAAGCGCTCTGGAAAACCCTTCAACACCTGAAGCTGCATCAAAAAGCATACTTAAAGTTTTCGATCTGAAGTCCTGTTTATCGAGTGCTTTAATTTGTGCAAGCTCTTCATTGCTCAGTATTGGATGAAAGAGTTTCAACATCTTTGCGTGATTTGCTCCGGGATCAAGAATATTTCTTTCAGACCCCAACCTGCTTGTCAGTGACATCACCAATTCTTCCCGGATTGCATCAACGGGAGGATTACTAACTTGTGCAAAAATTTGCTTGAAGTAATCATAAAGCAGCCGCGGCTTGTCTGAGAGCACGGCTAACGGCGTATCGTCCCCCATTGAACCTGAAGCTTCAACACCGTTTGTAAACATTGGAGTTAATAATAAATTTATATCTTCGGTGGTATAAGCAAAAATTTTCTGCCTTAATAAAAGTGATTCAAAATCCGTTTCCGGTACCTGATCCGGTTTTGGCAAATCAGACAATTCAAGCATATTCTCTTTCAGCCACTGTGAATAAGGTTGAGCGTCACAAATATTAGCTTTCAATTCAGTATCATCAATAATCCTTCCCTCTTTGGTATCAACAAGAAACATCTTGCCCGGCTGTAATCGCCCTTTAAATTTGATATTTTCCGGAGGAATCTCGACGGCTCCTACTTCAGAGCCCATAATGACCAGATCATCTTTTGTCACTACATATCGCGACGGACGCAATCCGTTACGATCCAGTGTCGCTCCAATTTGAACACCATTTGTAAAAGTGAGAGATGCCGGACCATCCCAGGGCTCCATTAAATGTTCATGGTATTCATAAAATGCCTGTTTTTCAGGAGTCATTTCCGGGTTTTGCTCCCATGCTTCCGGCACCATCATCATCATTGCATGTGGGAGAGAATAGCCGGATTGAATCAAGAATTCGAAAACATTGTCCATGCAGGCGGAATCACTGCCTCTTGGAATAATGATGGGCTGCAGTTCGCTGATATCCTCATACAATGGTGACTTTAAAGTCGCACGCCTGCCCAGCATCCAGTTTATATTACCGCGCAGTGTGTTTATTTCTCCATTGTGAGCCAAATTTCTGAAAGGCTGAGCCAAATCCCAGCGCGGAAAGGTGTTAGTCGGGAAACGGGTGTGTACCAACGCCAAAGCACTACTCAAGCGTTTATCAGATAAATCAATGAAAAATTTCCCCATCTGATGTGGAATCAGCATCCCTTTATAAATTATGGTACGTGAGGACATGCTGATAATCATAAAACCTTCAACATCCTGCAGTGATGAACGTATGGCTTTACGCGTTACATACAATTTATTTTCAAAGCGGTCCTGATTATAATTTTCAAACCTGCGATGCCCCATGAACAATTGGCGCATAGCTGGCATTGTGGCAAGAGCCTGTTTTCCAATGTATCCTCTGTCAATCGGAACATCACGCCACCCCAGCAAATCCATCCCTTTTTCAACAATGTGACTTTCAATCACTTCGCCACAATGTCTTCTGGCATAAGGATCTTGAGGAAGAAAAATGGAGGCAATCCCATACTCTCCGGATTCAGGCAAATGGAACCCGGAACTTTGGCATTCTTCAACAAAAAACTGGTGGGGAATTTGAATCATAATTCCAGAACCATCTCCTGTATCTGGATCTGCGCCAAGTGCTCCCCGGTGATTCAGATTGCAGAGTAAACTCAGTCCCTGCTCGACAATTTGGTGAGATTGCCGATTTTTTATCTGAACTACAAATCCCACACCACAATTGTCGTGCTCAAATTGAGGATCGTAAAGCCCTTGTTTTTCAGGATATTGATACATATAGGAAACTAAAATTATACTTTATAAAAAGCTCTGCACTAAACTTTATGAAGTTATGGTTTTATTCTTTTGGTTTATTCAACCAACTATTAAAACAAGTCAAAATATATCATGAGTAGGCAAAGCTTTTCGCTCATGAATGATCCTTTATTGACACTATAACATATAGAGAAGAACAGAAATTCTGAACAAAATCAAGTTTTCTGCTAACCAGGAAAATTGAGTTTTATGGAAAAGACTGAAAAACAGAACAGCTGATCAGTGTTGTAACTCGGGTGTTTTGATCCGGTTGATAATTTGCTGCTGGGCAATCGAAAGGATATTGCTCGTTACCCAATACAAAGTCAATCCGGATGGGAAAGTGAAGGTAAAAATAGTAAAAATGAAGGGCAGCATTTGCATGATTTTCGCCTGTGTGGGGTCCATCATTGCGGTTTGTGGGGTCAATTTTTGTTGAATGAACATAGATGCCCCCATCAGCAAGGGCGTAATCCCCAATCCGTCCGGTTGCGACAAGTCACTAATCCAAAAGATGAAAGGTGCATGTCGCAATTCAACGGCACTTGAAAGTGAGCTATAAAGCGCAAAAAACACGGGGATCTGGAGCAGCATCGGTAAACAACCACCAAGCGGATTGACTTTATTTTTACGATACAGCTCCATCATTTCCTTGTTCAGCTTTTCTTTGTTTTTTTTATACTTTTCCTGTAGTTTCTTCATCCTCGGAGTTAACTGCTGCATACGCTTCATACTTTTCATGCCCTTGAAAGTCAGAGGAAACAAAACTACACGAACTATAATCGTCAGAATAATAATAGCAACACCGTAGTTTCCAACATAACCGTAAATCAAGCGTAGTAAATCCAACAGTGGTGCTGCCAGAATTTCCAGAGTCATGTCGTGAGACATTTCCAGATTGTGCCCAAATTTCAGCAATTCTTGATCTTCTTTTGGGCCATAAAACATTCTAAAATCTGACTCAACGAGAAGATTTGGCTGTAAATTTGTCTTCGGCAGAGCTACACCAAAATATGGAGACAATTTTCTCTCTCCCAACTGATTAGCTTGTGGTTCAGAAATGTATGATCCTGCTCTAAAAAAACCGTTCTTTACCGGAGTCATTGGAACTGCCGCACCAATAAAATATTGATCCTCAACACCTAACCATTTCATTTGCGTTACGGGCAGTTCATTTTCTATGTTTTCAGTGCTTTCAGTCTGCAGACTCTCATCGAAAAAAAAGACTGGACCTTCATGAGAAACTTGTTGCATTCCGCCGCCATTGTCTGCAAGCCGCTGTTCTCCAAAAAAATAAAGCACTTCCAAAGGACGAACATCATTGGAGCGATTGATCAACTGAATACGATAATTTAAAATATAACTATCAGGATTTGCTTCGAAGATTTTAACCATCTGGAGCCCGTTCACTATGGGTGAGGTTAAAGTGAGTGTAGTATTCAGGCGTCCTTCTTCCAGCACAACATGATCTTGACTTGCAGAAAATACAGTATTGCGAAACATTTCAGTGGTTTTTGCATCTCCCTTAAACTCTTGAGCAAAAGCGGGTACTCCTTCCAAATGATTCCCGAACATTTGTACACGGTTGTCCACTGTTACTTCATCAAGATAATCTGGACCAATGAAGCTGGTAAGAAATGGGAACCAGGTACTCAAAGTAAGCCTGGGCTTTGTATGTTTATAATGTTTTAACTGCAGACTTTTTCCAATTCCACCTTTGGTGTCTAAAACCAACCTGTAATTCTCTGTTTCTATGGTTACTTCCTTTGATGGTAAACTACTGTCAACTTCCTTAATTGATGACGAAGGTACAGTTGAAGAAAGGGTAGAATCTTCAACATTAAGTTCAGTAGATTCTTGTCTCACCGAATTTTTGGTCCTGTCTGTATATTCCTGATCTACGGTATTTACAATCTCTCGAGGAGGCGGATCCGGCGGAGGGAACATGGCATACCATCCAACCATAATTGCACCTGAGAGTACTACTGCCAGTAAAGTGTTTTTATCCATAAATTTTAAGCTTGTGTAAGTTTCTTTCAGAAATTACCGCATTATCAGCTGGTTCTGGGCCAGATTTTCCTGGAACCGGATCAACACCTCCGGGATGCAGCGGATTACATTTCAAGATCCGCCATAAACTCAGATAGGTACCTCTCATCAAACCCAGAGTTTGATAAGATTCCAGAGCATATGCCGAACAAGTGGGATAAAACCGGCAGGAAGCAGGCAAAAAAGGAGATACACAAGATCTATAAACCTTGATTAAGCTCAGGATGAAACGAAGAAAAATATTACTGTTTTCGTTATTCGGTGATTTCTTGCAACAATTCTCAAAACTTGGTGCTACCCGACTTTGTATTGCGTTAGCAGGCTCACTCACTTGATTCCTTGTTTAAGTTTTTGAAAAACTGTCTGACCAGACACAAGACATAAGATGAGTCCAAGGGACTCTTGGGCGGGCTCGTTATAAAAAAACAAATGTCGTATGCGCAATTCAACCGTAACCGTTCCTTACGAATCGCCTCTCTCAACAAACGTTTGATACGATTTCGGCAAGGTGCACTCCCGACCTTCTTTTTAACGGAGACTGCAAAACGGCTGCATTCAGCTTCTGCTATTTTATATTTAACACCAATCGGCCCCAAAGACTGATAGATCCCCTGCACAAACACCTCCCGAATAGTTTGACTATGGTGTAGCCTGATCGTCTTCGGGTAAGTTTCCTTTATGCTCATGCACTGAGACGTTTTCTGCCTTTAGCGCGTCTACGCTTGATTACTCTTCGACCTCCAGGAGTCGCCATGCGAGCCCTGAAACCGTGCTTTTTTTTGCGTCGCCGATTGTTTGGCTGGAAAGTGCGTTTCATTGTTAAATGTCTTCAAATTAAAAAACTTTCTAAAAAAACTAA
>Ga0207963_1001430_pt1 | contig 12526 bp, 9 predicted proteins | sample Knorr_S15_td_NAD_FD_185604 | JGI IMG/M metagenome (GOLD analysis project Ga0207963, IMG submission 185604) | Marine microbial communities from Southern Atlantic Ocean transect - Knorr_S15_td_NADW_ad_2500m_LV_A (SPAdes) (version 2) | ecosystem: Environmental > Aquatic > Marine > Oceanic | place...
TTGCGCTTGGCCAAGCGCGGCTGCTTAATTTAATTTCGTCCAGGCCATGACCAGCGCGCCGATGATCACGACGGCCACGACCACGCCGAAAATGACGAAGTATCTTCCGGACTTGTCCGATTTTTTGCTGAAGCCCTTGGCCGGCCCCTTGGGTGCTGAGTCGAGGTTCCCAAGCCGGACACCCTGCTCAAGGTGCTTGTCGTGGGACTGCGCTTTCCGGGGGCCATCGAGCTTCAACTCCACTTCGCCGAAGGTGATCACTTCGCTGGGCTGCAGCGGCGACTCGGCGACCTTGTTGCCGTTGATGTAGGTGCCGTTGGTGGAGCCGAGGTCGCGGACGTGCACGTCCTCGCCCCGCATCACCAACTCGGCGTGGCTGCCGGAGACGGACTGATGCGGGAGGGTGATGTCGTTCTCGTCGTCGCGACCGACAGAAGCGGCTTCCTTCGTAAACTCAAACGAGGTTGGCTCGATTCCTTCGGTTAAAACGATCAGCTTGGGCATTGCTCAGTCCGGGGGCGGCAAGGTAGCTGCCCAAGTTGCTACAAGTCAACGGGTTTCTGTTGAACCGGCGTGTGTTTCTGCCAAAAAACCTCAGGCAGTCGCGGGAGCGGGGTCGCCCAAGCCGTCGTCGAGCTTGGGTTTGTCGCTCTCCGGCACGTCCGGCGTGGTGGTGACGGCGTTGGCTCCCGAGGGAGGATCAACGTCGGGCGGCGGCGCAGTGGGGGTAAATTTGCCGGTGCGCACGATGTCCCCGACCTGTTTGCCGTCGAGCGTCTCGTACTCGAGCAGGGCACTGGCGATGAGGTCGAGCTTGTCGCGGTTATCCTCGATGAGCTTCGTTGCCAACTGATACCCCTCGTCGATCAACCGCCGAACCTCGACGTCAATCTGCTGGGCGGTCTGCTCGCTGTAAGTTTTGCTCTGTGAAATCTCCTTGCCGAGGAACACGTACTCGTCGCTGTCGCCGTAGAGCACCATGCCGAGTTTGTCGCTCATGCCCCACTGGGTGACCATGGCATGGGCCATGCTGGTGGCTTGCTTGATGTCGCTGGACGCGCCGGTGGAGACGTCGCCGGTCACGATTTCCTCGGCGATCCGGCCGGCCATGGTCATGGCGATGGTTTCGCGCATCTCCTTGCTTTGGCGATTGAGCACATCGTCCTTGGGCAGAGACATCGTGGCACCCAGCGCCTGGCCGCGCGGGATGATGGTCACCTTGTGCAGGGGATGGCATTTCTCGAGCAGGACATTGACCAGCGCGTGGCCGGCCTCGTGCCAAGCGGTGATTTTCTTGTCCTCGTCGGTCATCGCCATGCTGCGGCGCTCGCGGCCCCAGCGCACCTTGTCGCGGGCCTCCTCGAGCTCCGGCATGTTGATGGCCTTCTTGTCGGTGCGCGCCGCCAGCAGCGCGGCCTCGTTAAGCAGGTTGGCCAGTTCCGCCCCGGAAAAACCGGGCGTGCCCCGGGCGATGATGCTGAGATCGACCGCCTTGGCCAATTTCACTTTCTTGGCGTGTACCTTGAGGATCTCCTCGCGGCCGCGCACGTCGGGCAGGTTCACCGTAAGCTGCCGGTCGAATCGGCCCGGGCGCAGCAGCGCGGGGTCGAGCACGTCCGGCCGGTTGGTGGCGGCGATGATGATGATGCCGTCCTGCGTGTCGAAGCCGTCCATCTCGACGAGCAGCGCGTTGAGCGTCTGCTCGCGCTCGTCGTTGCCGCCGCCCAGCCCGTGGCCGCGCGAGCGTCCCACGGCGTCGATCTCGTCGATGAACACCAGGCACGGTGTGCTCTTGCGGGCCTGCTCGAACATGTCGCGCACACGGCTCGCGCCGACGCCGACAAACATCTCCACAAAGTCCGAGCCGCTGATGCTGAAGAAGGCGGCCTCGGCCTCGCCGGCGATGGCCTTGGCCAAGAGCGTCTTGCCGGTGCCCGGCGGGCCGACCATCAGGACACCCTTGGGGATTCTGCCGCCAAGCTTCTGGAATTTTTTTGGATCCTTGAGGAAATCCACCAGTTCGGAAACTTCCTCGCAGGCTTCATCGACACCGGCCACGTCCTTGAACGTGGTTTTGTTTTTCTCCTTGTTAAGCATCCGGGCCTTGCTCTTGCCGAAGTTCATCGCGCCACGACCGGCGCTGCGGATCTGCCGGATCAGCACAAACCAGATCAGCAGAAAAATCAGCAGGATCGGCAGCAGGTTCACGAGGAACCCCATCAGCAGGGTGTTCTTGTCGCGCGACTGGAACCCGGCATTCCCCTTCAGGAATTTCTCCTGCGCCTCGTCAAGCTTGTCCTCAAACGAAAACGGGACTCTTTTACCGCCCTCAACGCGGTACCCGGTGATGGTGCACATCACGGAGGCGTTGGGTGGGGGATGCTCGATGTGGCCCGTGACCTCAACCCCGCTCGAGATCCAGCCCTGCAGGGTGGCGTAATCGACCTTGTCGACGGCCCCGCTGTTGGCCGTTTTGCCGACCTGAAACAGCATCACGACCATGAAGATGCCCAGCGCCCAAAGCATCCATGAGCGCGGATTCGGAAATCGATCCTCGCTGTCGGCTTTAGGCTTATTCCCCTTTATTTTCGGTGGTTTTTTGTCAGCCATTCCCCTCGAACAAAGGAGGATACCACAACAGTTTCCGTTGTGGCAACTCGCAAACAAAACCATAAAAAAGCAAGACTTGGGCCTGAGCGCCCCCGCTTGGCCAAGCGGAGCTATTTGCCGCCCTTGGCTGCCGGCTTGGCCCTTGGCTCAAACTCAAAGCCAACGTCGCCGTCCGGCTTGAGCACGAGGTATGCCTTGAACGGCCGGCCCTTCTTGGAGATGAAGTTGGGGATCAAGTCCGTCTTGCCGTCCTTGAGCAGCTTGGCAACCTGTTCCTTCTCGATGTCGCGCTTGAGAATCGTCTTGCCGGTGCGGAACTTGCACTCCCGCCCTTTGCCGGTGTTCTTCTCGCAAACGTACGCACGGCCGTGCTCGTACACGGGGCCTTTGCACTTGGGGCAGGTGCCGACCGGTTCCTGTCCGCTGAAGTCAACTTCCTCCTCGTCCTCGTCGTCGTTGCCGAAGTCGAACTCGACCTTGTGTTCGTCGGTCAGCTTCAGCTCCGCCGAGAAGGCGCGGCCCATCTTGCTGCGGAAACCGTCCAGCGGCCCGATGCGGCCGTTGGCCACCAACTCGTCCGCCTCGGGCAACTCGAACTGCCGCCCGCCCATCGTCTTCCAAAAACTGAATTCGCACCCGTCGGCCTCGCAGTGGAACCGCTTGTACGTCTCCCGCACCATGCCACCGCACTTGGGGCAGGGTGTTTTCAACTTACCGTAGTCGCCCGGCACCGTGTCACCGTCGAACGCCTTGGCAGTGTTGACGAGCTTTTCTGTCATCGAGCGAATCTCGTTCATGAACGACTCGCGGTCGAAATTCCGGCGTTCGATTTCCTTGAGCTTAAATTCCCATTCGCCGGTCAGCTCCGGCTTCGAGAGCGCGTCCACCTTGAGCGCCGTGAGCAGGGTGATGAGCGAGGACGCCTGCGCCGTCGGGATGAGTTCGCGCAGTTCGCGCACCATGTATTTGTGGCGGATCAATTCCTCGATGATCGAGGCCCGCGTCGCCGGGGTGCCGAGCCCCTTGTCGCTCATGGCCTCGCGCAGTTCCTCGTCGTCGATGCGTTTGCCGGCGTGCTCCATCGCGCCGAGCAGCGTGGCCTCGGTGAAGCGCGCCGGTGGCCGAGTGGCCTTGGCCTCGACGCTCACTTCCGCCGCCTGCACCGACTCACCGGTCGCCACCGGCACCAGATGCCCGGCGCCTTCCAAGGACTTGTCGCGCCCGTAAACCGTGAACCAACCTGGCTTTACGAGTACTTTGCCCTCGGTCTTGAACGGCTCGCCCTCCACGCGGGTGATGCGGGTCGTGACCAGAAATTCCGCTGACGGATAAAATACGGCGATGAACCGCTTGGCCACGAGCTCGTAGATTTTTTGTTCCTGCTCCTTGAGTGTGCCGGGCGCCGGCTTGAGCGTGGGGATGATGGCGAAGTGATCAGAAATCTTGGCGTTGTTGAACACCTTTTTGTTGCCGCCGTGCACCCAGTCGTTTTTCAGCACGTCGCTGGCGAGCTTGCCGTAGCGCGCTTGGCCAAGCGACTCGAGCGTCTGCTTCACCGTGCCGGTGTAGTCCTCCGGCAGACAGCGCGAGTCGGTTCGCGGATAGGTCAGCACCTTGTGCCGCTCGTACAGCGCCTGCGCGATGCCCAGCGTGTTGCGCGCCGAGAAACCAAACTTCGCGTTGGCCTCCCGCTGCAGCGTGGTGAGGTCGAACAACGCCGCCGCCGCCTGCTTGGTCGGCTTGCTCTGCTCGCTCACTTCGCCCGCCTGGCCGTCGCACTTGGCCCGGATGCCATCCGCTTTGGCCTGTTCCCAAATACGCTCCGCCCGCTTGTGGGCGTCGCCGGGATCTTTCTTGAAACCGTCGTCGAGCCACCGGCCGGTGTACTCGCCGGCGGCGGCGCGGAACGTGGCGTCCACCTCCCAATAATCTTTCGGCTCGAACGCGCGGATCTCCTTCTCCCGCTCGACCACCACGGCCAGCGTCGGCGTCTGCACCCGGCCGACCGGCGTCAAATAAAAGCCGCCGCTCTTCGAGTTGAACGCCGTCATCGCCCGCGTGCCGTTGATGCCCACGAGCCAGTCGGCCTCGCTCCGGCAACTGGCGGCGTTGGCCAGCGGCTTCATGTCGTCGTCGCTGCGCAGATTGGCGAAGCCGGTGCGGATCGCGTCCGGCGTCATCGACTGCAGCCAAAGCCGCGAGACGGCCTTGCCCGCCGTTTTCCTCGGGTGCTTCGCTGTCGCGTACTGGATGATGTAGCGAAAAATCAGCTCCCCCTCGCGCCCGGCGTCGCAGGCATTCACGAGGCAGTCGATGTCGTCGCGCTTGATCAGGCGCAGCAACACCCGCAGCCGCGCCTCGCTCTTGGCGATCGGCTCGAGGTCAAAATGCGTGGGGATGTGCGGCAGCTTGTCGAAGGTCCATTTGCCGCGCTTGATGTCCTGATCGGGCGGCACGATAATCGTCAGCAAATGGCCCACGGCCGAGGAAATCACGTAGTCGTCGTTCTCGAAAAAGTCCTTCGACTTGTCGCGCGCCGCCTTGAGCACACGGGCGATATCGGTCGCGACCGACGGTTTCTCTGCTATGACAAGTGATTTTCCCAAGGTGTTTTGTTGGTTGCTGCGGTTTCAAACGGCGCTTGGCCAAGCGCGGCCAAGTCGTGCGGCGCGCAAAATGGAGAAAAACCAAAACCAAGTCAAAGCCCAAAAAATAATCGGCCAATCAAAGGCAAAAGGGGCAAAGACGGCTCAGTCGCTGGCGAGGGCGTTGATTTGGTTGGCGGCGAAGCCGGCGCCGAAGCCGTTGTCGATGTTCACCACGGTCACGCCGCTGCCGCAACTGTTGAGCATGCCCAGCAGCGCCGCCACGCCGCCAAAACTCGCCCCGTAGCCCACGCTCGTCGGCACGGCGATCACCGGCCGACGCACCAAACCGGCGACCACGCTGGGCAGCGCACCCTCCATGCCGGCGACGGCGATGACGACGCTGGCCTCGCGCACGGTGGGCATGCTCGCGAGCAGCCGGTGCAGCCCGGCCACGCCGACGTCGTTCACGCGCACGACCTCGTTGCCCATGAAATCCGCCGTGAGCGCCGCCTCGTCGGCGACCGGCAAATCACTCGTCCCGGCGCACAGCACGGCGATGGTGCCGGGGCGCTTGGCCAAGCGTCTGGCCTCGACCGCGATGCACCGCGCCGACTCGTGGTACACGGCATCGGGGAACTGCCCGCGCACGGCGGCGGCGTGGTCGGCGTTGGCGCGGGTGATCAGCACGCGCTCCTCACGCTCCATCACCTTGGCCGCGATGGCGGCGACTTGGCTCGGGGTTTTTCCGGAGCCGAAAATAATCTCGGGGAATCCCTGCCGTAGCGACCGGTGGGCATCGACCTGCGCGAAGCCAAGGTCATCGATCGGCGCGGCGCACAGCACGCGCAGCACTTCGGCCTCGTCGATCTCGCCGGCCTTGTAGCGCTGCAGCAGTTGGCTGGTTTCTCCTGGTGTCACCTCCGGGGAATTAACACCGGCCACGCTGCGGCGTCACGCCGGAAACGCGCTTGGCCAAGGGGGAATCGACCTTGACCGCCTTGGGGCCGGTGACTAGCCTCGGCGGCGTTGACGGTTGTTGCGCATGAGGCGCGGCGGCCGCAATTCCCGATATTGAGGAGTGAACAACAACCCGAACCCAGGCGCAGCGCCGTAACATTCTCATCCACCGTGGACTTTAAAGACATCAAAAGCATCGTCGACTTGATGAAGAAAAACTCCCTCTCCGAGTTCGAAATGGAGAAGGAGGGATTCAAGATCAAGCTGCGCCGCGCCTCCGGGGAGGGCAAATCAGAGGAGGTGCAGGTGCAGCACTACCTGCCGCCAGTTGCGCCCGTGCCGGCCGAGGCGCCTGTCGCCGTGTCGGCGTCCGCGCCCGAGCCGGCGTCCGATCCCGAGATCAAGTCGCCGATGATCGGCACGTTCTACCGCAAGCCGTCGCCCGAGTCCGAGTCGTACGTGGAGGTCGGCGACACGGTCACGGCCGACACGGTGGTTTGCATCGTCGAGGCGATGAAGGTGATGAACGAGATCAAGGCCGAGATGAGCGGCGTGGTCACGGAAATCCTCGTCGAGGACAGCCGCCCGGTGGAGTTCGGCCAGCCGCTGTTCCGGGTGCGTCCCGCGTGATGGAGGACGCAGCACGATCGTTAGCCAGGATCCACTGAATGTTTGAAAAATTACTGGTAGCCAATCGCGGGGAGATCGCCGTCCGGGTCATCCGCGCCTGCAAGGAGTTGAACATCCGCACCGTGGCGGTGTACTCGGAGGCGGACTCGAACTCCATGCACGCCCAGATGGCGGACGAAGCCATCTGCATCGGCGGCGCGCCCAGCGCTGAGAGTTACCTGCGGATCGACCGCATCATCGGCGCCGCCGAGATTTCGGACGTCGATGCCATCCACCCCGGCTACGGGTTCCTCTCCGAGAACGCCCACTTCGCCGAGGTCTGCGAGAACTGCAACATCCGCTTCATTGGCCCGAAGTCCGACGCGATGAATGCGCTGGAGGACAAGGCCCTGAGCCGCGAGTTGGCCCGCAAGGCCGGCGTGCCGATCCCTCCCGGATCGAAGGACGTCGTCGAGACCGAGCAGGAGGCGCTCAAGACCGCCAAGGAAATCGGCTACCCGGTGATGATCAAGGCCGTGGCCGGCGGCGGCGGACGCGGAATGCGCACCGCCCACAACGACATCTCGCTGGTCAAGGGCTACCACACCGCCCGCAGCGAGGCTGAAAAGTCCTTTGCCAACAGCGGGGTTTACATCGAGAAACTCATCGAGAACCCGCGCCACATCGAGTTCCAGATTCTCGGCGACAGCAAGGGCAACATCATCCACCTCGGGGAGCGCGACTGCTCCATCCAGCGCCGAAACCAGAAGCTCATCGAGGAAACGCCCTCCCCATTTCTCGAGGGCAAGTACAAGAAATTGCGCGCTCAAATGGGCAAGGCGGCAATCAAGATTGCGCAGACAGCACAGTACACCAACGCCGGCACCGTCGAGTTCATCGTCGACGACAAGGGCAACTTCTACTTCCTCGAGGTCAACAAGCGCATCCAGGTCGAGCACCCCATCACCGAGGAGGTCACCGGCGTCGACCTCGTCAAGCAGCAGATTCTCGTCGCCATGGGCGAGCCGTTGAAGCTCTCGCAGAGCGACATCAAGTTCAACGGCCATGCCATCGAGTGCCGCATCAACGCCGAGGATCCGTGGAATGAATTCCGCCCGAGCCCCGGCAAGATCGAGATGTACTACGCGCCCGGAGGACGCGGCGTCCGACTCGACAGCCACGCCTACGCAGGCTACACCATCCCGAGCCACTACGACTCGATGATCGCCAAGCTCATCACCCACGGCACCAACCGGCGCGACGCCATGAACAAGATGAACCGAGCCCTCGACGAGTACATCATCACCGGCATCAAGACGACCATCCCGTTCGAGAAAGCCGTCCTGCATGACCCGGAATTTTGCCGGGGCGTCTACACCACCAATTTCGTCGAGGAACTTCTCGGCGGTGGCCGCCGAGAACTCATTCAGGAAAAAGCCTGAGCCGCGCTTGGTCAAGAGCTTAGCCTTGGCAATGGGGGAGAACCAACTGCTGCGCCAGCTTTTGAATTGCGGCACTCCACGACGCTTTCGCTTAAGTGAAAAAACTTAGATGCAGCCGAAACTTGCCAAGCCGCCGCGCTTGGGCAACCTTTCCCGCGTGACTCAGCAGGGCAACTGGAATCGCCGTAACTTTCTCAAGACCGCCAGCGCCGCAACGCTTGGCGCCCTGGCCGCCGGTGCCCCTCGCCAGCTCTTGGCCAAGCCGGCCGGGGAGAGAATCGAGCCCACCGCCGACGCCATGATCGTCCTCTGGATGGGCGGCGGCATGGCCCACACCGAGACGTTTGACCCCAAGCGCTACACGCCGTTCGAGAAAGGCCTCTCGCCCGGCCAAGTGCTCAGCACCTTCCCGGCGATCGACTCTGCGGTGGATCACATCAAGCTGACCAAGGGGCTCGAGAAAATTGGCTCGGTGATGGATCGCGGCACCCTAATCCGCACCTACAAGGCCGGCGACCTCGGGTTCATCCTGCACTCGCGCCACCAGTACCAATGGCACACCGGCTACGCGCCGCCGCAGACCGTCGCCGCCCCGCACATCGGCGCGGTGATCGCCCGCACGCTTGGCCCGCGCGACCCGGCGATGCCGGCGTTCATCGACATCGGCCAGCGGCTCGACGTCGGCGAGGGCGAGGAGTTGAAAGCGTTCCACTCGGCCGGCTTCCTCGGCAGCGAGTATGGGCCGTTTCACATCGCCAACGCGGATGAGGCGTTGAATACCGTTCGCCCGCCGTCCGGCATGAGCAGGTCGCGCTTTGCCAACCGCTACAAGGCCTACAAAAAACTGGTGGACCAAAGCCCCGTTGGCCTCACCGGCAGTGACTATCAAAAAGAATCGCTCCTACGCTCGCTCCACAACGCGCACCGCCTGCTGACCTCGCCTGCGGCCACGGCGTTTGATTTGTCGCTCGAAAAAAAGGAGGTGCTCGACACGTACAACACCGGCCAGTTCGGCCGCGGCTGCCTGCTGGCCCGTCGCCTAGTCGAGGCCGGTGCACGCTTCATCGAGTTGACCACCGAGTACGTGCCGTTCCTGAACTGGGACACGCACGAGAACGGCCACACGCGACTCACCGACTTGAAGCGCCTGATCGATGCCCCGATCGCGCAGCTCGTGCTCGACCTCGAGGAGCGCGGCCTGCTCGACCGCACGTTGATCGTGCTCGCCAGCGAGTTCAGCCGGGACATGCTCGTCGAGGGCAAGCCGGGCAACAAGGTGCGGGACCAGGTCAAGGTGCCGGACACCATCAACGAGCTGGCTCACTACGGCATGCACCGGCATTTCACCGACGCCGGCTCCGTGCTGCTGTTCGGTGGCGGCATCAAAAAAGGCCACCTCCACGGCGCGACAGCCGACGAGCGCCCCTGCTCGACCGTCAGGGACCCGGTCGTCATCGAGGATCTGCACGCCACGCTCTACAAGGCCATGGGGATCTCTCCCAAACTGGCCTACGAGGTGGAGAAACGTCCCTTCTACGTCACCCGCGATGGCCTCGGCCAGCCGATCGAGAGCCTCTACGGCTGATCCCAAACCGAGTGCTTGGCCAAGGGAAGGCGGCAACTTGATGCTGTGTCTTGTAAACCTAAACTGGCGATTGATTTCAACATGACTCACAGGCTCTTTTCCGCCTTAACGCTCTTATTCTCACTGGCATTGGGCTGCTCTTTGTTCGCGCAAGAACTCTCCGATGACCGAACGGTTCGCGTTTTTATTTTTGCCGGGCAATCCAACATGGTGGGCTCCGATTCAAGAGTTCAGGACATCAAGCGTTACCCGCCATTTGCCGGATTGGAAAGCTCTCAGGAAAATGTCCGTTTTTCTTACTCCATCGGTCGCGAAAATAAAACCAACAGCAACGGTTGGGTGGATCTTCAACCGGTCAATAACAACGTCGGTCCAGAGCTAAGTTTTGCCCGAAAGACTTCCAAAAACATCAAACATCCAATCGCGATCATTAAGTGCGCGGCCGGCGGCACCCACTTGGGGGGTGATTGGAATCCGGACGATCCGACCGGCTTCAAGATGTATCCGTTGACACTTAATCTGGTTAAATCCTCGCTGGCTGAACTGGATCAAAAGGGCATCAAGTATCGAATTGAAGGGTTCATGTGGCATCAGGGCGAAAACGACATGTTCGAGGAAAATTATATGACCAATTACGGAAAGAATCTGAAGAACTTCATCGCAAAATGGCGGCGTGATCTCAACATCCCGAAGCTGAAATTCTACATCGGCGAACTCTGCACCAAAACAATTTGGGGCATGGATCTTCGCCCCCGCATGTACACCATCAGCGAGGGGCAACGGGCAGTCACCAAAACCGATCCTTTTGCCGAATACATTCCGACTGCCCACATCGGAGTTGAGATCGGCAATCCTGTTGGCCTGCACTACCACTATGGCACATTGGGGCAATTGGAACACGGCGTGAACTATGCCGACGCTTATTTGAAAACGATCGGAAAACACTCGCTCCAGGCTCGTCCACTGAAAACTTGGCCTTATAAAAAAGGCACCGAGGTAAAATTATTCATCCTCGCCGGCCACCGAAACATGGAAGGCGAACGAGCCTTCGTTCAAGAAGTTGGAAGTTCAAAGAAGCATCAATCTCTCCTTAAAGACAATCCAGCTATCGCCTACAAATACAGTTTGGGTGGCGGCTACCGAAAATCGAAATCATGGGAGCCGCTTGGCCCTGTTGGCTTTTACAACACGTTCGGTCCGGAACTCAGCTTTGGCCAAGCCCTCCAAGCCAAGAACAAAGAAAACATTGCCATAGCGAAGTTTACCCACAGCGGATCGCAGATCATCGACTGGACACCGGGGGGCAGTTTGGCCAAGTCGCGCCATATCTATCCAGCATTCATTAATTTCATTAAAGAGACGATTGGCGAATTGCAATCCAAAGACCAAGTGGTGGAATTGGCAGGTATTTTCTATCACCTCGCAGAAAACGACATGTCCTTTTATCCATACAGGAAACAGGCTGCAGAACGCTTGCAATCGATCATCAACCAAAGTCGAGTGGATCTTGGCCAATCCTCGCTCAAGTGGTACGTTAGCCAGCAACCCCCCACCAATGACAAAGGCGTCAACTCAATCGACGTCGTTTCAGACGTCGAAACAATCGCTGCTGTCGATCCGCACCTCATTCACATCAAGGCCTTCAATCTCCCGCCGCAGGAAAAGAAACTCGTCATCGACACAGGTGGCATCATTGAACTAGGCAACTTGATCGCCAAACAATACTTGAGCGCGGAGAAAAAGAGTTTTAATCAGGAAAAATGAAGCGGGTGAAGGGAATTGAGCCCGGGCTAACTAGTTTGGATGTAGGGTATAAAGAATATGACGAGCTCGTTTTGCTCCATCATGAACTTTCGCTGCAACCCTTTGAAACTTGCAGCAAAACCCGCCTAAACGTTTTTCAAATTTTAGGTCGGGCCCCGCAGACCAGATCACGATTCGTCCACCTTTTTTAAGAGCTCTGCACATTAAGCGGATACCTGAATTAGAGTAAAGTTGGTCATTATTTGCGTCGACCATTGCAACGGGGCCATTATCCACATCGAGCAATATGGCGTCATAGGTTCGAGGCTCAGCATTTTGAATTAGATCAATCACGTCCATCCCTTTAATGTCAACACAAGGATCATCAAGCAGCTCACCGTTTAGTTCTTTCAGATAAGTTCGGTTCCATTCTATTACTTCTGGAACCAATTCTGCCAACTCGATTCTCATTTTGGAGTTTCCGGACTCCAAGACACTTTTCAAAGTGAATCCAAGACCAAGTCCACCGATGAGAACCCGGGTAGGAATGTCTTTATTTATTTGATCGACGCCTGTTCTTCCAAGCAAACTCTCCGATGCTGTAACCTTTGAATGCATCAATTCCTTGCCATTTAAAGAAATCGAAAAGGCCCCATCGTGTTCGTAGAGAGCCATGCAGGCTCCGTTTGGGGTAATTGACTCGGCAAGTTTTATCCTTGGTTTCATTTCCCTTCAGCTTCCAGTTCCTTTCTGGTCTTGCCGCCGTGTTTGTTCAGAAGGTCAGTTGACAAGCCGGAATTGGTAAAACCGCATCGGTTGTTCTGTGGCTGTTTTATCAACGTAAACTTGTGGGGATGTTTCCAGTTATGTAACCAGTTTCAGCAGAACAAACAGGTGTAAATCAGCAAACTACTGGCTTTAAAAGGGATAAAAAAGTGGAGCGGGTGAAGGGAATCGAATCCTCTGCACAATCAAAACCCCAATAGACAATC
>Ga0207963_1001439_pt1 | contig 12501 bp, 9 predicted proteins | sample Knorr_S15_td_NAD_FD_185604 | JGI IMG/M metagenome (GOLD analysis project Ga0207963, IMG submission 185604) | Marine microbial communities from Southern Atlantic Ocean transect - Knorr_S15_td_NADW_ad_2500m_LV_A (SPAdes) (version 2) | ecosystem: Environmental > Aquatic > Marine > Oceanic | place...
AATCCAGCACGGATTCAACCTCACGAACTGCGTTGATGACCGTTTCATCGCCCAGCACTATGGCCGCAGAAACAGAACCGTTTATCGGCACATTGATCATGGACTGCGGATAAATCTGCATACTCGACACGAGTTCGGCCAGCGTCCGGCCAGTCGAGCGCATCACTTCAAGGACGCTGATCGCTGTCAGTAGTCCATCGCCGGTTGTACTCTTATCAAGCTGGATAATATGCCCGGAGGCTTCACCCCCTAGGGTCCAACTGTTGGCGTACATCTTTTCCAGTACATGCCTATCGCCAACACTGGAGCGCTCGAAAGCAATTCCACGTTCTTGACATGCAAGCTCCAGGCCAAGATTGCTCATAACAGTCCCGACTATTCCGTCCGCTACCCGTAGATTCCTTTGCCCATAGACCCCCAGCACATAAAGTATCCCATCACCATCGACAATTTTCCCAGAAGCATCCGCAAGCACGACTCGATCCGCATCTCCGTCAAGTGCTATGCCCAGGTCAGCATTGTGTTTCTTTACTAACTCGCTGATATGCTGAGGGTGGACCGATCCGCATTCATCGTTGATGTTTTTACCGTCGGGCAGAGCGCCAGCCAAGACGACTTCTGCACCTAGTTTGTTCAGCAGTTTGGGGCCGACTTCATAGGCCGCGCCATGGGCGCAATCAAGGACGATTGTAAAATCTTTCAGATCAAGATCAGCACCAACTTGTTCCAGACAATAATCCACATAGTCATCAGCGGCCCGAGTATGGCGTCTTGCCTTCCCCAACGCCCCTGACTCAACGGTTTGATTCTTAGCAAGTAACGTCTCGATTTTAAATTCGAGTTCATCACTAAGTTTCTGGCCATCACTCGAGAAAAATTTGACTCCATTGTCATGGTAGGGATTGTGGGATGCACTGATCATAATACCTGCCGCCGCATCTGAGGTTCTGGTCAGAAAAGCGACTGCTGGTGTTGGCAAGGGACCCGTTAAAACCACGCCCATACCAGCTGCCGACAGTCCTGACTCAAGTGCAGATTCCATCATGTACCCGGACTCGCGGGTATCTTTCCCGATCAGAACCTCACCACCTGGGTGCAGCGCCAATGCCTTTCCCGTTGCCCATCCAAGATGGAGCATATCTTCTGGAGTGATTGGCTTTTCACCGACTCTGCCGCGAATACCATCCGTCCCAAAGTAGCGTTTATTGACCGTGCTATTCATTAAATGAGACGCTATACGGCCATTCGGGTTTCTTTAAGAACCTGCGCGGTCATGCCGACATTGTGCACACGAATAAGCGAGGCTCCGTTTACGACCGCCTGCGCTGCGTACTGCGCGCTCAACCGGTCACGATCCGGTCCGGTCACTTTGCTCGGTAGAAACGATTTTCTGGATATGCCTACGAGAACCGGCTGACCGAGCTCCTGAAGTTCTCCAATCTCATCAATCAATCTTCGGTTGTGCTCCGGTCGCTTACCAAAGCCAATACCTGGATCTACGACGATCTTCTCCGACGAGATTCCAGCTGCAAGACATCGGTCGACCCGCTGTTGCAAGAATGTTTTCACCTCGTGCACTACATCGATATAGTCCGGTGCCTGCTGCATAGTGGCTGGTATCCCTTTCATATGCATCAAGCAGACCGGGACATCCAGAGCACGAGCCTGCTCCAAGGCGCCAGGCCTCCTTAAAGCCCAAATGTCATTGATCATTGCAGCACCAGCTTCAACAGCCGCCTTCATAACTTCAGGCTTACTGGTATCAACCGAAATAGGAACGGAGACTTCCCTGGACAGTTGGCGGATCAACGGAATGATCCTTTTTAATTCTACTTCAACGGTCACCGACTCCGAACCCGGTCGAGTCGATTCTCCGCCAACATCGATCAGATCAGCACCTTCATCCACCATTAGGTGCGCTTGTCTTACTGCATCCTCGATCCACAGATACCGACCACCATCAGAAAATGAATCAGGTGTGACGTTCAAGATTCCCATCAACGCCGCACCGGCCGGCAGCGACAAGCAGTCTATGCTCAATAACAGAACAGGATTCTCGGAGGTCAGGCAGAATCGCTTGCCGGCGAATCCATCTTAGGCTTCACCTTCGGCTGATCAGATGATGGAGCATCCCCGTCCAGCGGAGTTTGATCCGCAACATCCTCCTGCGTATCGTTAGCATCACCACCTGAACTATTGTCATCGACTGATGGTGGACCTAGCCGTTCACCGCGCATAATCTGATCAATCTGCTCGGCTTCCAGTGTTTCCCAATCCAGTAAGGCCTCTGCCATCGTTATAATCTTTTCCCGATTCGCCTCGACGATCTCACGTGCTCGGACATACTGATCTTCGATGATCTTTGTAATCTCCTTATCGACGAGTTCTGCGGCCGAGTTACTTAGGTTTTTATGGGTGATCACGTCCCTGCCCAAGAACACCTCCGCATCATTGTCACCATAGACACGCGGGCCGAGCGAGTCACTCATACCCCAACGCTGGACCATCTTTTGAGCAAGATCGGTGGCCTGTTCGAAATCGTTGGCCGCCCCAGTAGTCATCTGCCCCATAAAAATTTCTTCGGCTATCCGGCCGCCCATCAACACAGCAATTCTGGCAAGAAGATACTCCCGATTGTGGCTGTACCGATCTTCTTCAGGTAATTGCATCGTAACCCCTAAGGCTCGACCACGAGGAATGATAGTGACCTTGTGGACCGGGTCTGTGTGCGGCCTAAGCGACCGGGCAACGATCGTGTGACCGGATTCATGGTAGGCGGTGTTCTTCCGCTCCAGCTCCGGCATCACCAACGAACGGCGCTCAGCCCCCATAATAATCTTGTCCTTGGCCAGCTCAAATTCTTCCATAGCAACCAGCTTTTTACTCCCCCGAGCTGCAAACAGTGCAGCTTCATTAATCAAATTAGCGAGATCAGCACCGGACATTCCAGGTGTCCCTCGCGCGATGATGCTCAGCTTAACGTCTTCTGCGAGGGGCACTTTACGCATGTGTACTTTCAATATTGCTTCTCGGCCACGGATATCCGGTAACGACACATGCACCTGCCGGTCAAATCGGCCAGGCCTTAACAACGCGGGATCCAACACATCGGGCCTGTTTGTAGCTGCAACAACGATGACACCCTCATTGCCTTCAAAACCGTCCATCTCAACCAACAATTGATTAAGGGTTTGCTCCCGTTCATCATGTCCGCCACCGAGACCTGCACCGCGCTGCCGCCCAACTGCGTCGATTTCATCTATGAATATGATGCAAGGGGCGTTCTTCTTGCCCTGTTCAAACATATCTCTGACGCGGGACGCACCAACCCCGACGAACATCTCAACAAAATCAGAACCAGAAATCGTAAAAAACGGAACCTTTGCTTCACCCGCAATAGCCTTAGCGAGCAATGTTTTACCCGTGCCTGGACTGCCTGTCATCAACACCCCACTAGGAATTCGACCGCCCAGTTTTTGAAATCGAGAAGGATCACTCAAAAATTCAACCAGCTCCTGAACTTCTTCTTTAGCTTCGTCGACACCTGCAACATCGGCAAAGGTGATATTGTTTTTGTCTTCGGTCAGCATTTTGGCCTTACTTCGCCCAAACGACAGCGCGCCGCGCCCGCCCCCACCCTGCATCTGACGCATAAAGAATATCCACACACCAATCAGCAGTAGCAACGGAAACCAACTGATGAAAATCTGCATCAACAAGGAGGTGCTTTCTTCTTTTTGGGCCTTAATGATGACATTGGCCTCGAGCAAATCGTTAACCAGTCCGGGGTCACCGGGTGAGTAGGTGACAAAACGCTGGCCAGCTCGAGTCCGGCCTTGGATCGAACTGCCGTTTATTGTTACCTGCTCGACACGACCTTGTTTTACATCGTGCAAAAACTCAGAATAATCCAGTTCCGCACTGGTACGACTGTCCCGGGGCGTGAAATTGTTGAACACCGCCATGAGTACCATTGCGATAACCAGCCAAAGTATAAGATTTTTTGTCAGATTGCCCATGAAAGGTTCACGTTATCCTTAGAAAAGAACGACTCAAAGCGAATAAAGCCCGCGTCGATCATTACGCTTTTCTGCCTGAAGTCGAATTTTGAGGGTTTTCACCCGTTTCTACAACTGTTTAGGCCACCATATCCAAACTTCTAGTGTCCTGATTTCTGCTCATCTCAACACTTTTCCGTGGGCCTTGAAGCCAGCAGGTAATATTCAGCGCTGTCAAGACGTGATGCCTGCGGTTTTCGCACAACCACTTTTCCAAATGAAGATGCTAACTCGCGACGGAAATCAGCCGTGCCTTCGCCTTCAAACACCTTGACCACAAACCTTCCGTTGGGCCCCAACGATTTCAGCGCGACCGACAATGCCAGTCGCGCCAAAACCAGGCTGTTTGCCTGATCGGCCGTTTTTATACCAGTCAAATTGGGGGCCATATCAGATAATACAAGCCCTACAGGTTGGTTTTTTAACCGTAATTCAAGTTCACAGTACAACGCATCGTCACCGATATCCCCCTGAATAAAAACCACACCATCTATGGGCACTATTGGCAGCAAATCTACCGCAAAGACTTTGCCCTCAACACCTACCTTTTTCGTTGCATACTGCGACCATCCTCCAGGCGCTGCACCAAGGTCGAGAACAGTGCCACCGGACACGATCAGTCGATCCTTCTGATCGATTTCTGACAGTTTATACGCCGCCCGGGAACGGTAGCCTTCCTTTTGGGATTCCCTCACAAATGGATCACGCTGCTGCCGGTCTAGCCAATGTCTGCTTTTCAATTTCCGTCTGGCCACAAACAAGTCTTCACTGAGGTAGTCGAAACTCGGTCAAGCCTATACCATAACCCAGTAATGAAACTGACTGGAAACCAAATCAGACATTTAAGAGGCCTGGCTCACCACAAGCGGACGATCGTCACGGTTGGACTTTCAGGTCTTACCGAGAGCGTCATCGGAGAACTAGAGTCGGCCCTGAAGGCGCATGAACTCGTAAAAATACGATTGCCGACAGGCAATCGTCTAGAAAAACAAGCTGTGCTTCAGCAGTTGTGTACCAGTACTGCTGCGACATCGATACAACTCATCGGTCGAATCGGCATTATCTACCGATCCGGGGAACCTCCGGTCATATTGTTACCGGGGCGTAACCCCACCATCGCAAGCTGACAGTCAATGTGCCTGATCCTGGTCGCAAAAGGTGCTCACCCAAGCTATCCGCTGATTATCATTGCAAATAGGGAGGAGTATCACTCCCGGCCTACGCAAAGCTTATCTTTCTGGCACGACCATCCCACAATCGCTGCAGGGAGGGATCTCACGGCAGGTGGAACCTGGTTTGGCCTTAATCGCCAGGGCCTGTTCGCAGCGGTTACGAATTTTCACGAACCAACTGTTGCCGTGAAATCCGACTATTCACGTGGCATGCTGGTGCTCGACTGGCTTCGACAAAAGCCCGAATCAGCAGATTGTCGTCTTCAGAATCCTTGTCAACTTCAACGCTACCAGGGCGTCAACGTTATTTTCGGTAACATTGCTACCTTGTGGTGGGATTCAAACCGGGTCAGTGACCCTCGTCAGATTCCAGCTGGAATCACAGGGCTCAGTAATCATCTTTTAGATGAACCGTGGCATAAAATCACCTATGGCAAACAGGTCTTCAAAAATATCTTGAGCCGCAGTTTCAGATTGGATACGTTTTTTGAACTCCTGTCAGACCGCACACCGGCTAGAGGAACTGCTACCAGGGGCTCTGGCTTTTTACCCGATCTAACAGCAGCACAGTCCCCAATTTTTGTCAAAGGGCCACTTTACGGAACCCGCAGTTCAACGGTACTTCTGCTGAACCAACAGAACCAGGTTGAACTCGTTGAGCGGTCTTATGGCCCAGATGCGGAAATCCTGTGCGAAAATCGTCTCAATTTCCAGTTACAGCCCATCTCGTGAATAAGCTGTTGTCCACCATAATCGGTGGTTGTCACTGATTTCTGTTCGATACCCGCATACGCCATAGACGTGGGTTTCGCCTGAGCTGGTCCAGGCGCCCCGCCGCTGTCTCAAGTGCGAATTGAAAAACTGTGTCGGAACGATAATATGTCGTCGACCGGTCAGATTCTTGGAGCGCCATACGTTGAATATTGATCACCTGCCTAAACACGTCTATAAACACAATATCCAACGGCAGTGCTACGCCACTCATGTGAAAGTTCGCCTTAACCGGCGCTGGAAAAACAAAAAGGAGAGACCGCTCAGTAACAAGGCCAGGACAGACCCCTTGGAATCCACGTCCTCTTTGCTCTGGAGTTTTTGCCACCCACGCCGCAAAGACTAACGGCTTCTCCTCTTCGGCAGAAAATTCCACCCAAACCTGCTTCATTGGCGTCCAAAACGAGGCGTCGTCAGAGCAGCCTGCGCCGATCGTTTGCCCAGCAACACCGCTAACCACTACGACATACAGCCCTATAATTGCTCTGCGCCTAAACAAGCGAATGAAGCGATCGCTCGATCTTTTCACGTACGTCGTAGGCGACCTTTAGAGCTCGTAATCCGTCACTGCCCGACACCAGCGGTTGCGCACCTTCTCTAACACAATCTATGAAGTGGGCCAACTCAGCATCCAGTGGCGGAGTCGGTTCAACCTGAATAGAAGAGTTAATAATCGGCGCGAACCCTCCGTCTGGTGTTTGTTCCCCAGGACGAGATATCTCGATCTGTTGATCCTCAAAATTCAAAGCAAGATAACAAGCATCAGCGAATACCCGAATCCGTCTGAATCTTTTTGCTGAGACCCTACTTGCAGTGACGTTCGCGATAGCACCATCCTCGAATTCAAGGCGCGCGTTCGCGATATCAACATGATTTGTCACAATCCTGGCACCAACTGCAGAAACGTACTTCAATTCTGATTGAACCAGTGAGAGCACGATGTCAATATCATGGATCATGAGATCAGTTACCACGTCAACATCTGTGGCTCTCTCCACAAATTCGCTCAACCTATGCACTTCTATAAAACGTGGGCGATCCAGTTCCTGATGGAGTCGGGTAACCCCGGCATTGAATCGTTCGAGGTGCCCTATCTGAAGTATCGTGCCAGTCTGCTGGGCTTCATTCACAATTGATCGGGCATCACCCAGGGTGTGCGCGACCGGCTTCTCCAACAATACGGGTATTCCTCTTGACAAGAAAGGCAGCGAGACCTCCCGATGACAGGTGGTTGGCACGACTACGCTGACAGCATCTATGGAATCGGCCAGCTGATCTACGTTGCTATAAAAGCTACAGCCGCATTCAGCTGAGACCTGCTTTCCCGCATCTGAGTCCACGTCGTTGACACCAATCAGGGCCGCACCGGGCAACCGGGCGTAGATCCGAGCATGTATAGAGCCAAGATATCCAACCCCGACTACTCCGATCTTTACCGGTTCAATCATCAATATTTCCAGGGATCAAGAAATCACGTACACACCGCGAAATCAACTGGTTTGGCCTTTAACCGTATCCCGCACAATACAGTCAAAGTGCATCTTGGTCGGTCTCACCCGTGCGGATGCGGTGTATCTGTTCAAGCTCGTAAACAAATATTTTTCCATCTCCAATTTTTTCTGTGCGAGCCGCGTTTATTATCGTTTCGACCACCTGGTCGACGATGGCCGTGTCGACCGCGACCTCTATTTTCATTTTTGGAATAAAGTCTACGACGTATTCTGCTCCCCTATATAGCTCTGTATGACCTTTTTGGCGACCGAAGCCTTTTACCTCGGTAATGGTCATACCTCTGATCCCGACCTGACCTAAAGCGTCACGTACATCATCAAGCTTGAAGGGTTTGATTATTGCGGTAACCAGTTTCATCGTCAGTTCCTTGGATTGGTAAATCTTTTAAAACAACTCTGGACTTTCCTACAACAGCGCCAAAATGCTTTTTGCATCGCTGACTTCGAACTTTCTGGGTTCCTCAACTTGCAGGTGTGTAACAACGCCGTCGTTCACGACCATCGCATACCGCAATGAGCGAACACCAAAGCCCGCACCGGACATATCGGAGTCCAGGCCGATAGCCCTGGTAAATTCTCCATTACCATCCGCCAGCATCATCACTTCCTCACCTGCCCCGTGAACATCTCCCCAGGCGGCCATCACCCATGCATCATTCACTGAAAGGCAGATAATGAGTTCCACACCGTTGGCACGAATTTGGTCGGATAACTCAATATATCCTGGCAGATGAAGCTTCGAACATGTAGGCGTAAATGCACCGGGTAGCGCAAACAACACCACCCGCTTATCCTGAAAGAGCTCACCAGTACGAACCGACTCCGGCCGTTCTTCACCCATAACCTTAAGTTCTACATCTGGAACTGGTGCACCAATCTGTATTGCCATTAAGCCCCCCTTTCTGTAAAAAATCCTATTAGCGCATAGTATCCACAATTGCCACCCCGCCTGCCAACAGACATCTTAATTGGATCTATGGATTCCGAACCCCATGCGATGGCACCACCGCTATGATAAATTACCTTTCGAAATCAGTTTGTTTACCGCCTCCAAAACTAAATTATGGTGTTTCGAATTGGATTCTGTAGTTGACCTGAGAAGCGATACTGTCACTAAGCCTAGTATTGGCATGCGTCAAGCTATGCTTAATGCTGATGTTGGCGATGACGTTTATGGGGAAGATCCGACGGCCGCCGCTCTAGAAGAGAAAGCAGCCGAACTATTGAAAACGGAATCTGCACTTTTTGTGACAAGCGGTACCCAGAGCAACCTCCTGGCTCTGCTGAGCCATTGCCAGCGTGGGGACGAATACATTGCGGGTAGCCAGGCACACAGTTACCTCGAAGAAGGTGGGGGTGGAGCCGTTTTGGCCAGTATCCAACCACAGCCAATTGAAAACAGTCACGACGGTACCATCGATTTGAACAAGGTCGAAGCTGCGATCAAACCAGATGACTTTCACTACGCAACGACCCGACTGTTCTGCCTGGAAAACACTTTTTATGGCCAACCTCTACCCATTACCTATCTGGAAGAGGCGGCCACTCTGGCCCGGCACCATGGATTGTCGTTGCATCTAGATGGTGCCCGCTTATTCAATGCGGCTATCAAACAAAACACGCCAGCACATGAAATTTCCCAACACTTCGATTCTATATCAGCCTGTCTTTCGAAAGGCCTGGGTGCCCCCATGGGATCAGTCCTCTGCGGAACCAGAAAATTCATTCAAGATGCCAGGCGCTGGAGAAAGATGCTGGGGGGCGGGTGGCGGCAAGCCGGAATCGTGGCATCGGCTGGACTCTACGCACTCGAGCACAATATTGAACGACTGGTCGACGACCACGAAAATGCGCTTCTCCTCTCAAGACTGCTCGAGGAAATCGATGGCTTGGCTATCGACAAGCCCAAAGAACGGACAAATATGGTCTTTGTAACCGTGCCCGAAGTGATTGTACCCGAGCTAACACCCCGACTTCGCCAGGCCGGCATTCTAATCACCTGCGAGAGTAACCCCGTCAGGTTGGTAACACATCTGGATATCGATAAGCCCGCGATCTATCGCTCAGTAGAAGCTTTCCGACACGCTTTAAGCCATTAGGTCCTGATTACGAAAAATTTATTCGTCAGGCAGCGTCCTCCACCTCAACTGGCTGCGCCTGAAACTTTAACCAGAGGTTTTCTGCCGTTGTCTGCGCTTTGCTTGCGTTAGCGCTTTTAATGTGCCCAAAACCTCGAATAGATAACGGCAGTAAAGCGATTTCAATCGCGACTTCGAGATTGGCAGCAGACAGTCCTGCACACAGATTATTCACTGTCTGCTCGTAATCCTTAATCAACTGTTGATCAAGCAACTTCTCCTTGCTGTACCGAAACGGGTCTAGCACGCTTCCGCGTATTCGGCGCAACGAAGTCATCAACCTGAATAGCGAGAATATCCAACCGCCAAACGCTCTTTTTTGAATCGCACCGTTTTTACGACTGAGTTTTGAGATGATAGGTGGGGCCAAATTCAGCTTTAGTCGATAGGGCCCCTCGAAGGTGCGCTTCAAGCTCTCCTTGAAGCTTTTATCCGTATACAAGCGAGCGACTTCATATTCGTCTTTAACAGCCAGCAATTTGTGATAGGCCTGTGCAGTCGCAAGTGTAAGTCGCAAATCAGTTCGTTCAATGCCGGATTCCACATTTTGTACGACATCCACCAACGCACGATAACGCCTGGCATATCCTTTGCTCTGATAAGTCACCAGGTGACTTTCCAGCCGCTCTACCGTTTGTGCAACAGTCTCGTCGATAGCAGCTGGCTGATTGGCAGGGAAAGACCCCAGCAAACGGGCAACTTCATCGGGATTTGCTGCTGCTGCCCGGCCCATTCGGAATGCCTGAATATTCATCTCGACTGCCTGCCCGTTGAGCTCAATAGCTTTTTCAATCGCAACGGAAGGCACGGGTATACCCCCAAGCTGGTATCCAAATCCCAGAATCATCAAGTTTCCAGCAATCGATTCTCCAAAAGCTGCTGTAGCGGCCGCCGTTGAGTCGACCGTATGAAGAGATCTGCCAACACAATCTCGAATGGAGAATAACAGTTTCTCTAGTGGGAACTGTGTGTCGGGGTCCTTAATAAAATCACCAGACATCTGCTGATGGGTATTCACGACAGCTACTGTGCCCGTCCTCAATTTTCTTAAATTTTCAGCAGAAGCAGAGGTCACGATATCGCAACCAAGCAGAAGGTCCGCGCCACAATCAGCAACATGGGTGGCGCTGATATCCTCGGGCTTCTCTGCCAGAATAATATGGCTAGTAACGGCACCCCCTTTTTGCGCCAGTCCAGCCATATCCAACACGGAGCAACCCTTACCCGCGAGATGAGCCGCCATACCTAGTATTGCACCGACAGTTACGACACCCGTCCCTCCTATACCCGTAAGCAGAATACTGTAATGCCCGCTAATAGCGGTCACTTCTGGCTCCAGTAACAAAGACTCCGCCAGCGCCTGAAAACCAGTATTGCTACGCTCTTTTTTTAGAGTTCCCCCGATCACCGTTACAAAACTCGGGCAAAAACCGGACTGACAAGAATAATCCATATTACAGGTCGATTGATTTATCGCCCTTTTTCGCCCAAATTCTGTCTCGACAGGCACCAAGGCAACACAATTCGATTGAACCCCACAATCGCCACAGCCTTCGCAAACGGCTTCATTGATAAATAACCGTTTATCAGGAATCGCCATCTCCCCCCGACGACGACGCCGACGTTTTTCAGCCGCACAGGTTTGGTCGTAAACAATCACACTGGTACCAGTAACCTCACGCATTTCGCGTTGTACCTGATCAAGATCGTCACGATGGTAAATTGTGGTATCCGGTGCCCATTGACTGGTTTTGGAGTATTTTTGCGGATCATCGGACACAACAGCGATGCGCTTGACACCCTCCGCATGGACTTGACGAGTAATGGTCGCCGGATCAACCTGACCGTCAACGCGCTGTCCCCCGGTCATCGCAACCGCATCGTTGTGCAGTATCTTGTATGTGATATTGACACCTGCCGTAACGCTGGCACGAATCGCTAGAATCCCTGAGTGAAAATAAGTGCCATCACCGATGTTTTGAAAGACGTGCTTCGTTTCACTGAATGGACTCTCCCCGATCCAACTGGACCCTTCCGCCCCCATCTGAGTAAACCCAACTGTATTTCTATCCATCCATGCGGCCATAAAATGACAACCGATACCAGCCATTGCCCGACTTCCATCGGGCACCACGGTAGAACTGTTGTGAGGACACCCCGCACAGAAGTATGGTGTCCGTATCATCGCCGGAGAGGTTGAACAATCGCGTCGCTGTCTTTCTTTGAGAGTTTGAATCTGCGTGCTGAGATCCTCGTTGCCACTGATGTTGGCCAATCGCTCGCCGATCACCAGGGCTATATCCATGGCTTCCAGTCGCCCGTGCGCCGGAAATAAGGTTTGCCCGTTTTCAGTTCGTTTACCTACGATAACCGGGGCATTGGGGACACCGTAGAGAATCTCTCGAATTTGCTGTTCGACCAGACCTCGCTTTTCTTCAACAACGATAAGTCGTTTCAGGCCTTGCGTGAAGTCGCGAAGTCCGTGTGGCTCAAGGGGCCAGGACATTCCGACTTTATAGAGTTTCAAGCCCAGGGCCCTTGCGCGAGTTTCGTCGATATTCAGCTCTAATAACGCACGCCTAACATCCAGATAGGATTTACCCGTCGTCACAATCCCTGTATGGGCATCGTGGTCACCCAAAATCTGGCGATCGATTGGATTGGTGCGACCGAACGCCTCGACTGCCTCGAGTTTGTACCGGTGAAGTCGCTCCTCCTGCTCAAGAAATCCGTCGGGCCAACGAATGTGCAGCCCACCACTGGGAAGAATAAAGTCCTCGGGCACTTCGGTTTGAATTCGATCAAGCGACACCGAAACAGAAGCGGATGCTTCCACTGTGTCATGTACGCA
>Ga0207963_1001441_pt1 | contig 12491 bp, 10 predicted proteins | sample Knorr_S15_td_NAD_FD_185604 | JGI IMG/M metagenome (GOLD analysis project Ga0207963, IMG submission 185604) | Marine microbial communities from Southern Atlantic Ocean transect - Knorr_S15_td_NADW_ad_2500m_LV_A (SPAdes) (version 2) | ecosystem: Environmental > Aquatic > Marine > Oceanic | place...
AAGAGGTAGGGTTACCTTGGAACACTGGATGCCATAGCACTCCAGTTTGGAGTCAGGACCAAGATCTAATTTTTGTGCTAAAGGCAATTTGGGATCGGACAATCTCGGATTCATAAAATTTCTGCCTGTTTCGCTTTCCATATCAACACGAGATTCAGTATTTAATTTCCTTTTACTTTCTTTATAGCCTGTCCCCGGTCTGGCCTGGTGGTTATCACTAGAACCTATAAAACCATATCTGAATCTTAAGGGCTCTTCAGTTGAAAAATCCGTTAGTGCTAAAGCGTATTGAGCTGACATTTTAGGTCGATAATCAAAAGCTGGTAAAAAGCAATCTTTGCATTGACCTGAGTCTTTCCACTCCATAGGATCGTATCCCGGTACAGTCAGCAACCCTAATGGATTGGAACTCACAAATATTTGCCTAGCTTCTATTGCTCTTTTATTACATTCTTCATCAGATCCTGCAGATACTCTACATCTCTCCCTGATAATTTCTCCAGCTTGGAAGCAATCTGGTACATAACTTTGACTGGGTTGATTACACAACAAGGTCTCGTCATTTTGAACCTCCATTGGAGCCCAAGGTCTATATTCCTCAGAATTTCCATGCCCTGAATAAATTTCTAAAAGTTTATTAAAGGAAGCATTGTGTGCATTCGGGTTCAGTTGCAAGTCCCAAGAAGTCAAAGGAGGAGTTACATTTCCCCATGCACTTCCGTGTGGGATGACTAATGTATCTAAATTTAACTGTTCAAGTTTTCTGAATAGCTCTGCAGAGGTTTCTGCTTTTTCATAACAATCAGAATTGGGGTTGAGTGCTTCTCCTTGCTTGCAATCTTTAGAAGCTTTTGCAACTAAGGATTTGAATCTCCAGTCCAAGTAATTTTTTCTATTAGGAAAATCTAACAGTACCGCAGCGGCAGTTACCAGAGTAGTACTACCAAAAGCAAAGCTATTAAAAGCTCCTGAAGTAGTTGAAATAGGCATCGAAGGCACTTCTTCTTTATCTATACCCCTAATAATTATGTTCTTATGTCCATAATGAGTATCTTTATTCACACTGGCTTGAGTCCACTCCCAACCTAAGAAAGGCACTAAAGGTGGCTCGTCTAAATCGTCAGAAACTTGCACACAGTTTTGAATTGAGTCTAGGCTATCTTTCCATTCTCTTTTAGTTAACCACTCAGCATGATCAGTAACTGCAAAGAAATCTAGATTTGAACAAAATCGAGCAAAGTTACATGCGTCAGCTACCGGATGAGTTCCCTCTCCATTTGCGATAGGGAGATTTAACAACAATGCATCAAACGAGAAAGTTGTATGAACATGCAAATCACCAAAGAGTATCTTTTTAGCTGTGGGCTTCTCAGTAAACGCGTCTTCCTTTATAAGGGTAGAGCTAATTTTATTAAGTTCAATAACCTCTCCAGGCCCTTGATAAACCCCGAACCAATTAAAGAATATCCCTATCAACAGAAATAAAATTGCTGAAAGGATGGAAGCTAAGGCATACAGTAGCCACTTCCTTAACTGTTTAGCCATTTGCAGCCTAGCCAGAGGAGGTTTCAGGTTGTATTAATAAGTAATTTTTTAAGCTCTCAAGCTCAACGAAGTAATAATCTCTCTTGGGCTGCTCCTCTAGGAGTTCAACCTTAAAAATTCTTCCATCTCTAAAACTTTCAAGTAGTTTTATCTTTTCACCTTTTTTAACTCTATACAGATCTCTTGCATCAATAAATAACCTGTAAGGAGAGTCTAAGAAATCTCTATTTAGACTCAGCTCAATGGCATCGTGCTTGTAGTGATACAAGACCTGTGAGTTGTCTCTTTTTAGTTTAAGTTCATTGCCTATTTCATAAGCTATGGTCTCATTGGCGAATACAGCCAGTGAGAGAGCTGAAAGGATTGATATCAACAAGTATTTCATTTCTATAGAGGGTATTTTCGGATAATTGCATCCTCACGTCTAGGGCCCGTTGAAATCATGACTATGGGGGCCCCACAAAGTTCTTCGACTTTGGCTATGAAATCAATTGCTTTGTCATTCAAATCTTCAAATCTTTGAACGCCTGCTGTGGGTTCTTGCCAACCCTCCAGTTCGATGTACTGAGGCTCAATATCATTCAGAGCCAAGGATTCTAAAATATCCTCTCTTGATAACGAACTAGAATAATCTGAACATATCTTTATTTTCTCTAAACCATCTAGTACGTCTATCTTTGTTAAGCAGATTCCATTAATACCATTCAAATAAACTGTGTGAGACAGTAATACTGCATCTAACCAACCGCACCTTCTAGGCCTTCCGGTCGTGGCACCTACTTCCCCTCCTTTTTCAGCAAGATAACTGCCTATTTCATCATTTAATTCAGTTGGAAAGGGTCCTTCTCCCACTCGGGTTGTATACGCTTTACATATACCTAAAGAATAATCAATGCTGGTTGCACTGACGCCTGCACCAGAAGCTATTCCTCCTAAAGAAGAGTTACTCGAAGTTACAAAAGGATAAGTTCCTAGGCTGTAATCTAAAAGAGCACCTTGTGCCCCTTCAAAAAGAATTGTTTTGTTGCTTTCTTGAAATGCTTTTAATTCTGCGATCACATTTCCCACAAAAGGTTTCAATCTTTCTGCCTGCTTAAGATTTTCATCCAGAAGCTCATTTAAATCTTCTTGTTGATCTTCGTCATGTCTTTTGATCAAGAAGTTGTAGATATCAAGAGCTTCTTCCAATTTTACTTTCAGTGCGTTGGGATCATATAAATCTGCTACCCTTATAGATCTTCGGCCTACCCTATCTTCATAGGCTGGCCCTATTCCTCTTCCTGTTGTTCCAATTTTTGTTCCACTTCTTGATCTTTCTCTAAGTTGATCAATTTTTTTATGATAGGGCTGAATAAGACACGCAGCGTTACTCACTACCAACCTATCCTTTAGATCCCCTATAAACTCAAAAGCATCATCTATTTCAGAAAAAAGTGCTTCGAGACTGATGACAACACCCCTTCCCAAAAAACACTTAATATTCTTATGACATATAGACGAAGGCAGTAAATGGAAAACCACTTCTTTTCCATCAATGATCAGGGTATGCCCAGCATTATGACCGCCTTGATATCTAACAGCGGCATCGATGTCCTTTGACAGAAGATCGACTACCTTACCCTTGCCTTCATCTCCCCACTGCAAACCTAAGAGAGAAATCGAGTTACTCATTAACAGCGCCTACTGAAAATATATCTGAAACGGCATTTAAGTTAGATTCTTAATCTATCTTAGAATTATCTAGATACTTGAAAAAATCACTATCAGGGTCAATTATTAAAATATCTCCTTTTGATTGAAAGGTCGATTGATAGGCTTTAAGACTTCGGGTGAAATCATAAAATTCTGGGTCTTTGGTGTAAGCCTCAGCATAAGTAGCTGTCGCCTTTGCATCTCCGTTGCCTCTTGTTTCCTCTGCTTCCCTATAGGCGTCTGCCAGAATGATGGTTTTGTCTTTATCAGCTGTAGCTCTTATTTTCTCAGCTACTTCATTGCCTTGAGCTCTTAATTCCCTTGCAAGCCTTTCTCTTTCTGTACGCATTCTGTTGTAAACGGAGTCGCTTACTTCAAAGGGTAAGTCGATTTTTTTGACCCTAAGGTCTATAACCTCTACACCTAGTTCTTGCTGGGCTATTTTATCTAATGAAGTGGCTAAGGAATTCATCAACTGATCTCTTTCTCCTGAAACAACTTCTTTAACTGTTCTGATACCAAACTCATTTCTTAAACCGGTATCAACCCTTTGACTCAGAAGACGCTTAGCTCTTTCTTCATCTCCTCCTGTTGTGGTGAAATATTTGGCTACATCTTTGATCCGCCATTTGATAAATGAATCAACCATCAGGGCTTTCTTTTCTGAAGTTAAATACCTCTGTGGTACAGCATCCAAAGTTAATATTCTTCCATCAAAATATTTGACTGAATTAACGATCGGCCACTTAAAGTGCAATCCCGGTTGAACATCAAACTCAACAATCTCTCCAAATCTCAGCTTCACAGCCCTTTCAATCTCACTAACAACATATATAGACTGTGAAATAATTATGACCGCAATAAGACTTAAAGCCGAAATAATAATACTAGATCTTTTCATTTAACATTCCTCCCTTATTGCCTATTTCTTTTTCTGATCTCTTCAATCACTCGATCAGTTAATTCTCTAATGGATGAAGTGCTACCAGTACCGGAGCTTGAAGGTTGTACCGATACAATTTCTTCACTTTGCCTAACAATTTTATCCAGTGGCAAATAGAGAATGTTGTTACCGCCTTCCACATCTATCATAACTTTTGTACTGTTAGTCATTACGTTTTGTACTGCTTCCAAATAAAGTCTATTTCTTGTTACATCTGGAGCTTTCTGGTACTCAGAAAGTAGCTGACTGAATCTGGAAGCATCACCTTGAGCTTCAGCAATGACTTGAGCTTGGTAAGCTTCTGCATCTTGGATCATTCTTTGGGCTTGACCTCTGGCTTCCGGAACCAGTCCATTCGCATAAGTTTCAGCTTCATTTCTTACCCGGACTTCGTCTTCCCTAGCTTTTATCACGTCATCAAAAGCAGCTTGCACTTGATCTGGAGGAGAAGAGTCTTCTATGTTTACGATGACTACCTCCAATCCAGTATGATACCTATCAAGATATTCCTGCAATCTGGCCTTAGTTAATTGCGCTATTTCCTCCCTTCCTGTAGTTAAAGCATCATCCATAATCGAACTACCAACAACATGTCTCAAGGCACTCTCAGTTGCTTGGGCTAAGCTATTATCAGGTTCTCTAATATCTAAAACGTATTTTTCTGGATTAGTGATCTGATACTGCACTGAAATAGTTACATCTACAATATTTTCATCTTTTGTCAGCATAAGAGCATCGTGCCTATGCGGCCTTACTCTAACAACATCAACTATTGTCCAATTATCAATCATCGGGGGATTCCACCGTAAGCCCGGGCCTTTTGTTTCCATGTACTCACCCAGTCTCAAGACTACTGATCGCTCCGCTTGTTCCACCTGGTAAATACCCAATCCAGTCCAAATAAGAATAACCAGAATAAAACCAAACAGAATATTTTTTTTGGAAACCCCAGGTCCAGATCCGCCTGAAGATCCTCCTAGAATACCTCTTATTTTTTCTTTGAATTTATTTATGGCCTCATCTATATCAGGAGGACCATCCTTTCTCCCCCAAGGGTCTTTATTGTCATTATTATTTCCATTCCAAGACATCAGATTGCTTCCTTAATTTTATTATTCTTTAAGTCTATACCTTTGTTAGAAATTAGACTGTTTAGTTCATTTTTATCTATTTCCAACTGCAATTGTATCAGACCTCTCTCACTTGTTGTCTCTTCTAAGACCCTGCCTAGAGAATAAAGTTTAGATCTAATTTTTCCTTGGTTGGGTTGTAATTCTATCCACTCTTTAATCATGAATTTTTTTCTGTTGAATTGAATAGAATTTACAAGGTTTTCCATGCCTGTGTTCTTGAGAGCTGATACCCAGACTTCATTATTGTTATTAGAAGTCCCTTCAGAAATTTCATCTATATCTACTTTGTCAGATTTATTGTTTACCCGAATACAAGGAATGTTTGATATTCCTAATTCCTTCAAAATCAAAAAGACTTGCTCAGTTTTATAAATGAAATCAGGATCTGAAATATCAACCACATGAACTAAAATATCTGCTGATTTCAGTTCATCTAAAGTGGCTTTGAAAGATTCTATTAGTTCTGTAGGTAAATCGGATATAAACCCAACAGTGTCTGAAAAAAGAACATCCTCTAAACCTGAAACAGAATTTTTTCTAGTGACCGAATCAAGGGTAGCAAAAAGCTTGTTGGCTACATAAAGCTGACTTTCCGTTAATAAGTTAAACAAAGTTGTCTTACCAGCATTTGTATAACCGACTAAAGCAACTAGGGTTTTATTACTTTTTTTTCGTGAATACCGATTGATCTCCCTTTGCTTGTGAGACTTACTTAACTTATTTTTTATATTCTTAATTCTTTGATTAATGAGCCTCCTGTCAGTTTCTAACTGAGTTTCCCCTGGACCCCTCAAACCGATACCTCCTTTTTGCCTTTCTAAATGACTCCATCCTCTGACGAGCCGAGTAGAAAGATGAGACAACTGTGCAAGCTCTACTTGAAGTTTACCTATATGGCTAGAAGCTCTTACTGCAAATATATCTAAAATTAAGCCAGTCCTATCAAGCACTCGAGCTTCAAAAATATTTTCTAGATTTCTTTCTTGTGAAGGGGTCAAATCGTGATTAAAAATAACTAACTCTGATTCTGTTTGTTCTAAGGAATCCTTTATTCTTTCAGCCTTTCCTTTAGTTATAAATAGACCCGAAGTAGGTTTAACCTGTTTAGAGAAATCTTCATCAGAAATCTCTGCTCCAGATGAAAGTACCAATTCTCTAAACTCATCAAAAGCTTTTAATGAGGAAGACCTCTCTCTTCTCTTGGGGAACTCAACCTGAACTATTACAGCCTTCTGATAAACAGATTCAACCATTTATTTTTTTAGTCTCAACTTCTTTTCTATTAACTTAACAGAAGCGTTAATGTTTTGACTCAACAGACACAAATTCTTCCATCCTCTTAACCAAGTCATTTGACGCTTGGCTAATTGTCTTGTTGCATTCACGGCTTTAACTATCATTTCTTCGTAGGTAGTCTTCCCTTCTAAATGGTCACATATTTGTCTGTATCCTACACTCTTCATAGAACTTTTCTTAGAATCCATTTGTTTAGAGTCCAGTAACCTTTCCACTTCTTGCACTAGACCCGCTTCCAGCATTAATAAGAACCTTTTCTTAACGTCTTGTCTCAAAGACTCCCTGCTTTCTGGTTCAACAGCAAATTGGATAACCTCCCTAGATTTTAAAAGTTGACTACCTTGATCTCTTTGCCGCCATTCAGTCATAGTTTTAGAACTGACTAGATAAACCTCTAAAGCTCTTTGTATACGCTGCGAATCATTCGGATGAATTCTTGAAGCAGATTCAGGATCAATTTCAGCAAGTTTTGTATGAAGAGATTCCCATCCATGTTTTTTTGCTTCATAAGATAATTCGTTCCTAACATTTTGATCAGCTTTTGGCATTCTTGAAATACCGCTTAGTAAAGACCTGAAATAAAGCATAGTTCCACCTACTAGAAGTGGAACTTTTTTTGATTTATCACATAAATCTAGTTCTCTTGTAGCATCATTAATAAAAAGAGCTGTTGAATAAGATTTCCAGGGATCTATAAAACTAAGTAATTTATGTGGATGCTTGTCCAGAATCTCCTTTGGGGGCTTACCAGTTCCAATATCCATCCCTTTATAAACTTGTACTGAATCCACGCTGATAATCTCTAATGAAACAGCCTTAGACAAAGAGATAGCCAAATCCGTTTTCCCAACTCCAGTCGGGCCCATAATTGTCACAAGAGGTAATCGTTCTTCCATCTAAAACAATAGATTAGCTACTTTCTTAGCCAAAGGCAGTGAACAAGTTAGGCCGGGGCTTTCTATTCCAAACAAGTTTACCAATCCTTTTATTTTGTGTTGTTTTGAAGTCTGTATAACAAAATCAGCTGGCTCTTCCGTAGGACCATAAATCTTTGGCCTAATACCCGTGTAATCTGGAAATAATTTATCAGGGTTTAGGTCAGGCCAGTAAGTTTTTATTGCAGAAACAAAATCATCTTTCCGAGATTCATTGAAGCTGTAATCTATACCCTCTATCCAGAATACATCAGGACCGAATTTAACTTTACCACTCACATCAAAACTTAAATGCACACCAAGACTGTCTTTTGTAGGGAGCGGGTAAACTAGATGTTTTTTAAAAGGATGATTGCCGCTAAGTTGAAAGTAATGTCCTTTTGCGAAATAGCTTTTAGGAAGAATGCCTTCCGGTATCCCTTTAATTTTCCTAGCTAAGTCGACTGCATGCAGTCCAGCAGAATTAATTACATTATCCGCTTCTATAGTGAAGCTTTCCTCTGCTCTTACATGCAAAGTAATACCGGTGGAATCTGAAACTTCTATCTCTTCAACTTCTGAGTTATAACTAGTTATTATGTCCTTCTGCTGTACTTCTGTTTCAAGACTTAAGATTAATTCTGCTGCATCTATTATCCCTGAACTGGGGCAGTAAAGAGCAGATTCTGCAAGAATTTCAGGTTGAAATCTATGGATCCTTTTTTTTGAGATAAGCTCAAGATCTTCTACATTATTCCTCTTACCATTTTCCACAAGAGATTCCAATTTACCTTCTTCTTCCGACGTTGAAGCAATTACTAATTTCCCAGTATTCCTATGCCAGATGTTTCTTCCCTTTGCGTATTCATAAAGGAGCCTATTTCCTTCAACACATAATGTCGCTTTATTAGAGCCTGTAGGGTAGTAAATACCTGAATGGATAACTCCTGAATTTCTGGAAGAAGTTTCTTCACCAGCCCTTGAGTGTTGTTCAAGAATAACTACTTCATGACCTTTTCTAGAAATTTCTTTAGCTATGGAAAGACCGATAATTCCAGCCCCAATAATTACAGTGTCCGTTTTTAAAATCTTATTTCCTTTTAAACTTTAAGAATATCTTCCTAATAGTAAATCAACTAAACCAAATGCAAAAGATAACAAAGCTAGTCTATTGAAGTGATTTGAACCTACTAACAAAGAAAACCGGCCACAAATTAACTTATTTGAGGCCGGTTTTTTTTTGTGCGAAACTTAACTTAAATCGTAACTTCTTTCTTCGTGTTCCGTTACATCTAATCCTTCATTCTCAGATTCTTCTGAAACTCTTAAGTCAGTTACTAAACCAATGAGTTTTAAAATTACCCAAGTAGCTACAGCGGTCCAAAGGAATATAACTCCTATACCTTTAAGTTGAATAACTAATTGAACTAAAGGTCCCCCATCGGCTACACCACTAGCGCCTGAGCCAAGGAAGCCTCCCTGAGTTCCAACAAAACTTAACATGATAATTCCAAGCATTCCCCCCACTCCGTGAACTGGGAATACATCAAGGGAATCATCGATGTTAAAGACTCCTTTAATGGCTTGAGTTGCGTAGTAACACACTAGTCCAGCCAATAATCCAATAAGAAGTGCGCCTTCAGGGCCTACGGTGCCTGCAGCAGGAGTAATGGTGGCCAATCCCGCAACCATGCCCGTGGCTATGCCAACTACCGTTGGCTTACCCTGTTTGATCCACTCAAGAGCCATCCAAGTGAAGGCTGCTACAGCAGCGCTGATGTGGGTAACCAGCATGGCCATGCCAGCATCTGTACTAGCTGCTACAGCACTTCCAGCATTAAATCCAAACCAGCCTACCCAAAGCATAGCAGCTCCCATGACCACTAAACTTCTGTTGTGAGGTGGCATGGCAGAACCGGGAAAGCCTTTTCTTTTACCCAAAACCAAGGCAGCCACTAAAGCTCCTACTCCACAAGTCAGGTGAACAACTAATCCGCCAGCAAAATCTATTACCCCCCATTGAGCTAGCAAACCTCCACCCCAAACCATATGGCAAGCTGGTAGATAGACAAAGGTTAGCCACAAAACTGTAAAAAGGCACATGGCAGAGAACTTCATTCTTTCAGCAAAAGCACCAACTACCAGAGCAGGTGTAATAATGGCAAAGGTCATTTGGAACATTACAAACACTGTCTCTGGAATAGTTCCAGAAAGAGTATCTCTACCTATACCTGAAAGGAAAGCAGCGCTTAGATCGCCTACAAAAGCACCATCTCCTCTGAAGGCCAAGCTGTATCCGTAAACAACCCAAACGATTGAAGCAATGCACGCTATGGTAAAACACTGCATTAAAACTGAAACGGCGTTCTTACTCCTGACTAAACCCGCATAAAATAAAGCCAAACCAGGTAAGGTCATAAAAAGCACTAATGCCGTGGAAGTTAACATCCAGGCGGTATCTCCAGTATCTAGGCCTTCAGCAGATGCCGATAAGGAAAACAGACCTATAGTTATTAATAATAATTTCTTAAACATAATTACCTCTCTAAATTAAATCTACAGCGCGTCTTCATTAAGTTCGCCAGTTCGAATCCTCAACACTTGCTCAAGGTTGGAAACAAAGATCTTCCCATCTCCTATTTTTCCAGTGTTAGAAACTTTGGAAATAGCTTCTATGACAGTTTCTGAATTCTCATCACTCACCGCTATCTCTATCTTTGTTTTGGGCAGAAAATCTACAACATACTCAGAACCTCGATACAGTTCCGTATGTCCCTTTTGTCTGCCAAATCCTTTAACATCGGTTATGGTTAAACCTGTAACCCCAACTTCAGATAATGCTTCTCGCACTTCATCTAGCTTATAGGGTTTAATTATTGCAGTTATTAACTTCATAAATCCTCCTATTAAAATTTCACAAAACTTTGTTCTTGTAAGAAAAAATATTTTTCTATACTTATATATATGCAAGTTTTATGCCAATTAGAACTTGGGGTAAAAGCTTGTAGTTAAGACTGAATTAGTACTTAAGAAGTGCAAAATAACCTAATCTGCACCAACTTAAGGCAGAAACAATTTTATTGAGTTAGAAATTGAGATAAATGCTTATCCAATGATTTATTTATCTTGATCAAAACCCCTCTGTTTTTCTCAAAAACTTCTAATGAGGCCCTTCCTATCTTTTCTTTTTTCTTTGGATCAGAGACGACCTCTATAAAATAGCCGGTAAGATCTTTTCTTTTTCCAATCAAGATAAGAGAGTTATTTTTTTGGAGTTCATCAGCTATTTCTTGGAAGTTTCTTAAACTTTTTCCAGAACACAAAGGTAGACCTAGAGAAGCCGGTTCTAGTAAGTTCTGTCCGCCATGGTCCACAATACTGCCACCTACAAATGCTACGTCTGATACCGAATAAAGAAAATTTAATTCCCCCATGGTGTCTCCCAAAAGAACTTGGATTTCTGGGGTAACGTCTTCTTTTTTTGAACGTCTAGCAACAGTAAGGTTTCTATTCTGAATGTACTCGTAAACTGTCTCAAACCTTTCTGGATGTCTTGGAACTATAATCAACAAAGCTTCATTAAGTTTGGAAAGTATTTCAAGAAAGGAGTCCAGAACAAACTCCTCCTCTGTTTCATGAGTACTCGCAGCAATCAAGGTAGGTCTTTCTCCACCATTAGCCCAGGATTCTCGAATAGAAGTAGAGATTGATTGCATTTCTTCTGGAATCTCCTGGTCGAATTTCAAATTGCCACAAACGTGAATTTCCAGAGAATTATTTATTTCTTTAAATCTCTTGGCATCTGAATCATATTGAGCAATGAGCAGATCTAAATTACCCAAAGCTTCTGAAGCTAGAAGTTTAATGTTGTTGTAATTATCTTTAGATTTTTCAGATAGTCTTGCATTAACTAAGGCTGTAAAAATGCCTCTTTTTTTGCATACAGCAAGAATATTTGGCCAAATTTCAGTTTCCAACACGATAAAAGCTTTGGGGTTCCATCTATCTAGAAACCTATTTAGGCAAGAAGGTAAGTCTAAAGGTACATATTGGTGTTTTACTCTCGCACCCAACTTATCTAATAGAATTTTTGACCCGGTTGGAGTACTAGTCGTAACTAGTATTTCCGAACTGGGGTATGTATCTAGAAGACTTCTTACCAATGGTATTGAAGCATTAACTTCCCCTACTGAGACAGCATGAATCCACAAGACATTTTTTCCTTCTGAAGGTGAATTAGATCCAAATCCTAATCTCTCATTCCATCGTTTTAAGTAATCTGGATTCTGGATACCTCTTATTACTAACCTGACAAAATATAGTGGAATAGCTAAATAAAAGATGGCTGTATAGATAAGTCTCAGCATCAGTCTATGCTAACATACGAAACCTTGAGTAAACGACCTATCCCATGATCATAGTAACTGGATGCAACGGTTTTATAGGTTCTAATTTAGTTGCAAAACTTAATGAACTTGGCGTTAAAGACATTATTGGAGTTGACGATCTCTCTAAGAAAGACAATCTTATCAATATCGCACACTGCGAACTTCAAGAACTTTTAGATATCAAAGACTTTGAAAATACTTATTTGCAAGAGAATCAGAACCAAGAACATATAACTCATATTTTTCATCAGGGCGCCTGCTCTGATACCTTGGAGTGGGATGCTGAATATATGATGAAAAACAATTATTCTTTTTCCCAAAGGCTACTGGAATTTGCAGAAAAAAATTCTATTGCCTTTATTTATGCCTCTTCTGCATCGGTTTATGGAGATGCCAAAAAATTTGAAGAGATCAGGGAAAATGAGAACCCCATAAACCTTTATGCTTTCTCTAAATACCTCTTTGATCAGTTGATAAGGCAAAAAATTAATAACAGCAACATTCAGATAGTTGGATTGAGATATTTTAATGTGTACGGTCCAAATGAATCCCACAAAGGTCACATGGCAAGTGTGGCTTA
>Ga0207963_1001451_pt1 | contig 12470 bp, 14 predicted proteins | sample Knorr_S15_td_NAD_FD_185604 | JGI IMG/M metagenome (GOLD analysis project Ga0207963, IMG submission 185604) | Marine microbial communities from Southern Atlantic Ocean transect - Knorr_S15_td_NADW_ad_2500m_LV_A (SPAdes) (version 2) | ecosystem: Environmental > Aquatic > Marine > Oceanic | place...
CAGCTCAGTGGTCGATTTCCTGAGTTAAATCTGAGCTGCCTGGTCAAAGGATCAATGATGTATTCCCTTTCTGAATTCTCATTGGCGGATATGACAAGGTGCGGCGCAGAGCTGCGGAAGATGGGCAAGAACGCTTCTAGCACGGAGCAAGTTGCCGATAAGATCGTCCGCTACCTCTATGACCACATCGTCGAAGAGGACACCGGAGCACGGTGCCTCAGTCTGATCCGGCTATTCAAGACCCATCCTTACGAAGACGTGGACCCGGAACTGAAACGGTTCGCCGTGGACGCCTTGGGTCACGAGCCTGAAGTCGCTTCCACCAAATGCCTTACGTTGTTGGCGACCGCCGGCGTGAAGGACTAGTGGAACTCCAGGCTGCTTTCGAAACACCACAAGACTATCCCGCTACCAAGCAAAGAGATGGTCCGCGCATTCCCAATGATCTCAAACCTAGTTAGTCAGCCTGGACTGGAGGTAACCGAGTTCCTGGATCCCAGTCCCAGCATGATGCTGGACATCGATCAGCACACCTATAACGTGTTTCATGTAGGGAATGCTGTAGGCAGCGACTTCATAGTCGATCGGGAGTCCTTCATCGTACCAATGGGCATCAAATCCACGGTCGGGTTCGGCGGCATTCTGCCATCGGGAAATCTGTTCGCGGTGATAATGTTCTGCACCGTTCATGTGGACGCGGTAATCGCATCGATGTTCCGCGCCATCTCTTTGAGCGCCAAACTGGCATTATTGCCCTTTGAAGACCGGGTATTCTCAGCCGATTTCGTTGAGCGAAATACCTAACTTCAGGTAGAAGCCCCCAACGGGGACCGGGTTGGAGTAATCATGTTGCAATCGACGATAACCGCTTTAGAGCAACTCTTAGAAGTGCAGGATCTGTCTGTGATTGAGCAGACCGAGCGGCTGGAGCGGGAGCGGCAGAGCAGGTCAGCCTCCTGCTCCATTCCACCAGAGAGGGAATCTACGGAGTAGACCAGGCGGAATTATCTGAGATTGTGTCCAAATTGCTGTCCCAATCGAACTGCGGATGCTGACTCGTCGGTGGACGGCGACATAAGACGGAACTATCATGCTGGTGTTTGAAAAGACCTAATCACTCACCGGCAATCGGAGGTGCGAATGGCTCTCCAATCACAGAAACATTTATTGGCCCTGGAACAGATCCTTCAGGAGATGGGCTCGGTGGCCGTGGCTTTCTCCGGCGGTGTCGATAGTACTCTGGTCGCCGTCGCAGCTCACCGGGTGCTCGGGTCAAAGGCCTTGGCAGTCACCGCCGTCTCTCCTGCCCTGGCAAAACGAGAGCTGGAAGAGACCGTTAGTCTTGCCGCGCGGTTCGGGTTCCCTCACCGCATCATCCACACCAACGAGATGGAGCGGGAAGGTTACGTGGCCAACTCGCCCCAGCGGTGCTATTTCTGCAAAACCGAGCTTTACTCCCAACTCACGGAACTGGCCGACCAAGAATCCATCAAGTGGGTGGTCAACGGCGCGAACACCGACGATATCGGAGACTACCGTCCGGGCATGGTGGCCGCGTCGGAGCACCGGGTCCGCAGCCCAATGGTAGAGGTCGGGCTTACGAAAGCTGACGTGCGGGCCATCGCCAAGATTCTGGACATCCCCATCTGGGACAAGCCGGCCCAACCCTGCCTGTCCTCGCGGATTCCCTACGGCACCCCGGTAACTGTCGAGAACCTGTCCAAGGTCGAGCAAGCTGAAGACTACCTCCGCGGACTGGGCCTCAGGGAGGTCCGGGCCAGGCATCACGACCGACTCTGCCGAATCGAGATCGGCGAAGATGAGATGGACTTCGCCTTCGAGAGGCGAAAAGAGATCGTCTCGGCCATCAAAAAGATTGGTTACCTGTGGGTCTCCATCGATATGTCCGGGCTTCGCTCCGGCAGCCTCAACGACCAGTTGAAGCTCAACGATGGCGCCTTGAAGGTCTGATGGCAACCACGCGTATCGCCTATATCCAACCCATCGGCGGCGCCAGCGGCGACATGATGCTGGGCGCTCTGACAGACCTGGGCATGCCCATCGAACACCTGGAAGCTGAGCTGGGAAAACTCAACGTCGGCGGCTACCGGCTGGAAGCCCGCCAGGAAACCCGCTGCGAGATGCGGGGCACCTACCTGAACGTTGAGTTGGAAGACAAGACTTGCTACTCACCCCGGCAATTGCTGGAGACGGTCGAACGCAGCGGCCTATCTCAGCCGGTGATCGAGCGTTCTTGTGAAGTCTTGAAGGCGTTGTGGACGGCCGAGTGCCGGGTGCATGGCGAAACACAAGACATCTTGGAGTTGGAAGAACTGGGCAGCGTGGACACCCTGGTCGACGTGGTCGGCTCCGTCATCGGGTTTGAATACCTGGGAGTGGATGGTATCCACGCCGGTCCACTGGTGATCGGGAACGCCACGCCTCCGCGCTGGGCGGGCGGGTACTCCAACCCGGCGCCGGCTACGTTGGAGTTGATCGCGGCCGCCGGCGCGCCGGTGATCGGTGACAAGCCGATGTATGAAGAAGCCGGAGAGCTCACCACACCCACGGGAGCAGCCCTGATAACGACCCTGGCCGCGTTTGGCCGCCCTGCCTTCGCCGTGGATCGTGTGGGTCTGGGTCTGGGCACCAAAAATCCTGCCGGATTTCCTAATGCACTGCGGGTCTGGCTGGGCGAATTGGCCCAAGCCGAATCCGCCTCTGCGGTCCAACAGGGTGAAGTGGTGCTACTGGAGACCAACCTGGACGATGTCTCCGGTTTGGTGTTGGGCTACACTCAGGAACGATTATTTGCTATCGGAGCTTTGGACGTTTGGAATACGCCTATCCTGATGAAAAAGAACCGCCCGGCAGCACTGCTTTCAGTCTTGGTGCCCAAGGACAAAGAACGGGAGGCGACCGAGGTCATTCTCCGGGAGACCCCCACGCTTGGCATCCGCACCCGCCTGGTGGACCGTTACGTGGCTGGCCGTCAAATGGTCACTATCGAGACTAAAATGGGTCTCATTAACGTGAAGGTCAAGCTGTTGGACGGGAAAGCCATCAGCGCGGCCCCGGAACCCGATGAGGTCCGCCGCATCGCCCTAGAGTCCGGAACGCCCTTCCAGGAGGTCTATCAACAAGCTACAGAGGAGGCCCGGCGGCAATTGCTCTAGCCGGACCGGCCCCATGCCGAATCACTGATCCCATCAACCTGTTCTACGCAGTCCAAATATCGACCAAGCCAAACGGAGAAGGAAAATGTTCGATTATTCCAAGTTCTCAGACGCGGACCTGAAAGGGTGCGGCGCCAGCTGCGCTGGGCGGCGGCGCTTCCAGCATAAAAGATGTGGCTAACAAGATCGTGAGCTACCTCTACGAGAACATCTCCGATTCTTCGGGCGGCAACGCCAATGCATTGGTCCGTTTCTACAAGACCCACCCCTACAATCGGTTGGACCAGGGATTGCAGGGCTTCGCCCAGGGCATCTTGGGCTCGGCACCCAGCGACGAAATCAACTGCCTGACGATGTTGGCGACCAATGGGGACAATGACGACTGGAAATTTCGATGATCTCACGGCTGCTGACCCAATACGGGATCGACGTCGGCTCGGTCATCAGGCCCGACCCAATGTTGATCGGCGACATGTCCGAGAAGACCTACAACACTTTCTATGTGCCCGAGGCCGTAGGCAGTACGTACATTCCCGCCCAAGATGACTTCTTCATACCCAACGGGATAAAGTCGGTCTTAGGGTTCGGCGGAGTTCTGTCTGCGGGCAAGCTGTTCGTGATGATCATGTTCTCCAAGGCCAGCATTCCCGCCGATGTGGCGAACAAGTTCAACGCCATCGGCGCCAGTGTCAAAGAAGCTGTGGAGCCCTTTGTCGGCAACAAGGTTTTCGCCTAAAATCGGGATAGCGATCGCAGGGACCATTGAAAAAACCACCGGGCCCTGCAGAATCACTGGAGAAACACACCATCGAAGAGAGCCGCTTAAGAGAGTTACTGGTCCAGTTCAAGGACAACGGTATGACCGTGGATACGGCCATGGATCAGTTGCGCGACCTGCCGTACCAGGACATTGGCTTCGCTAAGTTGGACCACCACCGCGCCCTACGGACCGGCTGGCCGGAGGTGGTCTTCGGCAAGGGCAAGACGCCGGAGCAGATAGCCCAGATCGTTAACGCCATGAAGGGCCGCGGCCACCCGGTATTGGTCACGAAATCGGACCAAGAAGCCTACCAAGCGGTGCTTCAGGACACTCCTGAAGCAGAGTTCCATGAACTGTCCAACGCTATCGTCGTCCCCACGCCTCAGACCACGCCCCTAAAAGTAGGCATCACCGTGGTGACCGCCGGCACCGCCGACCTGCCGGTGGCCGAGGAAGCGGTTTTGACGGCTACCATCATGGGAAATGATGTTACGTTGGTCAGCGACGTTGGCGTAGCCGGTCTCCACCGGCTGCTGGACCAAGTGCCTACGCTTCAGAAAGCGCGGGTGCTGGTGGTGGTGGCGGGCATGGATGCGGCCCTGGTAGGAGTGGTCTCGGGCCTGGTATCGGTCCCGGTGATCGCGGTGCCAACCAGCACCGGCTACGGCGCCAGCTTCGACGGCCTGGCCCCATTACTGAGCATGCTAAATAGCTGCGCACCGGGCGTGTCGGTGGTCAACATCGACAACGGCTTCGGCGCCGGCCACCAAGCGGCCCTCATCAACTACGCCAGCACGGCCGGTGCTGATACCTCCGGGGGCGAGGATGCCCTTATTTCATGAGCCTGGTTTTTCACAAGTCGAAGGTTAGACTGCTTCTGTGAACGCGCGATGGGGCTGCATGATTCTGTCTTTTTCCCTGGCGGCCTTGTTTATTCTGACGCTGATTTCAACTCGTGTCTCAGGGACGCCGTTTTAGCCGTAAGCAGCTGCCCAACCTGACTACCCTCATTCCTCCACCGCATTCTCCAGGTGCTCCAATCTCAGCAGTTTTACTTGCTCATCCAGGCTGATGCTGACCAGGTCTGCGCGCCATGGGGCTTGCTCCAGGCTATTCTTCTGCAGGTAGTCCTGGGCGGTGGCGATTAGGCGGTGGAACTTGGTGGCAGTGACTGATTCTTCAGGGGTGCCAAAAGCCGCCCCACGGCGGGTCTTGACCTCGACGAAGACCATTTCTTCACCCAACTGTGCAATTATATCGACCTCGCCTCAGCGGCTACGGTAGTTGGTGGCCGACACTTTGTAACCATTGCCTCTAGGTACCGGCGGGCATGTTCTTCTCCCCATTTGCCCAATCGGCCTTGAGGCGTGATCAAGTCCGGCTTTTCGCCGGGAAGAACATGCTGGCCTGAGCCACGGGCGCGAAAGAACGGCGGTGGATCGGGCACGGACCGAGTTCGTTCAGCCGCTCGAAGTGGGCTTTGGTGGGATAACCCTTGTGTCTAGCGAAGTAGTAGCCAGGGTAGGTCTCCTCCGCCTCCACCATCAGCCGGTCTCGGGTGACCTTGGCGATATTGGATGCGGCGGCGATGGAGTAGCTGCGGCTGTCGCCCTTGACGATGGTGTCGTAGGTGTAGGGGCACTCCCGAACGTGAATGAAATCCAACAGTAGATGTCCGGGGTGCAATGCAAGTTGGCCCACAGCCCGGAGCATGGCCGCCAGGGCTGCCCGGCCGATGCCCATGACGTCTATATCCTCGGGGCTGACCATTCCAACGCCGACGGCCAGCGCGTGTTCGTGGACCACTTGGGCGGCGTGTTCCCGCCGGGCTTGGGTCAATTTTTTTGAATCATCGAGAGATTGGAGCCAGAGCTCGTCGCCGGTCAGGTCAGGGGGTAAGATCACGGCTGCTGCAACCACCGGGCCGGCCAAGGGGCCGCGGCCTGCTTCATCAACGCCAGCCACAAACTGAACACCGCTATTAAGGATCCCAGATTCCAGGGAAAGGTCCGGCATCGGCCACCTCGCAGATTGTGCTAGGCAGTTGCCGTGGGCTGGTCCTCTGGAACGCCAGGCTTCACGCCGGGCTCTATCGTCCCACCGCCCAACAGCACATCACCCTGATAGAATACCGCAGCTTGTCCCGGAGTTACCGACCTCTGAGGCCGTGTAAACCGGACTATGGCGCCGTCGCCGTGCGGGTGGAGCACCGCCGGGGCCTCGTGCGACTTGTAACGAATCTTAACGTTGACGTCCACCGGCCCTTGGGGCGGGTTCCCCAACGGGTAATTCACGGCTGAAACGAACATCTCGTCCTGCATCAGGGCCTCTTCCGGCCCAACGATCACCCGGTGCGTCTCCGGCTCGATCTGCAACACGAACCGTGGCTCCCCACCGGAGATTCCCAGACCCCGCCTTTGTCCGATAGTGAAGTACTCGATGCCCTCGTGCCGGCCCACAACGGTGCCATCCTGTTCTACGATGTCGCCTGGGACGGTGGTCAGCCGCTTCTTGAGAAAGGACTTGTAATCGCCCGAGGGGATGAAACAGATGTCTTGGCTGTCAGGCTTGGCAGCGTTCAGCAATTGGGCGTCTTCAGCCATCTGGCGAATCTCGGACTTAGGGTATGCGCCCACGGGCATCAACGTCCGTTCAAGCTGTTCCTGACCCATGCCGAACAGCACGTAAGACTGGTCCTTGGACAGGTCAAGGGCCTTCTTCAGCACAACCCCGTCGGGACCGCGCTCGATCTGGGCGTAGTGGCCCGTGGCGACGTAGTCGGCCTCCAATACGGCGGCCCGTTCCATCAGGTGGCTGAACTTGATCTTGTCATTGCAGGCGATGCAGGGGTGGGGCGTCCGGCCCAGTTGGTACTCGGCGGTGAAGTAATCAACCACCTGCGACTGGAACTCCCGCAGGGTGTTCAGAACGTAGTGGGGAATGCCCAGACGGCGGCAGACGGACCTGGCGTCTTCAACATCGTCCAGAGTGCAGCAACCCTGGTAATTTTGCGGCAGGTCCTCGCCGTCTAGGTTGTAGAGCTTCATAGTGACGCCCACAACGTCGTAGCCCTGCTGCTGCAACAGCAGAGCGGCAACAGAGGAATCCACTCCTCCACTCATGGCCACGACCACTTTTCCCGTCATTCCTTAAAGCTCCGCTACGACCTCTTCTAATGTCCAGACTAGCATAGGGTATAACCGCATTCAATTCCATTCGAAGTGGACGGCTCAACTCGGGCTGGATGCATCCGAAATCTGCGATTCGTAGTAGTCTATATGCGGAGCGTTTACCTAAGGCGATTGGGGAAGACCGATGGCGGAACAAAATCTGGACGAAGTCTCTGAAAACCTGTTCTGCGGGAACTGCGGCACTGGCGTTGTGCCCGGAGCCACCGCGTGCAGTCAGTGTGGCGAGAAGATCGAGCAGGCACACGACCCGCTGGAATTCAGGGACGGCTATCTACCTTATTGTCGAGCCTGCGGAGTGCCGGTGGCCAGAGAAGCAGCTCTCCACTGCAACCAATGCGGCGTCACTCCTCTCTGCAGTGAGCATTTCTTCCCGTCTACCAGGTCCTGCGCGCTTTGCCCGCCCGTTACGGCGGCGGAAGAACAGACGGGCAATGGACCGTCCGACAGGCCTGATGGGCCATGGGCCCAGCCGGCTAGCACATTTCCTTGTCACAGATGCGGTGCCCGCCTCCGCGAGGGAGTGGGTTACTGCCCCAATTGCGGCGCGGAACACGAGGGCGTCAACGCAGACACCAAGTACGTCAGCTTCATGACGCGCGCCGCCGCCGCCGTAGTCGATGTGGTTGGCCCAATGATGGCAAGCGGAATCATCATTGCGCTGATCGATATCCCCGGCATTTTCCCACTGATATTCTTTAGCTACCATACGATCTTCACCTATAAGCTTGGACAGACCCCGGGCAAGATGATGCTTGGGCTGCAGGTCGTGGACGCCAACGACAACCGGCCATCGTTGAAGCAGATCCTCCTACGTGAAGTGCTGGGCAAATTGATCGTATTCCTGGTCATGTTCATCGGCTTCATTTGGGTGCTCTGGGACCCAAAGAAACGCGGCTGGCACGACTACATCGGCGGCACCTACGTGATCAGAAGGGAGCGCCACTAACTCCCGGAGATACCTTCCTGATGCCTCCCGTCCATCTGTCTGCTAAACTGGCCCCAAACATAATCCAGGCACGACAGTAGATGGAGGACCTTGATGGCAGTCACATTTGGCACCTCATTGCCCAGCCGCGGCGAGATGGCCGGCCCGGAACAACTCCGCAGCGTGGCCCAACGAGCCGAGGACCTGGGCTACGACCACGTATGGGTCAGTGATCACATCGTGCTGCCCAAGAAAGTCGACTCCTTCTACCCCTATGCCGCTGACGGCGTGGCCACCTTCCGGCCGGACGAACCCTACTACGAGCCGTTGGCCGCGCTGAATTTCATCGCGGGCTGCACCCAGAGAATACGTTTGGGGACCCACGTGCTGATCATCCCCTACCGCAACCCGGTGCTCACGGCCAAGATTTTGTCCACGCTGGACATGCTTTCCGGCGGCCGGGTGATCCTGGGCGCGGGCGTAGGCTGGATGGAAGAGGAATTCCAGGCCATGGGTCTGGACACCTACAAGGAACGCGGGGCGGTCACCGACGAGTACCTGGAGCTCTACAAAGAGCTATGGACCAAGGAGAACCCATCGTTCCAGGGCAAGTACTATCAGATATCAGATAGCGGATTTGAGCCCAAGCCAGCCCAGAAGCCCCATCCGCCCATCTGGATCGGCGGACACACGGGCTCGGCCATCCGAAGGGCCGCCAAATACGGCGACGGGTGGATGCCCATCGGACTGCGTCCCCCAGCTATCCTCGACCCTGAGGAACTGGGCGGCAAGATAGCGAGGCTGCGTAAACTGACTGTGGAAGCTGGGCGGCCCGAGGACGCGGTGTCGCTGACCTTCAGCACCGGCGTGTTTTTTGACGATTCAGCCGGCAGCTCCCGGGAGATGATGCACGGGCGCCCGGAGCAGATAGCCGCCGACCTCCGTCAGTATCAGGACCTGGGCGTGTCCAACTTCATCATCGGGCTTCAGGGCAGCACCGTGCCGGAGCTGCAGGAAAACATGGAACGATTCTCCAGAGAGGTCATGACCTTAATCCCCGATTAGGCGGAGCAAATTTGGTCTTTACTGCCCCGGTGCGCGATAGGTCATCTCCCTGGCTTTCTGGGCTGCCGCAAAGCCGTCTGCAATCGGAATCAATACAGTTGTCTTAGCGTTGGTTCTTGAACCTGTGCTGGCAACGGCCATCACGAGACTTGCCGCGGTAGTGTTGTCGGAAAACTCGAACACGCCCACAAAATCGTAGTCTCCAAGCAATAGTCGAAGGTTATTATCTGGCCGCCAACACTTTCGACCAAGTCCTTGATCACGCCCGAACGGTCTTCAGGACTAGACACTAAGCCAGACAATCTTTGATGGGTATAACTCCCCTGAATTAGATTTTTGGCATTTAGACGCTGTTATTGAATCCGCTTAAGCCACCGGCGCCTCGGTTACGCCGTACTTCTGCTCCAACTCGTAGACTTCGTCCAGTCCCATCAGCCCGGCCACGTCCCAGCGGGTGCCGTAGCGATCGGGGTTCACGGCCCCGTCTTCCATCAACTCGGTGAACGAGTCCTTGAGTTGTTTATAGATCAGCCAAATGGTGCTGCCGCAGATCATGACCTTGTAGCCGAGGGCATCCATCTCTTTGGTGTTGGCCAGGTCTCCGTTGTACATCCGGGGCAGGGTGGACATGTCTCGGGCGTAGTTCTCGATGTCCTCGCGGCTCTTGATGCCGTCCACGAACACCAGGTCCGCGCCGGCCTCGATGTAGGCGTGGGAACGCTTGACGGTGTCTTCCCAGCCGGTGACAGCGTAGGCGTCGCAGCGGGCGATAACCACGAAATCCGGGTCGGTGCGCGCATCCAGAGCAGCCTTGATCTTTTGCACCGCTTCTTCTTGTGGGATGACCTGCTTGCCGGCGAAGAAGCCGCACTTCTTGGGGAACACCTGGTCCTCGATATGCACGCCGGCCACGCCCGCTGCTTCGTACTCGCGGATGGTGCGCTGGACGTTCAGGGGGTTGCCATAGCCGGTGTCTGCGTCGCAGATGACGGGGATGTCCACCGCTCCGGCGATATATTTGGCGTTGGAGACCATCTCAGTCATGGTCAGCAGGCCAACGTCGGGGAATCCCCGCTCGGCGGATGTGCCCGCCCCGGTCATGTAAACGGCCTGGAACCCCACCGACTCGGCAATCTTGGCATGGAATGCGTTAAGAACGAAGGGCGCAACGGTCAGGCTGTCGGAATTTATCATCTGGCGTAACTTTGCGGTGGTCTTCATAACCCGGTCTCCTCTCTTGAAACGTGCTTGTTGGCCTGGAGTCTGCGAATTGAGAGCATGATAACGCAGAGGGGGAATGGGTGCCAGCAGAGGGGGTAAATTCCCCTAAGAAGCTTAAAGCACGTAGCTAGACAGGTACTCCCAGCGGATGTCCGACGCCCATCTACCGTGGCTCCAGTCGTCGTCGGCGGCCTCCGAGTGATATCGCAGCAACACCAGCCGCCAGGCACGGGCCACGGAGGGGACGCCAACGTCAATGGCCACGCCTTTGGCGAATTCACAGGCGTCAGCCATGACTGTAAGGGGCAGGTCTGCGTACTCCATGAGGTTAATCTTGGGATGGAAGTCGCCGGTCTCCGGTGGCAGTTCCGCGCCGGGCAGGGCCTCCACCATCGCTACGGCATCGCAGTGGAGAATGGTCAAAGGATGGTTGGAGTCGGGTTGCTGGAAATCCATGAAGATATTTCCCCGGTCCCCAGTCCCGTTTTCGGCGTTCCGGCCGTCGGCCACTCCAAGGCAATTGATGGAGAACCGGGGGCTGCGTTGACGGCTCTCTTCAGCCAGGCGTCCGACGCCGTGGGCCAAATGGTCCAATACGGACTCTGCGCACTGGAAATAACTGACCACGCTCATGCGCAACATGTGCATCTCGGCCGCCCAGGACCCGTACTGCCCGCAGACGATGTTCCTGGCCCGGTAGGCGCGCGCGGTGAACGCGGGCTCCACCTCCAATTCGATGCCCAACCTTGTCGACACTACTTCCTCCTCACTTTAGGGACATCCGGGCTTTAGTTGTTAGATCTCTGATAGCTGATCGGCTAGTTGCGCCAATCCCGGCACTTCCAGGTCCGGTTGCGAGCCGTCGGCGTCAACGTAGGGAATACCGTAGCGATTGATGTAGGCCCCGGCCATGCCGGCTGCCCTGGCTCCTCGGATATCCCACGCGTGGGCGGCAACGTGGAGCACCTGCTCCCCCGGCAGTCCAAGCTCATTCATGGCATGCTGGTAGACACCGGTGTGGGGCTTGTAATAGCCGGCCCCTTCGGCGAGATGGCCCGGTCGACTGGGATGCCCAGCCCGCTTACAGCGCGGTCCAGGGATTCCAGGTCGCCGTTGGAGAGCACAGACATCTCAAATTTGCCCAGCGATTGTATCCGGGTCAGGTGCTCTTTGACGTCTGGGAACAGGGTTGGGGTGGCTTTGGTGGTGACCAATTGCTCGATGTCGTCCTTGGTGTGGGGTATATTTAGCTTGTGGAAAAGCTGGCTCAGGGTCACTCTGCGCACCGTCTCGAATGGGGTCCGGGGGCGGCCCAGCAGCGAGTCTACGTTGCTCTCGTGAAGGTAGGTGGCCTCCCAAGCCTGAATCACATCATCGGCACCACCGGAATAGGCTCTGCCTTCCAGAAATTCCTCGAACCCGGCACCAAAGCTGGCGACTCGATCAAGCAGAGTGCCATACATGTCGAAGGTGATGGCGCGGACGGGTCCAAGGGGTATTTTCTGCATGAAGAACGCCTATGTCGGTGTTGGATTTGCCCCTTACGGGTGTCATCAGTCGGGCGAGGATGAGATGCCTTTAACGTACCGCCCGGTTCGCGATCACCACGGTCAGGGCGATGAATGCGACGATAGCCACGATAGTTGCGGTGACCATCCACTGGGGCATGAGTTGGGAACGTTGTTCGCCGCGCATCTCGCTTAATTGCTCGCCTTCCCGCTCTTCTCTGGGCACTATCTTGAGGATGTCCCGAGCGCGGGCTTCGTCGCCTTCATAGACCAGCAGGTCATGGGGAAGGTTGTAGGCCGTGCCCCAGAGGCCGGGCCCGCCGCGCAGCGAACGGACCAGGCAGGGTATTCCCTCCAGTTGGAGCCGTTGCTCCGCCATTCGGGCCGTGGGCTCGTTGTCGTAGACACGGAGGCTGACCTGTTTCCGGGCCGGTTCCTGGAACATGGCTATATTATAGGGGTTGGATTGGTGAGTTGTTCGTCCCGCTGTTCTTCCTAAGGGCGGGCTTGGCGCTAGGCTTGAAAATGGGTGCCGCCATGCCTAAGAGGTGATATAATACCGGCGCGCACGGCTGGGCCGAGGTGGTGGAACTGGTAGACACGCGGTCTTGAGGGGGCCGTGGG
>Ga0207963_1001457_pt1 | contig 12453 bp, 14 predicted proteins | sample Knorr_S15_td_NAD_FD_185604 | JGI IMG/M metagenome (GOLD analysis project Ga0207963, IMG submission 185604) | Marine microbial communities from Southern Atlantic Ocean transect - Knorr_S15_td_NADW_ad_2500m_LV_A (SPAdes) (version 2) | ecosystem: Environmental > Aquatic > Marine > Oceanic | place...
AGGTTTTACGCGGCAATTCAACAATTGCCATTCAAACAGGATAAAAAAAACAGTCCTTGAGAAGAAGTTCTCTGAGACTATCGTTTAGCGGGACCGACGTGGGTCAAAACGAACTTTGTTTGAAATAACTATAAAGTACTAATACATAGAGGTTTACGACTTTTTATTCTTATTCTTTTTTTCCCTTAAATCATCAAAAAGTCCTATTTTTTCGGCAGCTTTTATTAGTGCTGGGAGGTGGGGGGCAAGCTCCTTAGCAATTGCTTTTCGTTGTTCAGGTTTAAGTTTAAGATGAAGAACTTGTCCCATCTGCCGTAGTTGTATTGATGCTTTTGAAACAGACTGGCTAGCTCGACTTTGATTTAATTTATTTTGTCCTAATGGCTCACAAATCTTATTGGCCACTTCTTTTTGTGAAACTGGGACTAGTGATTTTATTAATATTACGATTACTTGAATTATTGCATAATCGTCTTTGCCAAGCTTACCCTTATTAAAATCAATAAACTCTTTCAGAAAATCAATTTCATTCTGCAATAGTCCCTTATCGCCTGGATACATCTGTCTTGCCCTGTCATGAGCCTGAAGGGCATCAACCGGATTATCCTGTCCGTAAACGTCTGACAAAATAGAATATCCAAAAACCACGGCGGATTTCTCTGAAGCTGAACGCCCCTTTGCATTATAGGTCATGTCCAAGGCATCAGACAGAGCATCATAATCCCCAGCTTTGATAGAGTGGTATATGGATTCGAATGTGTTTTTATTTTTCATCTTGCTTCCCTTCTTCACTTAATCTTTCCACAAGGCTAATCACAAGTTCTCTATCGGGTACTTTTAAATCATATATATTCCTTAGAAGTTTTTCACCTTCAAAGAATAATTCATCTGGCTTCTTCCGCTGCCTTCCTGCGACTCCCTCTATCCACATCATTCTTTTTTTAACTGCATCGATGTATCTATTGGGGAGCTCCAAGCCTTCAGGAATTTCTCTTTTAACAAATTCGCACTCTGACCTATCCCTGCTGTATTTCACTGTTAGACCAGCCAAGTCCGCCAAAGCTTCAATCTGTCTCTCTCTTACACTGCCGACACTGCCGTTGAGCCACCTATATATAGTGGGCAAAGAAACTTTCAGCTTGTCAGATAACCACCTTGGCGGCCAATCGTGTTCAATAATTAAGTTTTGTACTGCATTTAGTTTATTTTCCATAGTTGAATATACACAATATTATCATTAGAATTTGCATTGTATTATTTACTTGCATTAATATTAGTTATGTTAGTAATTTTTGCTATGCGAATAGTTATGTATATTATATATTGGTTTATAACGGTATTAATGACATAACTAATCATGATTAATGGTAAAGACCAGTTAATCATTAGAATATTATGTAAATAATAACGTAAATGATTTAATAGGAAAAAAATATAATGAGTAAAAATAGTAATATAGAATGGACCGATGATTCCTGGAATCCGGCGACAGGTTGCACCAAAATAAGTGACGGGTGTAAGAACTGCTACATGTTTGAAGGTGCAAAATGGTTAAAAGGGATGGGAAATGTTCGATATAAAAATGGATCAATCCCCACCATGCATCTTGATAAGGTTGATGAACCGAAATCATGGAAAAAATCACGCAAGGTTTTTGTATGTAGCATGAGTGACCTGTATCATGATAAATATACAGACGAATTTATTCAGTCTGTTTTTAAAACCATGAATGAGACACCCCAACATACCTATCTCGTTTTAACGAAAAGAGCCAAAAGGTTAGCGGAAATGGCTTCGGATTTGGATTGGACTGACAATATTTATCCAGGTGTTAGTATAGAAAATAGAAAAGTGTATAATAGATTGGATTATTTAAGAAAAGTGCCATCCGAAAATCGATGGCTATCCATCGAACCACTTTTGGAATCAGTTCATGATATCGATCTAACCGATATATCATGGGTTGTTGTTGGTGGGGAGTCAGGACCTAATGCACGCGATATGGATGTAGAATGGGTTAGAGAAATAAGAGATAAATGTATTGAAGAAGAAATCCTTTTATTTTTTAAACAATTTGGTAAGAATGAAAACAATCCAAATATGTTCGATGATACGATGAAGAAAAGTATTAAAGGGATAAAAAACTCCCTTTATAGCAAAGGCGGGTGTGTATTAGATGGGAAGATTTATAGAGAATTCCCGGAAGATAAAATTAATAATAATGAAATTGGAGATTATTTATGAATAAAGTAATAGAAAATGATGTTGAAAAAACAAAAGATGAAATTGTAACCGAAATAAAATCCCGACTAGAAAGCCTGTTGAAAAAACATGATCAAGGCGCGATCGAATTAGGATTTGCCTTATTGGAATTAACAGAAACAATTGATGACAAAGATGGTGATAATGGAAAGATATGGTTAGAATTGTGTGATTCAATCAACTTTGCCGATTATTGTAGAAAGTTGGGAATGATAAATAGAGTTGAATATAAATATAGGAATGCCGCAATCAATATCAAGGAAAATAGACCCGATTTTGTGGATGGGTATAAACTCGTGGATGATATTGATTATTTACCGGGATATTCACTTTTAACGCGGGTTGAAGAGAATAAAAAAGAGTTAAAGAAAATTGATGGTGCATGGGAAAATATTATTGATATGTTATATGAGAAAAAAGAGCCGAGAAATAATATTGAGGTTAAAATAACAGATTATTTGACAAAAGAACCGGCTCGAACCAGTTCGAAAATCATTAAAAAAGTAGATTTGGAAAAGAGTGATTCCCAAACTGCACTAATCGAAATTCGGCGGGTTTTGCTATTGAAACTTCCAGAAACTATTGATAAAGATGATTTTGATGAGAAGTTTAATGTATTGGCGGAACTTTTTGGTGTGTCATTGGAGTTGGCCGCATAAAAGACTAGTACGCTTGCTCTAAGTTCTCGTATCATGAGTGGAGGTAACTGCATAGGAAGGAAAATCAGGTGTTCCCAATATCTGTCTCTTCATAAAAAAGCAGCCATCATAAAGACGAATTACAAAGTATTGCCGGGCCCGGTTCTGGCGAGCTCTATCCGTCCTCAGGACATGACAGGTCGTTGCCTACAAGGAGACATTCGATGATATCTGAAGCCTCTTGTCGGGTAAGTTCCTTTCCGGAGTCCTTCCCAAGATTGATGGAGATGTGAAGCCCAATTCTTCGGTAAGCGTCTTCTCCATACAGATTCTGAGCAAGATTGAAAATGTAATCTAGCTGTTTCACCGATGCTTTTTGAGAAGATTGAGCGGATTGATTAAAGTTATTCGCATCAATAGGAATCTCCTCAGCATTGGTTGGTGCTAATCCCGCCATAACGGCAAGAAAACTTAGCGGAATACGATACGCTTTCCCTGTCGCTCTTGTGATCGCCATAGACTTGATGCTGTATTCAGGGGCGTCCTTCCAATGGCTCTCCTGTGAACTGCAGAGAGCTTCACCAGCCGCTACTACATTGTTTCCGTGCCGTACTTCCACTCTGGCTTCATAAGCAGTTTCACCGGTTCTGTCAAGCTTTCGGCTGTACATAACGACAGGAAATAAACCTAGGGTAGCTCCGATCGTCGTCCACCATTCAACCTTGGGGTACTGCTTTCCTCTTATCTCTGAGATAAATGCTGTTCCAGTACATTGACTAGCCATGATCTGTACTATTTCTCTCATCTCTGCCATGGCTTTCTTTGGAGAGCGGGAGAATAGAGCTGATCCCTTTTGAGTTGTCGGGATCATCAAAACTTGATCCATATCTCCTTTAGAACGGGGTTTGCTGTTTTGTGTGTCTTTCATTGGGTTTCCTTTCTGATTGAATTAAATGAGTCCTCTGTCTGCGAAAGAGGTAAAAGTTTTTCCTGCTAAAATCAAATGGTCATGTACAGAAACGTCTATCGTTTTGCAGGCTTCGATCAGCTTTTTAGTGATGGTGAGATCGTCCTGACTGGGATTGGGATTCTGGCTAGGGTGATTATGAGCAAACAATACTACAGCCGATCCATGATGCAGAATTCTTCTAATTACTTCTCTCGGATAAACGGCGCTTGTGCTAAGAGATCCTTCGAACAAAGTTTCTGTTGCTATGATCTGGTTTCGTCCGTTTAGAAAGATACAAACAAACTTTTCTCTGTATGGGTCATCACTAAAATATGGTCTGAGATGACAAACAAGATCTTCTGCACATGCGATACGGTCACCTGCTTTTAATGTAAATCGACGAATATACTCTGAGTGTAAATCAGTATCGATACTGCTGATAAAATATTCATGGGTATCTCCTTTTGTTTCGTTGGTTTTGTTAAAATACTATGGCGTAAAGGCCAGACTCATAGGTAGAGCTGGTTAATTATGATGCCTTGATTCTATGGGCTAAATCGGGCGCCAGATTTGATTCTGTTGGGTGCTTTTAGAGATTTGAAGTGTTGAAAAAGCTGATATCTTTAGTAGAACCAATTATTATTTCTCCGAATTTCTTATCTGCATTCCATTGAGTTAAATACGAGCCTTTTTCTTCAATTTCGCCCTCATCAATCATCCGTTGAAACTCGTCAATCATTTCGTGAGTAACTTTTTCGGCTAATGAGCCAACACTAGAAATGCCGTCTTTATATTTCATCCTGAACGCACCGAAGGGACCAGATTCGTATTTGCGCTCCCAAAAACCACCACCTTCCTTTTGCTTCCATTTCTTCGTTTTAGAGTCAATACAAGTAATGTATTCAAGGGAGTAGCCACAACGCCGACAGAACAAACTTTCAGATCGTCTTCGAAGGTTTAATTCGTAATACGCTTCTTTGTATTTACACTTTGGGCATGTTTCATCGTAGGATACTGATGTCATTGTCTGACTCCTTTTTTGTTGTTTGAATTACCAGATAATCAGGACAATCCAAAGGTATAGTCTCAGGTTTATCCGTTGATTCATAATGGCATAAATACGCAGATGGCTTTTCAGCAATATCCACAAACTGACCATGTAGACATTCAATACATATTTGAGACCATGGCCATTCGATTAATCGCACTTCATTTGCTAATGACATCTGGTACCGCCCTATTCACTTAAAATCTCATGAAGGGCAATATGCTTCTCCATAATCTTATTGGGTGGTGAAGACTTTAAGCTTTCCGTCACTGCATTATATAAGGACCAGACATTTCTCTCTTCAAAGTCTGGCTGAGTTGGGTTTAGCCACTCTCGTTTCACTACCGGAATCTGCCTCGGAGAAATGATATCGTTTCCGTACATCAAACCAATCATACGAAAAGCATCATCGTTTGACAGATACCTTCCACGCATTATTTCAGCATCTTCCACTATCTTGGTGAAATTGTGTTGGCTTCTGTAAATGGTGGTAATCGTCAGCTCTTCCAGATCATTCCAAACGTTTGCCGTATGTTTTCTCATGATGGCAATGTCACCAGTAAGCGCAAGGTTGTCACAGACGAATACGGAAGCGCCAATTGCAATACCGACGGACATTGATTTATCGTATGAGTTGCGAAACCCTATACTCAATCCCATGGACGAGCTGATTCCATTTCTGTACGAATGAATGCCAAACATCTGATTACCATCTCTGGCTAAACCGTATTGTGCCTTCTCAAGCTGGTAGCCTCTTAATAGACCGCTGGATACTTCAGCGAGATTTTTTGCAAGATCGTAATGGCTAACTGGTTTATAGGTTCTTGTTTCCTGGGGAAGCGGAATATCTCTTAGGTCATCTAATGAGCAATATTCTCCTCCCTTATGTATTAATAAAGTCATTTTAGACTCCTTTTGTTTGATTTAGTAATTATTGAGAAAAAGTTGAAATAATTGGTCGAAAATGGTGTTTTTCAGATAATGGATTGACATGTCTCTTAAGGACAGATAAAACATCGTGAATGTTATTTAACTCCACATTAGGAGAATGAACATGATACAATATGAAAAACCACTTGAACGCTTTTATAACATCGAGGAAGCCAGTAAATATTTGGGAATAACCTCCAGTGCTTTACGCAACAGAATCCAACGAAAAGAAGTGGATGTGTTCTATTTAGGGCGCAGAATACTGATTGAAAAAGCTACATTGGATGGGTTACTGTCAAGGGAACCGGTTTATGTTAGATAAACGAAATATAATGCTGGACGAATTAAATGATCTAAAGAATCGGGATCAGCTTTCCATTTCAGAGGTCAGTTATTTTACTGGCCTACAGGAGCAAGAAATCGCCTACAAAATTCAGATGGATGATTTTGATGTTTTTGGATATGACGGTGAATACTTTGTCAACCGAAATAACATCGTGGATATACTGGAAACCCAAGGATATCACGAAGTTAATTAATCACAAATAGCGGATTATTCTTTGAGTCCGTTTCAGCGTCTGCCCATGTTTTTCCGGAGCCTGTTCTTGCAGTTAATACCTGTAAATGAGCCTTTTGAAGACCCATTCGCAAGGCTTCGGCTATGGCAGAATCGTAAGTAGCATAATCCACATCTCTTCTTGGTATTAATAAAATAGAATCATGAACATAAGCACCTGAAATATCAAAGACCGAATTGGAGTCATTTGCAAGGTGATTAATAACCTGTCGCATGAATATTGATCCCATTCGTTGGATCAGAAATGAGCAAGCAGATCGTCTTGCAAGTTTCTTCGGCATTGGAATATCGCCATCGTGAAACGGATTTAGTTCGTTTGGAATTAATTGATTTTTACTAACTGAATTAATAATGGATTTCTTCCAGTTTATGGCTTCAGGATAGGATTTTTCTAATATCTTTTTAAGCTTTTTAATCATTAACAAATCCAAAACACCCTTATTATCCTTAACAATTGTTTTATTGATTGCACCATAGAGCCAGGGGTTGATGAAAGCTTTGACCTGTTTATCGGTAATGGTCAGTTTCTTATTCTTCGCACGATCCACAATGTCCAAATAAGGGCTTTTCCCGGATGATAAACATGAAAGGCCGTTGATGTCATTTGAGAGATTGAACAAAATACTGATGTCATTGGCCGCTATATCAAAATACCACAGATCCCGCCCATCAGGATGCTCGACACAATCCCTAAAATCAGTAGGAAAGGATGTAATGTTAAACTGCCGAAAGTATGTTCTTGTCCCCGAGTTTCTTAATACGGCAGTTCCTTTGCACCAACCGTCATTTTGCTTTAGACTAATATTGATGTTCTTTCTAAATAGGTCTAAATCATCGGTAAGACGTTTGCTGTCAAGTTTATCCTTTATGATTGGGATACCCTTGTCCATAATCTCAACCAAATTCATATTATACTCGTGAATCTGTCTGGGGTGTCCGTATTTCAGGAATGCTTTTTGGGGATGGATGTATTTTGAATGGGAAAGATAATGATCAAAAGATTTATTAACGTCTCTCTCAATCGTCCTTATCAGTTCGTTCGCATACTTCTTCCCGGATTCTTTAAACCATTGAAGTATGGCGTGATGTCCGGCAATCCCAAGAAGAAGGACCGGAGCTATACCATCAATTAACGGGACAGAAACGTATTCTAAATCATCGCTGTAAAAGATCATGGGGAAATTTGGGTCGTAAATAGCGTAGGTAGATTGAGGATAGTAGGTGTTGTGATAAAGAAACTGGTCTTCAAGTTCCTTTGAATGAATTAGCTTTGACTGAATACGTTGTTTTTTGGTTTTGGAAGGTTCGTCTTTTTCCCCTAACTCAATATTATCTTTATCCAGGATGAGTTGGTGCATTGGGTGTTCTAAACCCTTTCTTGTCTTATATTGATAATTTATTCCCATCTCATTTGCCCATTCTGTCCAAGTGTGGTTTTTCATGTTTATCTTGGCACTCCTGCGAACGAGGGATGATGGCATGATGGGGGACGTGGTAAATCTTCTCCAAATAATGGCTGAAATCATGGTATAAACAGCCGGAATTCTTTTATGTGTCTTGATGGCAGATTCAATTTTATAAAGAAATGGATTAACCGGAATCTTTACCCATCTTGGATAATAATTTGCAGGAAGATAGACTACATTCCTTTCAATGTAATCCACATATTTAATATGGGGGTGATACTTTTCAAATACATTAAGAAGAAGATCCAATGTTGTGGCTCCGTAATGTTCTTCACTATCACGTACAAATCGATAAAGTTCCTGAAGTTTTTTGATCTGGAGTTTTAACTGTTTTGATGCATTTTCTCCTTTGCCTACCCTTGAAATGAGATGGGGATGCTTAAAAAGTGTCTTTGGGCTTAAATTCATAGTTTCGCGGGGTATTTAGGCTTACAATATACCAGTAGTTAGTAACGTTTTGTGTAGCATATTCTCTATAAATGTTCTTCTCTTGCCTGTTTGTTATAGCTGTTTTTTTTGTGTTAATCTCCCTGTTTGTTCTATTGGTTTCCGTCCTGATTATACTGACTCGGAGGCTTTGAGTTTTGCTCCAAAATTATTCCCACGGAGGATTAAGATTTTTGTCAAGATTATATTTTATCGGAGGAATTATAAATTAGAAGATATTAGCCATAGGCAACTCCTTTCTGTTTCGAACCGGGTCGAAAACGTAGACCCGGGTTACGTTTTATGATAAGATATGCAAGTATACCGCCCTGCCTTTTTGTGTCAGTATCGCATCGAATACATCTCCCACTTGGATATCAGAATAGATGCTGAACTGATCCCTTGGCAATGAACCTAATCGCAAGTCATCCACAAAGAAGTCCTTACCCTTTTCGTCAACCGGATTCTGCTTCACATTAACGGTAACTTGACGACCCAGCTCCCGGACTTTGCCACGGAAGGTATTGAGTTTGGTCCAGTTATCGTGTCCGTCCATTTCAAAGTACCCACCAACCGCAGTTAAGGTTTTCAGCATTCCGTTAGGCTTCTCATTTGGTATGGATTCAGTCTTCGGTGCTTTGCCCATTAGCTCAAGCATCTCATCTTCAAACACATGAAACGCAGCACTTCCGATACCGATTCCGTTGCTTCTTCGGTGTACGATTGACCAGATTGCACAGGCATATTCTTTCCTGTCTTCTCTCTTGGATTCTGACCACTTCTCAATGAAACTAATAGGAGCATCCAAGGCATCGTTTAGTTTGTCATCGTCCTTTTCCTCACTATTAGTATATGATTCCAAGATGTCACTGATCCAGCCATTATACAAACCCACAACTGAAGCTGATTCTGATTGGTGCTTGGTAAGATCATACTCATAGATAGGTAATTCATATCTAAATGAAAGCAAATCCTCACCGGCATCCAGACTCATGAATCGTTCTTTGACTACATTGTAAGGAATGAACAGTGGGTGATTCTCGTATTGTTCAGCTACCTTTGGAACGTGAGAAACAAAGGCTGATTTGTTAAACTTACATTCACGAAAGGTCTCAACAATTTCCAATTCATCGGCTATTTTGTTGATGGTTTCCCTGTCATACAGGGATGCCCACTTCAGGGACTGTACTTCAAGTTGAAGATTCTTGCTTAGTAGTGGGAGCAGGTCCGTCTTTCCGTTAAGGATTGCAGCATTGATAAGATAAGTGATATGACCGACCTTATTGCCAATGCTCACTGCTTCTGAAGCCACATATGGGAGCAGTTTCAGGGAGTCATTTTTCCTCACTTTAGTTCCTTCGTCCAGTCTTTCGTATCCATCTTTGAACGTCTGACTTCCCACTTCTTGAGTGAATGCGTCTTCATCAATAATAGCCACGAGGTCACCGTCATAATCTCCGTCGATTTGTAAGATGGTATCGTTATTCACGTAAATAGATCCTTTCAAAGCACCTTCAAGCAAATTGGGATCGTTGCTTACTTTTACGAAACTCATCCTGTCTCTAATCGGATACCGTGTTAAGACGTATTCTCCTTTAGGTTTATCCTTACAGCAGATGATATTCCCTTCAATATCTGCAATAGCTGTCATGTATCCCGTAAGACTAACCGCTGACCCAAGAGCCAAATCCCGGTATCTTTTCTTGAGATGTTTCTTAAGCTTGTTCGTGATGTATGGATGGGTTGGAGAAAGACCTGCATGAAGAAAGGATTCAAGTTTGAATCTCTCTTCATCTTCGACACTTCCCAGAAATGCCAGGGCCTTTTCCTCATTTGTTAGGACACCTTCAATACTATCCAACTCTTCATTGAGTTTTGGCAGTGTGGATTTGATTGTTTCCTGACTAAAGAACTGAAGCAAGGTCCAAGAGCTTGAGAACTTCAATTCTCGGGCCACTTCTCTGATACCAAGGATGAAGTACTGTTTTCCGTCTTTTGGCATTCCTTTTCCTTTTATCATTGATTTTGGAATGATGAACTCGGTACCATCGTATGGGTGGAGTGTTCCCTTACCCAGCCATGATTCACCGTGAAGTCTAACTTGGATTTGTTTTTCGTCCAGATTTAACTCGTCATACAAGTCTCGTGGGATGTATCCTTCTCCATCGCCTGTAATGAGTTTCCCGTTCACCTTGTATCCGTCATCCACAACCTTTATCTCCTGCTCTGTCTCCCAAATACCGTGATGGCAGTGGGATGTGTAGATCCCGAGATATGCGAGTGCTTCCTGTGATGATCCAAAGTAGCTGTGAATAGCTTGGATCACACCTTTAGTTGCAAGCCATACTTTGCCGTCTTTCAGAGAAGATGATGCGCCAAGCACTTTGAATTGTCTGCCGTTATGCCTGATTCCTTTAGCAAACAGCATCTCTATCTTTGCTTGGAACTCATCATATTCAAGATCGCTATTCTTCTTGGCTCGAAGTATTAGAAACGAGCAGGGCCTGAAGATGGTCAAAAGCAGGGTGTTGCGCATGATGACCGGATCTGTTTGGGTTAATTCATTGCCGTCGAATTCATAACTGGCAATGCTGTTTTCTTGTTCTTTTGCCAGGACTGTAGCTACGATGTCCATGGCTGTGTTTTGTTTTATGTGTGACATTTTACGGTCTCCTGTATTTAGGCTGTTTGAATGCAAAAAGCCCTTGTCACACAGCCATAGCGACAAGGGCTTTTCTTAATTAAGTTTTGTATGATTATTTTTTACATATAATCAGTCGGATCAAACCCGCTTTCTTCATCGGGGCGAAGTATTTCTGGGTCTTCTTCTAAAATGCATGAATCTTTAGTGTGTTGGTGTGATGAAGATGTGGAATTAGTGGATTGTCCTTCTCCTTGAAACAGTCGCTTAATGGCTTGGACTATCAGGTAAAGGAATCCCAGAAAGAGTAGTGTTTGCATGGTAATCTCCATCGTTAATTGCTTTAGAAAGGGACCGGGGGCTCGAAACGGCGAACTTCGGTTTGTTATATTAAATAATAATCAATTGCTGTAAAAACGAGATTTTGATTCTCTATTAGATGAATCATGGTTAATTGGTACGCTCTACTCTTTCAAACACCGATAAAGCGTAGATCGACTGACACCCAAAGTTTTACAAACATCCTTCACGCTATTTGAATGATCAGCCATAAGTGTTTTAGTCATGGCAACCATCTTCTCGTCCATTACTTTTGGCCTGCCCCCTTTACGACCTCGTGCCCTTGCAGCATTGAGTCCCGCTATAGTTCTTTCACGGATAATGTCTCGTTCAAATTCTGCCAATGCTCCAAATACATGGAAGATTAATTTTCCTCCCGAAGTGGATGTGTCTATGCTTTCTTGAATTGACTTAAAATAGATTCCCCGTTCATTTAGTTGAATAACAACTTCGATTAGGTGTTTTAAACTTCGTCCCAATCTATCAAGTTTCCAGACAACCAATGTATCGCCTTTTCTCAAATACGACAACGCTTCTTCAAATCCAGGGCGATCGGTCTTTGCCCCGCTTGCCGTGTCGCTGAATATTTGATTACAACCTTCTTTATCTAATGCGTCTGTTTGCAAGTCAAGATTTTGGTCAGATGTTGAAATCCGTGAATATCCAATTTTCATTATTAGGCTCCTTTCGGTTTGATTCAAAAACGATATTGTTGTTCAATAATAAGATTTAGAATTTGAATTGAGTTTTGGAACAGTATTATTCCCAATTGTAGTAAAAATTTGATCATGTTGGAATCGTCCCATTAACGAAGGTTTCTGCTACATTTTTACTTGCGTCAAGACTAACTCGAAGGGAGCGCACCTGCTTTGGGAGCAGGGGGTCGGAGGTTCAAATCCTCTCACCCCGACTGTTAATTAATCGATTCTGAACATACAGAGCCGACCCCTCGATAGACCTAGTTTATTGAGGGGTTTTTCTTTTTAATACAACTCTTTTAACATGATCAGTTGTTAAAAGTTTTTCCTTATCCAATCTAATCAGTATAAATCCAAATGTTACCAATTTCCATACACATTTGTCCATACACGCCCCCCCCCTGGGGGTACTTCCCCTATATAAGCATGGGGGGTATATATATACCGTGAAGTTTTGTTTATAGACATTTAGAACTTCA
>Ga0207963_1001461_pt1 | contig 12442 bp, 12 predicted proteins | sample Knorr_S15_td_NAD_FD_185604 | JGI IMG/M metagenome (GOLD analysis project Ga0207963, IMG submission 185604) | Marine microbial communities from Southern Atlantic Ocean transect - Knorr_S15_td_NADW_ad_2500m_LV_A (SPAdes) (version 2) | ecosystem: Environmental > Aquatic > Marine > Oceanic | place...
GTTGATCGTGGTCGGCATGCCGAAGGCCCCAACGGCCGCAGGAAACGGGGGCTTCACACGTGGCTCACCCCGACGCCCTTCCAGAGAGCTCATGAGCCCGGTTTCTTCGCCGCAGATGTAGGCACCCGCACCCGCGAAGACCGTCACGTCGATTTTCTGCCCGGAGCCCAGAATGTCGTCGCCGACAATCCCTGATTCGTACGCGTCCTCGACCGCCTTCGCCAACACCTGGTTGGCCTCGAAGAACTCACCCCTGCAGTAGATGTACACATGCTCGGCGCCCATCGCATAAGCACCGATGAGACAGCCCTCGATGAGGAGATGGGGCACCCAGCGCAGAAGCTCACGGTCCTTGAATGTTCCGGGCTCGGACTCGTCGGCGTTACAGAGGAGGTAGTGGGGCTTGGCCTTGTCCTTGGGCATGAAACTCCACTTGAGCCCGGTCGGGAAGCCGGCCCCGCCGCGGCCGCGCAGCCCAGACGCCTTGACGATTTCCACCACATCCTCGGGGCTCAGGCCCAAGGCCTTCTTTAGCGCCTCATAACCTCCCCGTGCCTTCCAGCCCTTCAGCGTCCGCGCCTCGGGATCGCCGAAGTACTTGGAAAGGATGGGAACCTCCTTCTCGTGGCTGTAAGGGTATCCCACGGCTACTCCTCGCCCTCGGGCCTGGCCGAGGAAAGGTCGACGCCGAGCTCGGTCGGGGTCACGTCACCACGGTCTTGCCGGGAAACCACCGCGTCGCCTTTGTCCCTCAGGTGGGCGACGATCCGCGGGACCTCCTCGACGGTCACATTCTCGTAGTACCGGGAGTTGATCTGGACGCACGTCGGAAAGCCGCAGCCCGCCAGGCACTCCGCCTCGATCACCGTGAACGCGCGGTCGAGCGAGGTCTCGCCCATCTCCGTATTCGTGTGCTTCAGAAAGGCCTCGAGCACGTCCTCGGCACCACACAGATTGCAACTGATGTTGGTACACACCTGGACGAGGTGCCGCCCTACGGGCCGCCTGTTGTACATCGTGTAGAAAGTCGCCACGCCGCGCACGTAAGCAGACGAAAGTTCGAGGAGCTGCCCCACCCGATCCATGGTCTCCGGCGAGACGTGCCCCCGTACTTCCTGGGCCAAGTTGAGAGCCGGCAGCAGCGCTGCCTGCTTGGTCGGATACCGGGTGAGGATCTTTTCGAAGCGCTCTTCATACGGCCCCTCGAAGAGGGGCGCCTCGGGGTCCTTTTGCTCCAACATGAACGGATACGTGGCGGCCGTCGCCGCGTGGCCGCCCTCCAGCGGACGGACCCCCACGAAGTCGATCCCTCGAACCTGTTCCTCGGTCAACTTGTACTCACCCACATTGCCCGCCCATCCGGGGTTCCTGAAGGGAATCTCACTCATCGATCGATCTCACCCAGCACAATGTCCAACGACGCGTTGATCATGATCAGATCAGAAACCAGATGGCCTTCGGCCAGCTTGGCGATCACCGACAGATTCACAAAGGAGGGAGGGCGAATCCTCCATCGCACCGGCTTGTCTCCGCCGTCACTCACCACGTACATGCCGAGCTCCCCCTTCGAACCCTCGATGGCGAAGTAACAGTCACCCGCGGGGACCATGATACCCTCGGTGATCAACTTGAAGTGATGGATCATCGACTCCATGTCGTTCATACAGTCGGTCTTGCTCGGCAACGAAACCCGCGGATCAGCCACGTTGATCGGCCCGTCGGGAAGCCGTTCGAGCGCCTGTTCGAGGATGCGCAAGCTTTGCCGCATCTCTTCCATACGCACCAAATACCGGTCGTAGCAGTCTCCGTTTTCTCCGATCGGCACGTCGAAATCGTACGTCTCGTAGTCGTAATAAGGGTTGTCCTTACGGAGATCGTAATCCACGCCGGAGGCTCTGAGGTTGGGTCCCGTGAAACCGTAATTGAGCGCGTCTTCTCCAGAGATCACTCCAATGTCGAGGGTCCGTCCGAGATGGATCGCATTCGTGGTCAGAAGAGACTCGATCTCGTCCAGTGTCTTTGGAAGGGTGTTCACGAAGTCACGAAGCGAGTCGGTCCAGCCGTCGGGGAAGTCGGCCATCATTCCGCCGATCCGCGTGGCCGAGGTGGTGATGCGTGCTCCAGTATACGACTCATGGAGATCGTAGATGCGCTCCCGTTCCTGAAACGCGTACAGGAACGGAGTGAAGGCCCCCACGTCGATAGCAGTCGTTCCGAGCCAGAGCAGGTGGCTGAAGATCCGATCCATCTCCATGCAGAGTATGCGGACGACCTTACACCGCTCGGTCACCTCCAGTCCCATGAGTTTCTCGACCGCCATGACGTAGACGCAGTTGTACATCAAGGGCGCCAGGTAGTCCATGCGGTCCGTGAGCGGAACGATCTGATTCCAGGTTCGGTACTCCCCGAGTTTCTCGAAGGAGGAATGAAGGAAGCCGATATCGGGTGTGACCTTGAGCACAGTCTCGCCATCGAGCTCACAGATCAGCCGCAGAACACCATGCGTGGCGGGGTGTTGCGGCCCGAGGTTGAGAAGCATGGGCTCCGAACCAAGGGCCGGCTCCGGAAATTCCAGGATCTTCTCGGTCACGGTGTATCCTCCGCCTCTTCCGTCAAACCGTCTGGCTCCGGAGGCGCGAGCCCCGGAGTACCACCTACTTCCAACGACTCAGTGGTGTAGTCATCGCGATAGTCCTGGGACAGGGCACGCCGGGTCTGTTCCGCCCTCGAAAAGCGCCCTCTCAATGGGAAGTCCTTTCTGAGGGGATGGCCCTCGGCGTAGTTCTGAGGCATCAGAATGCGGCGAAGGTCCGGGTGGTCCACGAATTCCACACCAAACAGGTCGTAGACCTCCCGCTCGAGCCAATTCGCGGCGTTCCAAAGCTGAACCACGCTGTTGATGGAGAGACCGTCGAGCGGGACCTCACACTTGACTCGCAGTGCCCGCTTGTGCCCCACGGACCACAACTGGTACACGACCTGTATCGGCTTGCCACCCCCGTAGTCGACGGCTGTCACGTCAACGAGCAGATCATAGCGCTGCTCCGGGTCGTCCCTCAGCCACTCCAGAATCTCTCGGTTACGGGCGGCATCCACGAAGACGACATGCTGATCGCCGGCCTGGACTTCATGGTGGAGGACGGTTTCGCCGAAGCGGTCTTGAAGTGCCGTCACCGACGGGTGCACCGAGGGATCACCCTCGTCGCCTCGAGGCGTTCCCGCATCACCCTCAGAGGCCTGTGGGCCTTGCTCGACCGCGTCGAACGCGGAGCCGCTTTCATCCACCATGCTGGGCCCTCTTGGTGGCTCGCGAACCTCGGAAACTGATCACTAAGGCAGCAAGTCCTCTGACCGCTCTGGGCGCGTGGTCTGAGCGAGGGAACTGAGCCGCTCCTGTTGCGTCGAGTTTCCGAAAGGCCCCGCCAGCGCCTCGATTTCTTCGGTGCCGGCGCGGGGGCGGCCCACGAGCGAGGGATCTTCTGCCCGGAGACTGTAGTGCTCCGACAAGCTCTCGCCGCGAATCTTTTCCTGGATCATCATCAGGCCATAGATGAGACCTTCGGGACGCGGCGGACAACCCGGGATGTAGACGTCGACGGGGATGATCGTGTCGATTCCCTGGACCATGGAATACACGTCGAATACCCCTCCCGAGCTCGCACACGCGCCCATCGAGATACACCACTTGGGCTGCATCATCTGGTCCCAGATGCGCCGTAGTACCGGTGCGAGCTTGTAGGGAACCCTACCGGCGCAAATCAGTACGTCGGCCTGGCGCGGGCTGAAGGACATACGCTCCATTCCGAAGCGGGCAAGATCGAAGTTCGAGGCAGCCGAGGCCATCATCTCGATGGCGCAGCACGCGGTACCGAAAGGCATCGGCCAGAGCGAATTTCGGCGAGCCCAGTTGACCACGAAATCCACCTTCGTGGTGAGAAACGTGGGGCCTCCGAACCCGAGAAGTCCGCCCTCTCGCCCCTCCTCCTGACCTGGCGCCTGGACCTCACCGCGGCTCAGTGGATCTCGGCTTTCGCCGTCTCTTATTCCCATTCGAGACCTCCCTTTTTCCACTCGTACACCAGCCCAAATGCCAAGACCGCGACGAAAATACTGACAGCCACGAACGCGCCCCAGCCCAACTCCCTCATCTCGACCGCCCACGGGATCAGGAAGATCGTCTCCAGATCGAAAACGATGAAACTGATCGCGACCATATAGAATTTCACAGAGAAACGAAGGCGGGTATCCCCGAGCGGGATCATCCCCGACTCGTACGCCATGGCCTTTTGTGGGGTCGGTCGCCGGGGGCTCAGAATATGAGAGACGATGGCCATTCCAAGCGCGTTCACGAGAGAGACACCGAACAGGATCAGAAGCGGGATGTATGATCCCGACATGGCGGCCTTTGGACCTGGCTTGTGAAATTGTTCACTTGAGGACTTCTGTAAGGTATTCCGAGTCTCGAACGAGTGTCAACCCGACCTCGGTCTCCCGTTTTGAGCCCTGAAAACGCCCAAATTTGCGGCCTTCGACGGGGCGATCCCATGATCGGCGGTCAGGGGGCACATCGTGGGGGGTGTGCTCGTTCGCCGAAAATACTTATTCTGCCGCGTCCAAGGACGATTTCCCTCTCAACCCGACACCGAATATGCCGATTCTGAGCGACCATTGGATCCGGCGGATGTGCGAAGAGCACGGAATGATCGAGCCCTTCGAGCCACAGCAGGTAAAGGACGGCTGCATATCGTACGGCCTGTCTTCGTACGGTTACGACATCCGGGTGGCTGCCGAGTTCAAGGTTTTTACCAACGTTCACAACGTGATCGTCGATCCGAAGAAGTTCGACGACCGTTCGTTCGTGGACGTAAACGAGACCGAATGTATCATCCCGCCCAATTCCTTCGCTCTGGCGAGGACCGAGGAACATTTCCGTATTCCGAGGAACGTCCTCGTGTTGTGCGTCGGGAAGAGTACCTACGCCCGATGTGGCATCATCGTGAACGTGACACCCCTAGAGCCTACCTGGTCCGGGTACCTGACCCTCGAAATCTCCAATACGACCCCCCTGCCGGCCAAAATCTACGGCGGAGAAGGGATCGCCCAGTTGCTCTTTTTCGAGGGCGACCAAGAACCGAGCATGGCGTACGAGGACCGGCAGGGTAAGTACCAGGATCAAGTCGGGGTGACCCTTCCGAAATTGTAGGCCCGAAGATGGACTCTTCACCGACAGTGGACGACACCTCGGGCGGCCGGGACAGGCACACGTGGACCGCCCGGCACTACGGGCCTCCCTGGTGGTTACGAGGCGCCCATGGCCAAACCCTGGCCGGAAAGTTTCTCCGGCCGGCGCCGGATGGCATGCTCGAAACCGAACGGCTCGAGACGCCAGACGGAGATTTCCTGGACATCGCCTGGATGCCCGAGACCGATCCTAACGCGCCCTTGGTGCTCGTGCTTCACGGGCTGGAAGGCCACACCAGAAGGGGCTACATGGTCCAGACGTTCCTGGCGCTGGCGGACTGCGGGATGCGTGCGGTGGGCATGAACTTCCGCGGCTGTTCTGGAGAGATGAACCGGGAGCCCCGCTTCTATCACTCCGGCGAAACCGAGGACCTTGGTTTTGTTTTCGATTTGCTCAGAAGGCGGTTTCCGACCCGCCCGCTCATGGCGATCGGATTTTCCCTCGGGGGAAATATCCTCCTCAAATTCCTCGGAGAGCGAGGAGCGAACGACGCACCAGCATTTTCGGCGGCTGTGGCGATCTCGGTTCCGTACGATTTGTCGGCTGGAGCCGACGCTCTCGAACGGCGTGGTATGACCAGAGTGTACGCCGGCTACTTCCTCCGATCCCTCGTTGCCAAGGTCCGCGCCAAGAAAGAAATCCTGGCGACCGTCCTCGATCTCGAGGCGGTGTGGGCTAGCACGACGATCCGGGATTTCGACGACGCCGCCACTGCGAAGCTTCATGGGTTCGCCGGCGCTGAGGACTATTATCACAAGTCCAGCTCGAGCCGCTTCGTCCAGTCGATTCGCGTGCCAACGCTGCTCATTCACGCGCGGGATGATCCTTTTCTGGCACCGGCGGCCCTGCCCCTTCCTACCATTGAGGCCAACCCTTTCTTGACTTTGGTCCTTACCGATGGCGGCGGCCACGTGGGTTTCCTCGAGGGTGGACTACCTTGGAATCCGACGTTTTGGGTGGAGGAGCAAATCGCGTCGTTCTTGGCCCACTGCCATCAAGGCGCCTCACCGACGAACTCCGACGCTACCCCTATCTCACCTGGATGGGTTGACCCGAACACCGAGAATCTCTAGAGTGCCGGCGTCCGAAGGGACGGAGTTGGGTGCTGGCAAAACGTGAGCACCGTGCACCGATTGATGGGGGAGTAGTTGCATGGCCGAGGGAACCGTAAAGTGGTTCAACGACAGCAAGGGTTTTGGTTTCATCACGCCGGACGAGGGCGAAAAGGATTGTTTTGTGCATTATTCGGCAATCCAGGGAGACGGTTTTAAGAGCCTCGCCGAAGGGGATCGAGTTGAGTTCGAGATCGGCGAGGGACCGAAGGGACCCGCCGCCGAGAACGTGACCCGCCTCGGATAACACGACCTCCCAGCGAGCCTGATCTAGGTTAGGCCCGCTGGACACCCCCTCAGGCGGAAGCCGGGGGATGTAGGCCTTCAGGTCACCCGGGAGCCAATCCCCGGTGGCACACTACGGGTGCGAGGTTCCGGCTTGTGCTGACCCGGAATGTTTGAAGAACACCCTTTGGTGCCAACTCCGCCGGGCAGGACCCTCCCATCGCCCCCCGCGCGCGTCCTTGAGGCGTGTCACGGTATTGTCGAACACCACCGTCTCCGGACCCACCGCTCCCTCCTCCGCCAGTCGGCTGAACTCCAGGCGGGAAGTTCGCTGCACCTCTCCGTCCGCCACGAACCATACCGGCGTGTTGTCGAGAATCTGCATTCCCAACCGGCGCTCCTGGTCTTTCAGCACGCCGACCATGGCGTCGATGGAGCACCCCGAAGGAGGCGCAGAAGCTTCATCGACGGCAACGAGGAGAAATCGTCCCCGTCGGAAATCACGGCCGCAGGTCAGAGGAACGCCGTGGGCCGCCCACGTCTCGAGAAACTGATCCACGGAGCCCAGGAAGCTCTCTTGGTCAGCTCCCTCAAGCGTGCGTTCGACCGCAAACACCCACAGGCGTGATTGGTCGGGCAGCGCCTCGAACGGAACCATCGGCATCAGACCACCTCTGCGTCGGCCGGAGGAGCGCCCGCTGCTACCTCGGCGGTTGGGACTTCGATTGCGTCCGAAGTTGGAACTTCGGTTGCGTCCGGGGCAGCGTCCGTAGCGTCACCGCCGCCGCTCGCCATCAACTGTGGCGGAGATTTATCCAAGAGGACCGCCATCCATCGTAGGTCTTCGATGTTCTCCAGCATGATCTTGACGATCATGGTGAGAGGCACAGCAAGGAGCGCTCCGACCGGACCCCAGACCCAAGCCCAGAAGAGCAACGAGAGGATCACCACCAGAGTCGATAGGCCCAGCCTTTTACCCATCAGGTTGGGCTCGATGAGATTCCCGAACACCATGTTGATCGCCCCGTAACCGACGCAAACCTGCAGCAGATGTCCGACTGAAGTGAACTGGACCAAGCTGAGAAAGAGGGCCGGAAGTGCCGCCAGCAGGGACCCGACGGTGGGAATGTAATTCATGACGAATCCGATGAGTCCGAGCAGGACTGGAAACTCCAAGTCCAACAACCACGCCAGCACTCCGATCGACAAACCGGTGGCCAGGCTCACCAGAGTCTTGATTCCGAGATACGCCTGGACCTCTCGGACGATCTTGGTCATGCGCTGCCGGTCGTCCGTCATTACCGTGGTGGTACGCCGCCGCTCGTCCTCGCGAGGCCCTATGATCGCCCGGAACTTGAATGGGAATACCATGGCCTCACCCAGAACAAACGCCATGATCAGCAGCACCAAGGCCATGTTGCCCAGAAAGCCTACCACCCTCGCGGCGGTCGTCGCGAACTGGGTTGCGAGCCAACCGGGATCGATCAAGTCGAGGAGCCGATTTTCGGTGAGCTCGATTCCGCTCCAAGCACTCAAACCGACCACCCAGTCGTTGAACAGTTCTACCGATTGATTTCTATAGCGGGGGATCTGGACTTGAAGATCGCCCACCGCTTGGGTACCCAGCATGATGAGAGCTCCGAATAGTGCACCCATCAGGAGCATCGTGAGCACGATGGCCAGCGGTGCCGGCACACGCCGCAGTTGGAGCCAGAACATGACCGGCATGCTCATCACCGCCAGGAACAGCGCCAACGCAAAGGGCAGAAGGATGGCCTGGCCCTCGCGTAACCCCGCTACGACGATGACGAAGGACGCCCCCATGAGAAGGTAACGGGCTCCAGGGGTGTTGGTTTGCAACTGAATCATCTAGCCTGTCGAATCTCCGAAGGTCATGATCACGATCGAACCCAGCCGAGTTTCTTGTCGACCAGCGCTGGCATCCACTCTGTATAGCAAGGCTCGTACCAGCGGAAGCCGATAGCAAGGCTCGTACCAGCGGAAGACCTCTGATGGCTGAACACCTGGAGCATTCCGGGGTTCCGATTCCCGAATCCGACTCGGAACTGCTCGGGCAGTGCCGAGTGGACGTGTTTCGGTCCGGCGGCAAAGGGGGGCAGCATCAAAACGTCACGGAGAGCGGCGTCCGCCTCACGCATCTTTCGACTGGGACCGTGGTCACCAGCCGCCGCTTCCGTAGCCAGTTCGCCAATAAGCGGAACGCTCTGGTCACGCTTCGCAAGAGACTCGCCGCCTTGAACGAGCGCGAAAAGGCGCGCATCCCAACGCGGCCTTCGCGGCGTGTTCAAGAGCGGCGTTTATCATCGAGACAACGTCATTCCTCCAAGAAGACTTTGCGCCAAAAACCGAAACTGAACGACGATTAGGCAGGAGGCTTATCATTGACTGATGTACTACCCGGCCGTGGCGCCGTGTGATTTTCACTTCGAGAGGCTCTAATTGAAAGAAACCATCCGTGCTCTCTTGATCGACGATGATCAGGGGGACTTCGTCGTCAGGAATCGACCCGTAGTAGATTCGCGGAGCTTTTAAAGCCAGTTGGCCAAGGTGAGCGTCGGAAGGCCGGACCTTGCTCGTCTGCCGCCCGTTTACCGCTCGCCTACCGCACGAGTCGCTCCCGCTCGGCCGGCTCCAAACCGTCGCTTACGACGTGCTGCCGTCGAACGAGTCCCAACGCACCCCGGCGAATCGTCTCCAGAACCATGGCGCGCGCCGTATGGCGATATCGAAGAAGAAACTGATCAGAGCCAGCGCGGAGAGCCACGGCCACAGAGGTGTCGGAACCGAAGCCGTTTCTCCGTAGTCGTCGAAAACCTCGCTCACATCGGGTAGAAATCCGCCACCGGTCTGTTCAGCAATTTCAGTCAGCAGTTCGGTGTTCGCGGGATAGAGCCGGAATTCGTCACCATACCTGTAGTGGAGTGACTGCGAGCGGTCCTCGATGCCGTTGCCCGACAATTCGAACTGGTACGGCTCCTCCCCGGGAAGGCCGAGGGCGTGTCGGGCCTGAAACGTCCCCGGGCCCACCTGTTCGAAGGACAAAGAAGCTTCCTCCCCTACCGCTCCAACGACCCGTAGCCGCGGATCCAGATCGGTACGGTAGGCGCCCTCTTCGGTGAGCGCGCTCACCGTTATGACGGCCTCATCCCCGATCCGCTCCACGACGAAATCCAGTTCTTCGCCACCGTCCCGCCTCATCGTTTCTCGGACGAGTTGCGACCAGAACTTACCGTACCCCTCCCACGTCAGCCAATCAGCGGCCCAACGGTTCTTCACGTCCGACGTGAACACAGCGGTCCTGCCCAACCCGTACCGCCACCGCGCCAAGAGTGGGTTCTCCGAGTCGGATTGGATGAGCACCTCGGCGGTCTCCTTCGCCATCGTCCTCACGTACCCTCGGAGGGGCGGTGCCGCATCCAGGTCGATGTCCGTGAACGCCTCTACCGAGATGAGCACCGTCGTCTCGACGGCCTCCTCCACCAGCGTGGACTGCGAAGCGATCTGGGTCTCCTGGATGAAGATCATCGGGACCCGCTCGGCGTCTTGAATGAAGTAGGAGCGGCCCCTTCCCCAGGTCGCAATGTTCCCGAGCAATTCTCTGTCCGCCTCCTGGCCCACCGCGACGGAAGAAACGGTTATGTCCGAATCAGACATCAACGAAACGAGTTCCTCATAGTCGTCCGCATAGGTCTTTCCGTCGGACAACAGGATGATGTGTCTTATCTCGGCCTCCGAACTCTCGAGAGCGGCGAACGCCGTCTCCAACGCCGGATAGATGTTCGTCTGCGAACCGGCAATGATGCGACTGATGAAGTCGTTGATGGCGGGCTTCTCGACCGCGAGCTGAAGAGGTACCGTCACGTACGGTGTGTCATCGAACGTGATCAATCCGAAACTGTGGGTTGGCTCTAAGAGGTCGAGGGCAGCCTTGGCCGCTTCTTTGGACAATTCGAGCTTCGGGCCCACCATGCTGTAGGACTTATCCAACACGATGACGAGAGCCAGCTCTTTCCGTTTTTCGTTGATCTCGAACCAGACGGGAAGCAGTTCCTCGATTTCCGAGTCCGCGTATCCCTCTTCCCCATAACTCGACTCACCGGCAGCGAAGATGAATCCACCTCCAGAGTCTCTGACGTACTCGAGGATGGCGTTGATCTGAGTGTCACCCAGCGCGTCCATGGGTACGTCACTCAGTAGCACGAGGTCGAAACTTTCAAGAGCCGCAGCTGTCTCCGGTAGTGATTCAGGACCCACGACGGAGACGTCCATGCCTTCCGTGGAGAGAGCGTCTCTCAAGTAGATGGCGCTTGCCAGGCGACCCTCCACGTAGAGTATCCGGGGACGTGCGCCGACGGAGACAGCCTGCGTGTAAAGGTCATTTTGGGCGAACGGGTCGTTCTCACTCTGGAGGCGTCCCGACAGCGTTCCCGCGCCTCCGGCGGGAAGCCGTACCTCGAAGTCGACCTCGTTGAGTCCAGGCTCAAGACTCACCTCCCGGGTTTCGAGCGTCTGGTCGTCACCGACGAGCACGACGGTGGTTGTGGTCGCCGCTCGGCTGAACACACGCACTGTGGCCGTCACCGGCTCCTGCTCCCGGATCTCATCTGGCAGATCGATGCCCTCGATCCAGCTATCCCCCTCGCCCCGAACCGTGGCCGGAAGCGTGAACACACGAACCTCATTTTTCTGAGCTTCCCCCAACACGCGGGACACATTGCCCGCGTTCTCGTTGCCGTCCGTGATCAACACGAGGCGCTTGAGATAGCGGGAATCGAAGCTCCGGAACGCACGTGTCACAGCCGTCTCGAGATTCGTGACGCTTTGGTTGATCGAGCGGTTGGCTCCGTCGCTCGAGACTTCGACGGTTCGGATCCCCTCGACGGTCCGCACGGCTCGAGCCGAACCACCAAACGCGATGAAGGCGGCGTGCGCCGGGTCACCCTCGGCATTGGTCGACGCGATCCAATCGATGGCCGTACCGACAAACGCCGGATCGATACTGCTCGACACATCCAGGGCGTAGACGACGGACATCCACTTCCCCGACCGGTGCCAGACAGGCTCGACGAGGGCGGCAACCAACAGGACCACGACCGAAATTCGGAACGCGGCGGCCACCGCCCGATGCCGGGGCGACGAACCCAGCGTCGAGTTTTGAGACAGCCGCCAAATGAAGGGCGCGGCCACCAGCCCCAGAATCGGCCACCACCGAGCGACTTCGATACTCATACGGTCAGGCGTCTGTGGTAAGTAACCCACTCCACAACCACCAAGAACAAAGCCAGGAGGAGGAGAGCCATCCACAACTCTTCACTGGGACCCACCTCCGTACCGGCCAAGACGGTCGACGCGGTTGATGTGATCTCGTCTGAAGCGAAGCCCGAGTCGTTGACGGAAGTGCGCGCCGTACTGGCCAAGTTGACGGCCACCCGGAGCCGTCTGTCGCCCTGAGCCACCGTATAGAGACCCGGCTGGTCCGCCATAAAGACTGTGCGATTGGACAGCGGCCACGTGGCAACGTCGCTGCCCTCGAGATCTGTAACAGCGGCCATAGCAAGCGGTACTTCGATCCGGCCCGGCGCCCGGGCCAGGGCAACCTGCTCATCCATCAACCAGCCCAGCGTGTTCGTCAGGAAAATCGGGAAGCCCGGGTGGAGCGGAAAATTCGAATCCTCGAGCGCAAACGATACCCGCACGATCCGCTCCGGTCGCTCACTGACCAAAATCAGTGGTAGCAAAGGGCTTCCGACCACAACTTCGGCGTCCGGTTCCCTTCCTGCCTCACCAACCGCCGATGTTGGTCCCGCGTCGCGCTCCTCGGGCATGGCGATTCGCGCGGCCC
>Ga0207963_1001465_pt1 | contig 12423 bp, 10 predicted proteins | sample Knorr_S15_td_NAD_FD_185604 | JGI IMG/M metagenome (GOLD analysis project Ga0207963, IMG submission 185604) | Marine microbial communities from Southern Atlantic Ocean transect - Knorr_S15_td_NADW_ad_2500m_LV_A (SPAdes) (version 2) | ecosystem: Environmental > Aquatic > Marine > Oceanic | place...
AAAAAAGTAGTATTTTGTTCGAATAAAAGTGAATCAAAATGGATGGTTTTAACACACAAATAAGTGTTAATATCACTAGGAATCGTGAAAATAAATCAATGAAGTATTCAATCCTCACTAATTTTATTAAAGGTGAATCCAGTCCCTCCAATGGGAAGTTTCTTGACGTATTCAACCCGCTGAATGGCGAGGTCATTACTCAGGTACCGCTATCTTCGGCTGATGTAGTGGATGATGCTGTTGCTGGAGCAAAACAGGCGTTTCCTAATTGGGCTAACTTATCTCTTAAGGATAGGGCACAAATCTTTTTTCGATACCGCCACCTTTTGGAAAAGCACTTTGAAGAACTGGCAGCACTGATCACTGAGGAAAATGGAAAAACCATAGATGAGGCACGCGCGGAGGTAAGTGTCTCCATCGAGATGGCAGAGTTTGCTACTTCTCTTCCACAGATTTGTCTGGGAGAAGTAGAAATGGTAAGCCGCGGTGTAGAATGTCGCTCTGAAAGGTATCCCCTTGGAGTGGTAGCTAGTATTACCCCTTTTAATTTTCCCAATATGGTACCTAACTGGAAAATCCCCAATGCTATCACTCTGGGAAATACAATGATACTGAAGCCCTCGGAACAGGTCCCGTTGAGTGCGAACCGTATTGCAGAATTGCTTTCTGACGCAGGTTTGCCGGAAGGTGTATTAAATGTTGTTCATGGCGGCAGGGAAACCGTAGAAGCTATCTGTGAGAATCCAGGAATAGATGCAGTCACTTTTGTAGGGTCTACCAAAGTGGCAAAAATTGTATATAAAAAAGCAAGTGGGAATTTCAAACGGGTTTTATGTCTTGGCGGAGCAAAAAACCATCTCATTGTTCTTCCGGATGCGAATGAAGAAATGACTGCTACCAACGTAGCGGCATCCATGACAGGATGTGCCGGTCAGCGATGTATGGCTGCTTCTGCCATGGTGGCTGTCGGGAATATAGACTCAATTATCAATAGCCTTTGTGAAGAAGTGAAGAAAATTGTTCCCGGGGAGAATCTGGGAGCTGTAATCTCAAAGCAGGCACAAGAACGAATAGAAGGTTCTATCACGGAAGCTGAATCGGAAGGCGCCAAAATTCTGGTGGATGGCCGCGGGGTTACTGTCAATGGTAAAGAAAATGGATATTATGTTGGACCGACGGTGATTGATTTTGTCACACCGGATATGAAAATTGCCACGGAAGAAGTGTTTGGTCCTGTACTGGCAATTATGAGAGCTGACACCGTGGACGAAGCCCTGAAGATTGAAAACAATTCCCCTTACGGTAACGCAGCATCGGTTTTTACTCAATCGGGAAGCCTGGCAAATTATGTGGCAGAACGTGCCAGCGCTGGTATGATCGGCGTCAACATTGGCGTTCCAGTTCCACGGGAACCCTTCTCTTTTGGCGGCTGGAATGAATCCAAATTCGGTACAGGAGATATTACCGGGAAAAGCTCCATTGAGTTTTGGACCAAGCTGAAAAAAACCACGACCAAGTGGAACCCAGAAGCCAGAACAAATTGGATGAGTTGATTAGTTCGATCCCTTATATATTTTCTATTAAATCCGGAAATTAATTATGGTGAACCAGAACAAAAATAATAACCTGTTGTACGGTATTGATGATAAACCGCCTATGGTTGAGACCGTCGTTCTGGGCTTGCAGCACTACCTCACTATGTTTGGTTCTACTTTGGCAATACCGCTTATCCTGAGTAAGCCTCTTGGGTTAGAAGACAAACCGGTGGAGTTAGGATGGCTGATTGCCACCATGTTTTTCGTCAGCGGAATAACGACATTGCTCCAGACGACCTGGGGCAACCGCCTTCCCATTGTACAAGGTGGAACGTTTTCCTTCCTGGCGCCAACTATTGCCGTCTGCGGGATGGCTGCTTTGAACAATGTCGGCTGGGAGGTGCGGATGCAGCACGTTCAGGGTGCTATCATTGCCGGCTCTGTTTTTGAAATTGGTATTGGTGTTACAGGACTGGTCGGGAAACTTCTTCGTTTTGTTGGGCCCATCACCATCGCTCCAACGATTGCGCTTATTGGTTTGGCTCTCTTTAAATTTGGTGCTCCCATGGCAGGAACACACTGGCCAATTGGCGGATTGACAATTATTCTCATAATTCTCTTTAGTCAATATCTTAAATCCTGGTACCGTTCAATTGAACTTTATCCCATTCTATTGGCGATTCTGACGGCGTGGGCAGTGGCAGCAATTTTTACAATCTTGGGTGTTTTCACAGAAAGCCACCCGTCTTTTACTAGTATGGAAAATCTGAAAAATGCACCCTGGTTTCGGGTACCATATCCGTTGCAGTGGGGGATTCCGCAGTTTGGAATAGCTGCTTTTGTAGGGATGCTGGCCGGGTACATTGCGTCCATTGTAGAATCGATAGGAGATTACTATGCCTGTGCCAGGCTCAGCGGTGCAGAAATACCCAATGAGCGAACTATAAACCGGGGGATTACTTTCGAGGGTATTGGATGTTTTATAGCTGGAATTTTTGGTACGGGAAACGGTACTACCTCCTACAGCGAAAATATCGGCGCCATCGGACTGACACGGGTAGGATCGAGAAGAGTGGTTCAGGCCGGAGCCATCATCATGATCCTGCTGGGAACGGTTTCAAAGTTTGGCGCACTTTTTACCACTATTCCAAGTCCGATTGTGGGCGGTATGTATTGCGCTATGTTCGGGATGATCACTGCTGTGGGACTGTCTAATCTCCAGTTCGTGGACCTGAATTCTACCCGGAATCTTTTTATTTTAGGTTTTGCGTTTTTCATGGGGTTGAGTGTGCCGGAGTATTTTGCTTCTCATCCTTTAACACTTGAAACTGAATGGTTGGCAAACATAATCAATACCCTGGGAAGTACCGGTATGGCAGTAGGCGCTTTTATTGCTCTTTTACTGGACAACACTGTCCCGGGAACTGATGAGGAGCGGGGACTGACCGCCTGGGGACGTACGTAATAAAGGATTAATTGGACAGGAGAATTACAAAATGTCACTGCTAATAAAAAACGGTCGAGTCATTACAGCGGTAGATGATTACAAGGGAGATATTTTTGTTGAAAGTGAACAGGTTAACCTGATAGGAAAAAATCTGGATGTGAAGGCTGACAGGGTCATCGATGCCCAGGGCAAATACGTAATTCCCGGCGGGATAGATCCACATACTCACCTTGACATGCCATTTGCCGGTACGGTTTCCGCAGATGATTTCGAAACAGGAACACGGGCAGCGGCTCATGGAGGTACTACCACCCTGATTGACTTTGCGATCCAGACAAAAGGACGTTCCACCCTGGAGGCACTGGAAACCTGGCACAAAAAGGCGGAAGGAAAGACGGCGATAGACTATGGTTTCCACATGATCATCACTGATCTGGAAGACGACCGAGTGCCGGAAATGCGAACACTTGCAGACGAAGGGGTTACATCTTATAAATTATTTATGGCTTATCCCGGCGTACTTTATGCTGATGATGCTACACTCTTTCGCGCCATGCGAAAAGCAGGGGAAGATGGAACGGTAATCTGTATGCATGCAGAAAACGGAATTGTCATTGATGAAATTGTGAAAAGTGCACTTGCTGAAGGAAAAACTGGCCCGAAATGGCATGCTCTCACACGTCCCACCAGAATGGAAGCTGAGGGGGTCCATAGATCCATCGCTATTGCAGAAGTTGCCGATGTTCCTGTGTATATTGTTCATTTATCTTCCGCTGATGCTCTGGAACAGGTAGTGCTGGCGAGGGACAGAGGCGCTCATGTTTTCGCTGAAACTTGTCCCCAGTACCTCTTTCTCGATCACTCCTACTACGAACAGGAAGGATTTGAAGGAGCAAAATATGTCATGACGCCACCCCTACGGGAAAAGTGGAATCAGAAAGAACTTTGGAGAGGATTGCAGATGGGTGATTTGATGTCCATTTCCACTGACCATTGTCCCTTCTGTTTTAAGGAACAAAAAGAGATGGGCATAAATGATTTTTCTAAAATTCCAAATGGGGGCCCGGGAGTAGAAAACCGGATGAGCCTGGTCTTTAATGGAGGAGTGGTTGAAGGGCGAATTTCCCTTAACAGATTTGTAGAGTTAACTTCAACTGCATCAGCTAAAATGTTCGGATTATTTCCAAAAAAGGGAACAATTGCAGTTGGAAGTGATGCGGACATTGTGATTTTTAATCCGGATAGAAAAGAAACCATAAGTGTGAATAATTCCGTGACACATCACATGAAGGTGGACTATAACGCTTATGAAGGGTTTGAGGTGACAGGTGTATCCGAAACGGTCATTTCCAGGGGAAAGATAATCGTTGAAAATTGCGAATATCTTGGGAAGAAGGGAGACGGTCAATTTTTGAAACGGGGATTGTACTCAGGCTAAATTCCAACTGAATTTTAAGAGAAATAATTAGGAGTAAAATATGGCAAGAATTGTCAAATCAGGTTTGATTCAGATATGCATCCCCAAGTCAGAGGGAGATGGAACAATTGAAGAAATCAAGGAAGCTATTGTTCAAAAACACATTCCCTTTATTGAGGATGCAGGCAGGCAGGGTGTTCAGATTCTTTGCCTGCAGGAAATTTTTAATACTCCCTATTTCTGTCCCGGACAGGATGTAAAATGGTATGAATCAGCGGAGACAATTCCAGGTCCCACCATTGAAAGCATGCAGGAATATGCAAAGAAGTATCAAATGGTCATGGTAGTTCCTATTTTTGAAAAGGAGCAGGCAGGAGTGCTCTACAATACCGCCGCTGTCATTGATGCCGATGGGAAGTACATGGGCAAATACCGTAAAACCCATATCCCCCATACATCAGGATTCTGGGAGAAATTCTTTTTCCGCCCGGGAAATCTTGGATATCCCGTATTTAAGACGGCTTATGCCAAAGTTGGAGTATATATCTGCTACGACCGTCATTTTCCTGAAGGAGCGCGTGCTCTTGGACTGAATGGAGCTGAAATTGTGTATAATCCTTCTGCTACAGTAAAGGGGTTGTCACAATACCTCTGGAAGCTGGAACAGCCTGCTCATGCTGTTGCGAATGGGTATTTCATGGGATGTATCAACCGCGTTGGTATCGAAAAACCCTGGAATCTGGGTGAATTTTACGGTAGTTCCTATTTTGTAGATCCAAGAGGTCAAATTATAGCAGAAGCTTCAGAGGATAAGGACGAATTGGTGGTTTCAGAATTTGACCTTGATATGATTGATGAGGTTCGAGCTACATGGCAGTTTTTCAGGGATAGAAGACCGGAAGCATACAAAGACTTGACTGCTCTTTAATAAATTATAGGAGAATAGCATGAACAGTGAAACTATAAGAAAAAAACACAAGGATTACCTTTTTCCTGCCGTCAAGAATTATTATAAGGAATCCGTTGCGGTTGCTCGAGCAAAAGGAGCCCGTGTCGAGGATATGGAAGGAAACTCTTATCTTGATTTCTTCGGGGGGATTCTGACGGTTTCGGTAGGACATGCCAACGAGGACGTAAACCGGGAAGTCATCACACAGATCAATAATCTGACTCACGTTTCATCTCTTTACCCCACTTTGCCGGTTGTTGAGCTTGCAGAAAAACTTGTAAACCTTGCACCTGGGAAACTTGATAAATGCTTTTTTACAGCATCTGGAACGGAGGCGGACGAAACGGCTGTCATGATGGCTCAGCTCTATACCGGGAATTATGAACTCATCGCTCTACGGCATGGTTATTCAGGTCGATCACTTTTGGCTCAGTCTCTTACCGCTCATGCTTCATGGAGGGCATTACCAACACAAGTAGCTGCTGTCAAACATGCACTCTCTCCTTATTGCTACCGCTGTCCTCTTAAACTCACATATCCTGAGTGCGGCGTTGCCTGCGCAGAAGATGTGGAAGAATTAATTCAGACTACTACAACCGGTCAAATAGCGGGGATACTGGTAGAGCCGATTCAGGGCGTTGGCGGTTTTATCACTCCTCCGCCTGAGTATTTTAAGATTGTAGCTGAAATTGTTCGCAACCATGGAGGAATTTTTATTTCTGATGAGGTCCAGACCGGTTTTGGACGTACGGGAAAAATGTGGGGAATTGAGCAGTATGATGTTGAACCGGATATGATCACCGCGGCGAAGGGAATTGCTAACGGGATGCCTCTCGCTGCTGTGGTAACCACAAGCGACATTGCCGCAACTCTCACCAAGAACACAATTTCCACCTTTGGGGGTAACCCAGTGAGCTGCGCGGCAGCTAAAGCCACTATCAATGTGATCCAGCGGGATGAGTTGGACAAAAATGCTGAGGAGATGGGAGATATCCTGAGAAAAGGATTAGAACAGCTGCAGGAAAAGTACCCGAAGGTCATCGGTGAAGTAAGAGGAATGGGGCTGATGCAGGCTATTGAATTGGTAGTGGATGAGACAAAGAAAGACCGAACCCCGAATCCTGCTGCGGCTGAACAGTTGATGGAAGAGACGAAGGCCCGTGGTCTCCTCATAGGCAGGGGTGGACTTTATGCGAATGCCATGAGAATTTCACCACCACTGAATATTACCAGGAGTGAGGTGGAAGAAGCCATCGGGATTCTGAACGACAGTTTTGCTGCCATAGATTAGATTATTTACATTGATTCATGAGTAACAAATCAAGTCCCCAATATGGTCTCCCACCTGATCGACTGGAGAGTCAATTTTCGGATTATAAGCCACTCTACACAGAAGCCGAAGCTCTCATTGAAGCGAATCGGTGTCTCAACTGCTATGATGCACCCTGCATTTCCACCTGCCCCACCGGAATTGACATTCCCGCTTTTATTAAGAAAATCGCTACCGGGAATATTATCGGAAGCGCTAAAGTTATTTTTGAGGCAAACATGCTTGGGTATTCTACAGGAAGAGTCTGTCCGGTGGAGGAGCTGTGTGTTGGTGCCTGTGTTTATAATGATCTGAACTCTTCTCCAATTCAGATTGGTCGGCTTCAGCGCTATGCAACTAAAAAGGCTATGGAGATTGAAGAAAATACTGGAAAAAAATTGTTTCCCCGGAATAAAAGGAAGTCTGAGAAAAAAGTAGCCCTCATCGGAGCCGGACCGGCTTCGTTAGCCTGTGCCGCTTATCTCGCCTTGGATGGAGTTGAAGCGGTCATTTTTGAAAAAGACGTCCTGCCCGGAGGATTAAATTCAACCGCCGTAGCGCCTTATAAAATTCAGACAGAGGATTCTATCACAGAAGTGAATTGGATCCTACAGCACGGTATAGAATTAAAGACAAAAGTGGAGATTGGAAAAGATATATCTCTGGATCAGTTGATTAATGAATATAATGCCGTTTTTATTGGTATTGGATTGGGTGCAGGGAGGCATTTAGAACTGGGAGTGAATAATAATCCCGCCGTATTCAGTGCGACAAACCTCATCCGTAAAATCAAGAATGATCCCGATTTCTCTCTTCCTAATGACTTAAATACTGTTCTCATCATCGGTGGTGGGAATACGGCAATTGACATTTCCCGGGAATTAGCCATGCTTGGTGTAAAAGATGTCCGCTTGCTGTATCGCCGTTCCAGACAAGAAATGCCGGGATACGAACATGAAATGGTTGAAGCCAGCCGTTACGGTGTACGGTTAGTTGAGAACGTAACTCCCTTGGAAATCATCCGCAATGGTGAAAAGATAAAATCACTGAAAGTTAAGTCTACTATTTCAAATGACATATTTGATTTTCCCTGTGATTGGGTGGTGGAAGCTGTGGGTCAGCTCAAGCATGTGTTTGATATTTCTCCCGATATTGAGGTGGATGAGATGGGAAGATTAGTTGTGGATTCAAAAAGTTTCCGTACAACTAATCCAAAAGTCTATGCCGGTGGTGATTGTATCAATGGTGGGAAAGAGGTAGTGAATGCTGCTCAGGATGGCAGAGAAGCTGCCTTTGATATGCTTAAGAGCTGGGGGATTTCACCGAGTCTCCACGGTGAAAAATATTTTAAGTCTTTTACTTCTATTTTTGTACAGGAAATGACCAAAGAGGAGAATATAAAAAATGGCTGATCTGTCTGTAAACATTTGCGGAATCAAAAGTCCCAACCCATTCTGGCTGGCTTCAGCGCCCCCTACCAATACAGGCGAGCAGGTTATGCGTGGTTTCGATGCAGGGTGGGGCGGTGCAGTCTGGAAAACCCTTGGAGAGCCCATTGTTAATGTTGATTCTCGTTTTGGAGCCATCGATTATTCAGGGACAAAAGTCATCGGTTTCAATAATATTGAACTCATTACCGACCGTCCTTTGGATGCTAATTTCAAAGAAATTTATGAAGTAAAAAAAAGATATCCGGATAATGTAGTTATTGCATCGTTAATGGTGGAGACTAAAGAGGAATGGCAGGAGATAATCAAGCGATCAGTAGATGCTGGAGCTGATGGGTTGGAGCTTAACTTCGGCTGTCCTCACGGGATGTGTGAGCGGGGGATGGGAAGTGCTGTAGCTGAAGAGCCTAAAGTTTTGGCGGAGATCACTTCTTGGGCCAAAGAGTTTTCTAATGTACCTGTATTTGTTAAGCTTTCTCCCAATGTGATGGATATCCGGGATCCGGGATTGGCAGCAGTGAGTGGAGGTTGTGATGGTATTTCGCTAATAAACACTATCAAATCTATCATAGGTGTGGACCTTGACACTCTTGTACCGAAACCAAGCGTTGGAAGGGAAAGTACAAACGGTGGATACTGCGGTCCCGCAATCAAACCTATTGCTCTTCACATGCTGGCAGTTTTGGGCAGAGATCCTAAAATCAATGTACCCATTTCCGGTATTGGGGGAATATCAACCTGGCAGGATGCGGCAGAATTTATAGCGCTTGGAGCAACCACCATCCAGGTTTGTACTGCTGTGATGCACTACGGCTACCGCATCGTGGACGATATGATTGATGGATTCAATAATTATCTAGATAATAAGGGGATGCATTCAGCCAATGAACTCATTGGTAAAGCTATCCCCGGTTTTGTCGAATGGGGAGAATTGGATCTAAACTATGACATCATCGCAAAGATTGATGAAGATAAATGTATTGGGTGCGGTCTGTGCTATGTGGCTTGCCTTGATGGAGCTCACCAGTGTATTCATACCCGGAAGGGTCCGTGTAATGCTTGGCATGGTGATCCGGATCATGGTTTTGGACCCCGGACGGAAGTGATGCCTCCTGTCTGGCATAACGGAGGAGAAACTGCAATGAATCATGTTCCATTTGTGGATGAAAAAGAATGTATTGGCTGTAATCTCTGTATGCTCGTTTGTCCGGTGCCGGATTGCATTAACATGGTTGAAGTATCTCATAGTGGTGGAAAGGAATCCTGGAAAGATCGTACTACAAACGGTTCATCGTAAACGAATCGAAATTAAGCTACTTATAACAATTCATCGGGGAATATGATATATAAACATGAATTATACAGTCTCGCAGGCACAATTAGAGTTTAAAAATCCACATTTGTTATATATTCGTGAATAAATGAATACAGGCTATCAATCATTGTTAAATGTCGCTATTGAAGAAGCAAGCATCGGTTTATCGGAAGGCGGTATTCCTATTGGCAGTGCTCTGTTTGATTCTGGGGGCAATCTTTTAGGTCGTGGACATAACCGCAGAGTACAAGAGAGTGATCCTTCCATACATGCTGAAACAGACGCATTTCGTAAAGCTGGAAGGCAAACAACATACAGAGATAAAATAATGGTGACATCACTAGCTCCGTGTTACTATTGCAGTGGATTGATAATTCAATTCAAAATAGGAAAAGTTATCGTGGGAGAATCCGTTAATTTTCAGGGTGGAATTGATTGGTTAAAGGAAAAGGGAGTTGAAGTAATCGACTTAAATTCACAGGAGTGCAAAGACATGCTTTCGTCTTACATTGAGAAAAATCCTAAGATTTGGAACGAAGATATTGGGGAATAACTACGGGGAGGTTTAGATTACCCTCTCATCCACTTTGCTACTATCCAGCCCAAAAGAATATATCCCCCTAGAAAGAGCCAATTATCACTATTTCCATAGGTCGTTGTAGGAAAGTGACTGCTAATCATGATAAGTATCAACGGAATTGACATGTAGGTGTTATGTTTGGAGCACCGCTTTGCCTTAACAGCAAGGGACATATCTGGCGGTTCTCTCTTTTCTGCAGACGCAATCATCTTCCGCTGAGCAGGAAGAATGGTTAACCAGACATTGGCTGCCATGATCGTACCGAAAATAGCTCCAATATGCATCATTGCAGCTCTTGAACTGAATACCTGGTCTAACCCGATAAAAAATGCTATAATCAAGAGAAAAGAGAAAATGGAACCGATGATTTCATTATTTCCTAGGGGTAATTTCCACAAAAGGTAATATACAATGTATCCTATTGCCAGGATGCCAGCACCCATAAAACCGGCAGCCGTTTCTGTCAATTCTGAATCAGCCTCAAGCATCAGTCCCCCCATGTAATAAACTATGATGAGCAGAGACAGGCCACTAATCCATGTAAGAGCTGATTCCCATTTAAACCAGTGAAGTGTGCGGGGCATGATCTTGGGGATTTTCTGTTTTTCTACATGGTAGAAACCCCCTCCGTGAACCATCCAGAGTTGTCCGGATATATTTTCATCCGCGTCAGTGTCAATTTCAAGCGGAAGAGTTCTTTCCATCCAATTGAACAAATAAATTTGTCCAATCCAACTGATCCCTATTATGACGTGAAACCAGCGGAAAAAGAGGTTGAGGTACTCATGTATTTTATACCATTCCAAATCTATTAACTCCCTCTATAAGTCGAGTACCCGAACGGATTTAACACTAATGGAACATGGTAATGCAAATTGGAATCTTTCACAGTAAAAACAATTGGTATAGTAGAATAGAAACTTTCACAATCATGAGCTTGAAAGTAGGTTGTCACATCAAACGTTAATCGATATGCTCCGGGTGAAATAGTGGCGTTATCGTTTAGGATGTCGCTGATTCTTCCATCTATATCTGTGGTTCCCTCTCCGATGGATTCCCACATTTCCGCATCATTCAATTTATCCAATACGACGTGAATACCTTTTGCCGGGCAGCCTTGACCTGTATCAAGGACATGTGTTGTGATTGGGCTTTTCATTTTTGTCTCCCCTGTAAAATTGCTTTAAAGGACCTTAATCGAATTTCTTCTAGAGTTAACCCCGATTCTGTTGCTTCTTTTTCAGTCAGAGCACCGTAACTAATTCCGCGAAGGAAGAAATTTAATAGTGCCTGTCCGGTAGCAGCATCATCAAAAACACCTCCCACCAGGGTGGCTTGGGCTGCTTTATCCATGAATGATTTTAATCGATGAGACGCTGCTTCTAACCCTTCCAAGAAAAAAGAGTAAACGGCTGCATACCGTACGGACAACTGCGAAGGGTGAAGGTCCCAACCTTGATAAAATCCATGTTTTAATGAATGACGAATATCATTATAGTTTAGTTTCCAGGCTTTATATACGACTTTATGGTTTTCATTTACTTGGCTTTTTGTTAAGGGTTCTCCATCGATTTGGCGATGGGGACCAACCGGAATAATATTTGTTGCGCCGTCAGATAGACGAATGCCTGTCCCAGCAAGAGCAACTTGCATCATGTGTCTGGCAAAGTCACAAGTCGGATGGGTCATACCCTGATAAGCTGCCGTAATATTGGAAGAAGCAGTATAGTCATAAACACCAAAGTGTGCTGCTATGCACCTTCCTTTTGCTGCTCTCACCAAATTCAGCAATGCTGAATTTCCATTGCTATCGAGAATGGATTGGGGTGTTTCAACCATAAGTTCCATTTTTAATGATTGGGGTGTGAGGCCAGTATTTCTTTCAAGTGCTTCAAATAGGGAACCTAGAGCAGACACCTGTTCAGGTACAGTTACTTTTGGTAAAGTGACTACAAAATTCTTCGGAAGTTTAACCTTTGTAATATTGATCAGGCTGGAAATAAACAGATCCAATGTACGAATAGATCGAAGTTTTAGTTCTTCTGTCAGTGGTTTAATGCGTATACCAATAAATGGTGGGAGTAAATTTTCATTCATACCTTTTGCTACTTCTTTCGCGGTACGAATGGCATGTGCATCTTCTTCTTCATCCGGCCTGTTTCCGTACCCATCCTCGAAATCAATCCTGAAATCCTCCACAGGCTCACGTTTCAATTTTTCAACTATCCTGTCATACACAGTAACAGCGATGTAAGCTGAAGTATCCTTCTCACGGACACTTTTTGGATCAGTTCTCAGTTGCTCGGCTAACTTGGAAATATCTCTTTTTTCTGCTGGTAAGGATTCGTATCCATTTAATTCAAGTGCTTTTGCAAATATTTCAAAATGTGGTGCATATTCTTTTAGGTGTATAAGGGCAGTGT
>Ga0207963_1001467_pt1 | contig 12409 bp, 9 predicted proteins | sample Knorr_S15_td_NAD_FD_185604 | JGI IMG/M metagenome (GOLD analysis project Ga0207963, IMG submission 185604) | Marine microbial communities from Southern Atlantic Ocean transect - Knorr_S15_td_NADW_ad_2500m_LV_A (SPAdes) (version 2) | ecosystem: Environmental > Aquatic > Marine > Oceanic | place...
AATCACCATTTGCTGTTATAGGCGTCTCTAATTCTTCAATTGTTTCCTGACTAGAATTAGTGATGGTGATAATAACATAGCTTACGGTAGTTGGAGCCGTTCCCTTAATTGATACTGTTTCCCCAGGTTGGTATACTGTTTTTTCGATGTCTAATGATAAACTAGTCCCTATAGTCGTAGACACAGTTATAATATTTTCTGCAGTATCTAACTTGCTGTTGATAATGATTTTCCAATCACCTATTTCCCCAGTGGCTGGAATTCCTAACAAGTCTGTTGAAAAACTACCTGAATTATCTGAAAAGATTTCAATTTTAGTTGCGGTGTTTCCTGATGGATCAATGAGGGAGACTGTTAATATTGAATTACTCTGTTCTGTTTGTCCACTGACAACAAGCTGTTCCCCAGGAAGATAAGATTGTTTAGGCGGAGTTAACGAAATATCACCAGATCCTGTTTGCACTCCAACTGCGAATTTAGTTGAGTCCTGAATATTTGCTTTTGAAACTACAGCTTTGTATATTCCTGTAGTATAACCTGTTATGTCTAATTCGTATCTATATTCACCCGCAGCATTAGTTGTTAGAGTATTAGAAAATTCAATATTATCTTGATGGTCAATAATTGTAAGCAATAAAGAAGTTGATGGAGGTCCTACTATGTTTATGAATGCAGCAGAAGACCCAGTACCAGCATAATTCGTTTTATCTGTCAATACAACAATTTGAGTCGTTGGGTATTGACCAATGCCAAACAAATGAGCGTCTGATTCGTTTTCGTGCATTGTCACCAAGACGTACGTTCCAGTTTCAAATTCATTATTAGTTGTAAACTCATATTGTGTCTCTCCAGATGCGCCAATTTTTATAATATCAAAGTGAATGATTTTACCATTAGGATCTTTAACATACAGTGTAAGATCTTTGTTAGGTATACCGCTGCCAGTAAAAATAATAGTATCTCCCGCACTATATCTTGTAGCAGCAGTAGAAAAACTCAATAATTTATCAGACTTGAATTCAATTTCTCTTAAAATATAATTAAGACCGTTTTTTAAAAGGTATGTTTTTGCACCCAAAATTTCATCAGTGGTTACTATTTCTTCAAAAGACCATTTTCCATTTGGATTAATATCTATGACACGGACTTTTTCTAAGACATCTTGTTCATTATTTATTGATAATATGATCGTGGTTAAAGGTGGACCATTGCCTGAGATAGATAGTGTATCTTCCATCCTTATTTCTTTAGGAATGTCAGTAATTTCAAACTCGGAGGCTTGCCGTAAAAATCTATTTTTTGATTCAGAAATATTAATACTAGTACTTTGTAAATCTCCAAACTCATTTTTTATTATAAATTCGCTTGTACCGGGATTAACAGTGTCTGGAATATGCAAAGTAGCTATAAAATTTCCTTGTTTATCGGTTTTAATGGATTTTAGAGAAATATTATCAAGATAAAATTGTAATATTTTCTCTGAATTGAATCCATTACCCACTAATCTTATGTTTGAATCAACCCGAAGTTTTTCTGGAATGAATTTTTTTGTACCATAAAGACTCGCTGCTGTTTCTTTGATTTCCTCAATCATTTTTGCATCCTCTTCAATAATTGGTGATGCCTGTGAAATTTCCTGAGGTAAAGTATTACCTGTATCTATTTGGTTCTCATTTTGATCAAGTATTTTCCAGTTAATTCCTGAAGCCTTTTTGTCTGTTATAACACCAAATTTCACCGATTCGCCTGGTTTTAATGGATTAGTTGCAGTAAATACTAAGAGCTGTCCATCAGAATATTTTCCACCACCCCAACCTGGCTCCGACTTGAAAGATGTGAATGAATTATCTGAGCTTAACCACATTCTAATCGTCTTTATATTTGACGTATTTCCCTCCCCATTTTCAAATTCAATAATTATTGTATTCTCAAAACTTTTTGCATTTACGAAAATATTTTCAGCAGCTTGTACTTCAGAAATAGAAAATATTGTGAAAATAAACAACACGAATATCAGTGAAACTGAAATTACATATTTTGAATAGACCTGCATGTTATTCATGAATCTCACGTCTACAATTAAACTTTAATCAAATTTCATTTTAACTTGATAATTAAAATATATCTATATTAAACACAGTTATTATTTTTAGATTAAACTTTCGGTGTTAAATTTTGGTACTGGCGTATGCGCTCAGCAATTAACCGGTATAATACACGCACTCGATTTCTTGTTTTTTCCGTTAAAAAATTTGTTTCTTGCAAGGCAATTTTTCCACATATGTACCTACAAACTTCTTCCTTTTCAAATTGACCCCAATAACCATCATGTTTCATCCATAATGCCTTTAGATTCTCAACTATTCCTTTTTCCCCTTGAGCTAGTACCTGCTCTTTAGTAATACTGGTATATCCTTCTTTCCGCAATTTTATTTCATAAGTTTGATTTACAGCATACAAGTAGTCTTCAATTACGATATAATCTTCAATTGACTGAAGAAGTTCACCTTCTCTCTCAAAAAATATAGTTTGAGCAGGTGAGAATTTATTAGTTTTTAACTGTTCGGCAATTCGTTTAGATTCATAATCATTGTCAAGAAGTATGAATGTATTATAACCATGATTTCTATAAAAAATTGATAGAGGTAATACTGAATTTTTGTTGTAAGCTGGTACAACGTTAAGAGGATTCATTGATATATTTGGATCCTGAAGGAATTTATCAAAGGCATTCAGGTACATTGTATCTGACATCGTTTCTACTATAATGAGTGGGCGTGAATTGCTGCCAATTTCTCTATCAATAATTGAATCGACTAATCCTTTTGCTAATCCATAAAGAATTGGTGTAAGTGTATCATCATCTGCATTCCAGTAGTCGTAGTAGATTTTACTTAGATGTTTTTTCTGATCAAGCTCAACAACTAGAAGATTGCCAGGAGTATAATCAAATATCATAAAGGGTGAATGTGTGGCATATAACACCTGGTTCGAGCCTGCAAGATTTTTCAACAGATCAGATATTCCTCGCTGTTGTGTTGGATGTAGATTTCTAGCAGGTTCATCCAGTAACAAAATGGCTTCATTTAATTCTGATTTTTGTGTTTCAGCAGCAAAATTTACTATAAACGAGAATATCCATTTGAAACCTTCCGCTCTTCTATTTAACAAACCCATATTGGTAATCGTTCCATCTTTATGAATATCTGAAATTACTACACTCAAAATATTTCCTGGATTTAATCTTAATTCTACGTTAATTGGTTCACCTTTCCACGAAGGATTTAGACGTTCTGTAAGTTTTTTACTAGATGTGTTTAGAAATTTAATTAATTTTGAGGGACTATGTTTAAGTTCATCTAACTTTCCTATTTCTAATTCTGCCAGATAAAGTAAATTTCTAACAGTTTCAGCTCTATCAAACTCTTCTAGTAATTCAATTCCACCAGCTTCAGATCTTGCAGATCCTTTAACGAATTCGTTTAGATTTATGTTTCCTAAAATTTTCTTATAATCAGAAAAATAAACAAAGCGCGGATGTAAATTATCTAGAATAAATTGTTCTATTGGAATTCTTTCCGTGTTCTCAATCGAAATATTTTCAAAATCACTCATCACTTTACCATAAATTTTTTCCCATTCAGAAACTATTTGCTCTTCATCAGATGCTTTGTCACAAATATTATCGTGGAAACTTATCAGTCTTTTTCTTAAAAACTCCTTATCTTTTAGTGTGTGATCTTCAAAAAATTTAGTATCCAATTGTACACGTATGTGATTTGGGATTGTCTCAACAAAACTTAGTATATATTCAGTAAGATTTTTCCAAGATTTAATACCAGTATCTTTTTTCTGATCAAGTTTAAGATCACCAAAGTCATATTGTATTTCAGGATTTTTGTTGGTCCTAAAAACTGTTATTTTTTTTATATCAAAAGTAGGAAATTTTTCACGAATTAATCCAATCTCATTTTCATTTAAATCAAATTCTCCCTCAACAAGTTTAATTTCTGACTTTAACTCCTCGACCATTTCATCACACAAATCAAGTTCTGAAACTATTTCATCCCTGTTTAGCAGCATTAACGCTTGTAGGATAGTAGTTTTACCACTTTCGTTTCTTCCAACAAAGGCAGCCAGGTCTCCAACTGTGATTTCACCCGAATCATGAACACAACGAAAAGCTCTAACCCTAAATCTTCTAAGACGCAAACTAGTGCGTGTTTGCTCGACTGCGATTTAACTTATTTGTCAAAGTTAGTTAGACAATTAACTCGCATAATAGATAATAATAGCAGAAATCCAAGACAAGAAAGTGATTTTATGGTAGAGAAAAAAAATGAATTAGAAAATTCAGAATTGCAGAAAATTCCAAATATGAAAAACAAACCAAAACAATTAAAATCTAGATTAAACGTAACTAGGAAGAAAAAAACTAAGCAGTATTCAAAACCTCAACCTAAAAAACCAGAAGCAGGGAAGGCTGAAGTAAAGAAAAAGGCTGAAGTAAAGAAAAAGGCTGAAGTAAAGAAAAAGGCTGAAGCAAAGAAAAAGGCTGAAGTAAAGAAAAAGGCTGAAGCAAAGAAAAAGGCTGAAGAGGCTAAAAGAAAAGAAGAAGAGGCTAAAAGAAAAGAAGAAGAGGCTAAAATAACTTACGAGGAAGAATTAGAAAAACAACTTACTGAAGAAGAGATCACTGGTTTCCAAATAGATAAAACTAACATGGATAGATTGGCCAATAGAGTTTGTGAAATCATTATTAGTTATGGAACTGACGGTATGATTCAAACTGAACTTTGGAAAAAATTAAAACTTTCAAGCCGAGATGGGTCTCGTTTGGCATTAAAATTAGAAAGACTTGGAATGATCACCCGAGAAAAAATCTTAGAAAAGGGACGGTGGACTTACAAACTTATAATTAGAAAAGCACCAGTAAGCACAATATCGATTGAAGACGCACCATGTTTGGTATGTCCTGTGGAAACAAAATGTGCTCTAAATAATGATATAAGTCCAAAAACCTGTCAATATATTGAGGACTGGGTTTTTGTAGAATTAAAAACTAATAAATCAAAATGAAATTAATCGATGCAAGAAAAGATCACTACAGAAAACTTGCTCATGAGGAAGGTTACAGAAGCAGATCTGCTTACAAGCTAATAGAACTCAATAAATCATATAGAATACTTGGTCCCGGTCATTTTGTTTTAGATTTGGGTTGTGGACCAGGAGGTTGGACACAAGTTGCATCTAAAATTGTTGGTAATAAAGGAAAGGTGATGGGAATTGATACGTCTTTTGTGGAAGAAATTCCTGGCGTTTATATGTTAAAAGCTAATATTAGTGATAATATCATCGAAGAGATTTTTTTATTTTTTAATAAGAAAATAAATGCTGTTATATCCGATCTATCTCCACAAGTAACTGGTAATTGGTCCGTAGATCATTCTATTCAAATTTCGTTAAATTATGATGCTGCAAAAATAATGGAGCAGGTTCTAGCGAAAAAAGGAAATGCTATTTTCAAAATTTTTGATGGAGAATATTCAAATGAATTTTATGAGTATCTAAAAAAAAAATTTTTGAAAATTAATTTAACAAAACCAAAATCTAGCAGAAAACCAAGCAGTGAATTATACTGTATATGTCTTGGATATACTGGTTAACTTTCGAATAATTTTATTATCTTATCGATTCTACAATCTGTTCTAAACCCTGTCGGATTTAGTGAAGTTGGACTCGCTAGGAAACCCTCATCTTGGAGAATTTTTATCGCATTTTTCATTTTAAGAGGTGCACTCTGCATTTTAGACGCAATTTCATCAAGTGTGTAATATGTTGGAGGCATTTCTGCTTCTAATGTACATTTTTCTAATATTGACATACATTTTTTTCTAACTACAAATTTTGGTATTTGTTGTATCATATCTATTATGAATTTTTTATTAAACATATGATCTACCCACAACGGGCCAGCTATCTCTAACTGAGAATTACAAGCTTCACAAATTTTCTTTTGATTCGTAACACAATTTCTATTACCACAAGATCTACAATGTGTGATATACCCCTGATGCTCATCTTGGTCTATTCTGTTTAAAATTTTAACATATATTCTGTAATAATGCATATTGTTCTCAACAAACTGTGGAATAATTTGAACATCTAGCCTTCTGGCAACAGTGTCTAAACATCCAAGAATTAATCTAATTGCAATTTCATTAGAATATTCTGTTTTTATAGGCGTACCATGATATTTCCTTTTACAAGCGTTTTTTGCTAAACCGTGTAACACCTGTAAATCTGTTGCCGTCACGGATAGTAATCCATTATGCATAGTAGCTCTAATTGCACAGTCAAAATATTTTACCGGAGAACCAAACGGGTCTACATCCACAATTGAGCCCCTTTTTTCTTTCTTTGAATATGTGCTAAAAAAATGGCATATCTCATTTTCAGAAACTTCAAAATTTGATATTTTGTTCAAATTTGCCGAGTTTTGCGCAATTTTAAGTGCTTCAGAATTAATATCGTTAGCAATTACTTTTTCAACATTAGGTATTTCTTTTGCAACTCTAAGGGATCTTGCACCTAGACCTGTCAACCCATCTAGAAATACCAATGGTTTATCAAAATTTTCCCAAAATGCTGAATAAGCTAGAATTGAAAAATCTCGGTTCAGTTCTGCCACGGGATTGAAAAATGCTGGTACTTTAGGAGGTGCTTTATCTTTCAATGATTTTTCTGGGACAAGAATTTTTGTACTACCCTCTGTTATTTCTACCAGTTTTTCTTCTATTCTTTGCAATAGATTTCTTGAATTCTTTTTACCTATAATGGTTAATACTCATAAAAATTAAAAAATTTTATGTTAGTATGCGGGATTGATGATGCTGGAAGGGGTTCCGTTCTGGGTCCGTTAGTTATTGCTGGAATTGTTATAAAACAAACAAAAATTAATCAATTAAAAAAGCAAGGTATTCGTGATTCAAAGAAGCTAACTCCTTTAGCAAGAGAACGACTTTATAAAAAAATTATCAACATAGTTGATGATTATTATGTAACAAGGATTTCTCCCAAAATAATCGACAAAAGCGTTTTTAATCACTCACTTAATCATCTGGAAGCACGATATATGGCAAAGGTAATTTCAAAATTATCTCCCTCTATTGCTTTTGTTGATTCATGTGACGTAAACCCTCATAGATTTGGGAAGGAAATTTCAAAACTCACTTTCCGTTCAAAGATAAAATCATACCATCATGCTGATAGTAAATTTGTGGTAGTTTCTGCCGCATCTATACTCGCAAAAGTTTCGCGTGACAGAGCAATTACCAAATTAAAGAAGAAATACAATATTGGCAGTGGATATCCATCAGACCCAAAAACTAAAGCTTTTGTAAAAAAATCAATAAAACGAAACGAGTCTCTTACATTTATACGAAAAAGTTGGAAGCCAGTACAAATCTTGATGAAAAATAAAAAATCATCCTAAAAATGTTGCTACAACCATCGCATGATCTTTATCGTATGGTTGCAAATCAATTATTTGTTTAATTTGAAAATTCTGTTCCAGCTTTTTTATCTCATTTTCAATAACTTTCCTTGGCTCTTTTGTGACATCTATACTTCTAGTTTTTATCACTAAAAACATGTAACCTCCAGATTTTAGATACAATTTACAGTTTTCAATCGCTATGTTTGTTTGATCAGGCTGCGCAATATCTACATATACAATATCGACTTTCTTATAAACTGAGAAAAATTCTTCCGGTTTTCTTGCATCCTGAATAATTGGTACAATATTTTTTCTATATGATGCAACTCTGTCTAAAAAATCTCTAGCAACTCTACTAGCATGCTCTATTCCAAATATGGTTCCATTTTGTCCAACAATGTCTGAAATATGACTAATAGTGGTACCAGTTGATACACCAAGGTATAATACGTCAGATTTTTGTTTAAAAGGGAAATCTTTCAAATCATTGATTATCGCAGCTGCTAGTTTACTTCTGAACGGATTCCAAATTCTATATTCTACTTCCTTCACTGTTAGTAATTTTTCGTTGTAAACTTGATTTCCAGGTATCAAGTTTTTAGTCGCTAATTTTTTTTCCCCTTCTACTTGAAACCAGAAAGTATTTTGTTTATCTTCCAAAATTCTTCCGTTTTCGTTTCATAAATCGTTTAGATTTTTTTCTTTTTACATGTGGCTCTGGTTTTGGTTCTTTTTTTGTTGGTTGACTGTATTTTTTTCCAATCTCCTGCACTCTTATGTTTAGTTTGTCCAACAGAGTTTGGTTTAGTCCATCCCCATAGACATCAACTCTAGCAGCAATGGCTGCCTTTCCCGCAACTGCTCTGGCAATCTTTCCTCTTTGCCATTTAGGGGCGGCATGTACGATTGCATGTTGGAAAAGAATTCCATGCTTAGGTGGATTTGCACCAGTTTTCAAAGATCGGAACAGTGCTTTTTCTGCACCCAAAATTTGAATCGTGCTTGCTGGCATGCTAGATAATCTCTTTAAACTTCCTGCGTGAGCCAAAATTCTAGCTCCTACAGCAGCTCCAAGAACTGCAGTAATATTTGGTAATTCTGCAGCCATCTGTTCTTCAATATGTTCTTCGATAGTTTTCCTTAACTCAAAAAGATCCAAAATTTGTTTCGCCAAAGTTTGTACTATACCAAGGTTTTTTTCTGTTATATCACCCCCTCTACTTTTCTCTTTTACTAATGAGAGCATTTCTACTTTTGATTCAGGAAATCCTGCATTTTCAAAATTTTCTTTTGAAATATTTTCTCGTTTACCAGCTAAGACTATTTGTGAGTATCCGTTTACGCTGTCTATTAAATTATCAAGTTCTGGAAAGTGCAAACCGTACCATTCTCGCATTCTAGAACCCATACTGTTTATCATCCTATCAGTTTCATCCAATGTATTAATTGCCTGTGTAATATGTAGGTCTGGACTTTGTGACACTTCAGTAATTTTTGAGGATGAAAGTTGCATAGCAAATTCACGAAGTTTTTCCATTGCCTCATTTTCATCTTTTGCAAACCCTGAATCAACCAAAATTTTTGGCTTTGATGATTGTATTGTATCAGTTTGTTGGTTACTCATTAATTGCACATCTATTGATTTTTTTTTCAAAATATCTAACAGTCCATGGTCATTTACAATTACTAACTCATCATTTGTAAGAAATTTTCCAATCTCGGTAAGTTTTGCCTGACCTTTTTTAACTAAAACATATTCTTCAGCTGGATTTTCAAAATGGAATGTTTTCACACATTTTTGGTTATCTAAAACTACTATTCCTAATTCTGTAAGTATAGTTGAATACATCATAAAAACTGGCATTTTGTCCACATTAAAAAGTTGGCAAAAGAATTTGATAATCAACTATTATATGAGAATGGAGAGAAAATATTCAAGGTGAAACCTACACTCTCTACCTCAATAGGAACACTAACACTAGAGAGACCAACAATTCTTGCTTCTGGCATTTTGGGAATATCACTTGATGTTTTTGAACGTCTATACCACGCTGGGGCGGGTGCTGTTGTTACAAAATCATTAAGCAAAGAGCCTTGGGATGGTTATGCAAACCCAACAATTTTTAGTGTAAAAGGTGGCGGATGGCTAAATGCGGTGGGATTGGCAAATCCGGGTGCTACAAATTTTGCTAAAATGATTTCCTCAAACAATGAGGTTCCAATAATTGTAAGTTTGGTTGGTTCAGCAGAAGATGATTTTGATTTTATGGTAAAACAGTTTGAAAATTGTAAGGTTTCAGCATATGAATTGAATTTGTCATGCCCACATGTTGCGAAAGTTGGTCTTGAGGTAGGAGATGATGTTGAACTTGTAAAAAAAATTGTAAAAAAGGTAAAATCAGATACAAGTGTTCCCGTAATAGCAAAAGTAGGACTAGGAACTAAAAACTATCTTGACACTGTTGGTGCAGCCTGTGAGGCTGGCGCAGATGGTATTACAGCAATTAATACAATTCGTGCTATGGCCATAAATGTTGAAACTCAGAAACCCATTCTTAGTAACAAGATTGGCGGTCTATCTGGAACACCTATCAAACCGATTGCTATAAGATGTGTTTATGAAATTTCATCCAAGTTTGATGTTCCAATAATTGGTTGTGGTGGAATTTCTACATGGGAGGATGCTGTAGAATTTATTCTTGCAGGTGCAAGCGCTGTTCAATTTGGAAGTGTATTAGGCGAACATTGGACAGAAGTTTTTGCAGAGATAAACAGTGGGATTCAAAATTACATGGAGCAAAAAGGATATTCGAAAATAGTTGAAATGATTGGGAATGCAAAGAGATCCTAACAGTCATCATATATGTACAATTGAAAAAGTTATTGACGAGACACCAACTGTTCGAACACTGATCTTCGCTGATGAAGTATTATCTAATGTTCTTCCAGGTCAATTCGCAATGGTATGGATTCCAGGTGTCAATGAATTGCCTATGAGTGTAATGATCACACAAGAAAAGGATAAAGCTGCATTTACAGTTAGAAAACGTGGTGAACCATCAACTGCAATGTATAATCTTACAGTGGGTGATTATATTGGTGTCCGTGGTCCATACGGAAACTGCTTTGATATTAAAGATGGAAAACTATTGTTAATTGGAGGGGGGACTGGTTTAGTTCCATTATTACGTTTGATAACTTTCTGCAAGCCTTCCCATGACATTACACTGTTAATGGGTGCACAGACAAAGGAAGAGATGTTTTTTGAAGGTTTGGCAAACAAACTACTTGAAAAAAATAAACATCAAGTAATAGCGGTTACCGAAGACGGAACATATGGAAAAAAAGGATTTGTTACAGATGTTTTGGAGGAGTTACTTCAGAAGAATAGATTTGATGCGATCTATACTTGTGGACCGGAGTTAATGATGTATAAGACAGTTAAGTTGGCATCATCAAACCAGATATTTGTTCAAGCAAGTCTTGAGCGTATGATGAAATGCGGTATTGGTATTTGTGGTAGTTGTTGTATTAATGATGATTTAGTATGTCGTGATGGTACTATTTTTGATGGAAACCATTTAATGCAAAGTACAGAATTTGGTCAATTTTATAGAACAAAATCTGGAATATTAGAAAAAATATGATACATAACTTCAAAAGGTTTAAAATAAATAATTCAAACTCATCGTTAGCGTAATGGTAAGTCCAAAAATTGTATTAACAGCGGATCGAACTCTAATGTCTGAATATCGTGGACTCTCACTAGCTACGTTTTTTGGCTGTGCACCTGCAATTAATCCACACCGTGATAAAAGTAGTATTTGGTACAAAATTTTAGGAAACCAGGTAACACCCAAAATTTTGTTTGATTTTATCTGCAATTATGCTCCTCATACTAATGGTATAGCAAAATTTGCTCCATATGGTTTGCGTAAAGTCGAAGCTGGGTTACTTCGTGACGGCTTCAAGCGTGAGGATGTTGTAGTTGCCCACCCTGATCATATTGAAAAATTCATTGGTCCTGAAACTGAGGTTGTTGGAACTCATGAAATGGACCCACTTGGAATGGGACCAGTAACCATGACGTTCACATATGGTAGGAGGCAAATGTCTTATGATGAGTTTTATTGTCGTGAACTGCACAGACGAATCAACGCTGCAAAGAAAAAGAGTGGTAGCCATGCAAAAGTTATTGCTGGTGCTTCTGGTACTTGGCAGTACAACTATGCACCTGAAAAGATTGAAGAATATGGTCTGTATGCAATTTTAGAGGGAGAACTTGGTGGAATTGCCCCTGAAATAGACGGACATGCAGGCGACTTCTTTAGGTATCTGATTGATGGTCAATTTGAAAACATGGATCCTTTCAGAAAAAGAAAGGACTTTAAAGTTGACATTAAAGAATTTAAACGCGGTGACAAGATACATCATGGACGATTTGTCAACTTTTGGGATAGACCAGATCTAGACGACATTCCAGAAATTGTTGAACCATCAATGCATGGTATGATAGAGGTGATGCGTGGTTGTGGAAGAGGCTGTAAGTTTTGTGATGTCACGTTGAGATCATTAAGATACTATTCTCCAGAAAAAGTGAAAAAAGAAATCGAAGTGAACATTAAGAAAGGTGGTATGGATAGAGCATGGGTTCATAGCGATGATATTTTCGTTTATGGCATGGATCCTACTACCACAAAAAATATGGAACCAAACCGTGATGCTCTTGAGGAACTGTTCACAGAAATCATGTCTACTGGTGTTAAACATACAAATCCAACTCATGGAACATTGGCAGGTGCAATTGCCGATGAGAAATTGATTCCTAACTTATCAAAGATAACCAACGCTGGTCCAAGCAACCTGACAGGAATTCAATGTGGACTTGAAACTGGAAGCATAAGATTAATT
>Ga0207963_1001470_pt1 | contig 12405 bp, 10 predicted proteins | sample Knorr_S15_td_NAD_FD_185604 | JGI IMG/M metagenome (GOLD analysis project Ga0207963, IMG submission 185604) | Marine microbial communities from Southern Atlantic Ocean transect - Knorr_S15_td_NADW_ad_2500m_LV_A (SPAdes) (version 2) | ecosystem: Environmental > Aquatic > Marine > Oceanic | place...
AGCGCCGATCATAGTTGATAGAATAATAGCAAGAATGGCAGATTTTTTCTCTCCCGCCAAAACAGGAAAAGTTCGTAATCCTGCAGAACGATCACCTTCCAGATCTGCAATATCCTTCACCAATTCCCGCAGGAGTGTAAACCCGAAAGCCAACAGTGCCGGTACAATCAATCCCCAAAGGTTTCCAAAAGCAGCACCAGCGAAGATGAAGGTTAATCCGAGGATGAGCGCGATGACGATGTTTCCAAACAATGGCCACCCTTTGAACCATAGACTGTAGGCAATCATGAGCGGGACAGCAATGAGGCTGGCAATGATGAAAGCGTCACTGTTGAGGAAAGCAGAAAGGGTAATGCCGGCAACGAACAGTAGAGTTGCAGCGATTAAAGCAGTCATTTTGGATATAGCTCCTTTAGGTATGGGCCGTTCAGGGTGGTTTATTCTGTCCGTCTCGAAGTCCATATAGTCATTGAAGACGTTAGCAGCAGCGTTAAGAATAATAACAACGAAAACTGTTTGTAAGATGATGAATGGGACTTCTACTTCGAGGATGGAAGAGGAGATGACAATGGCTAAAGCTCCGAGGAGAAGATTCAGAGGGCGGAATAGTTGAAGGAATCCTAAGAACATTTATACTATACTTCTATTGCGAGAACCCGATCATCTCCGTTATAATCTTTAAACATATTGAGATTCACATACCCGGCGTTTGAGAAGATTTGCTTTACCTTCTGGGGATGTTTGTTTCTGCCAACTTCTAGAATTATCTGTCCGCCTTTCGATATCCAATCTCGTCCTTTTTCGGCAAAGCGACGATAGAATGTTAAGCCGTCATTTCTATCAGTGAGAGCCTGCATGGGTTCGTGATCTCGAATGCCCTTGGAGAGAGTTGATAATTCGTTGGGGGGGATATACGGTGGATTGCTGATCATTAAATCAAAATTATCGTCTAATTCTTTGCTTAAGATGTCCAGCTGCAGAAACTTGATCTGTTCAGAAACGCCATTGGAATTTGCGTTTTTCCGGGCTAATTCCAAGGTATCTTCACTGTTGTCAATAGCTATGATTTTAGCAGAAGGAAGCTTTACTGCAAGAGCGACAGCTACGCATCCGCTCCCTGTGCCTACATCGACAATGTTCTCTGCATTGCCACATTGCGCTATATCTATAGCAACTTCCACGAGGCGTTCAGTTTCCGGGCGGGGGATGAGGACGTTGGCGTCGATGTGAAAGGGTAGTCCGAAAAACTCAGTCTTTCCAGTAATGTACTGAAGCGGTTCACCGGCGAGGCGGCGCTGCATCCACACTTTGAGCGTTTTTAACTGTATAGCCGAAACTTCAGTTTTGGCGTTTACATATAGCTCCATCCGAGAACAAGAGAGGAGGTCGCTTACCAGCCATTCCATCTCTTGCCGGGGATTCTCAATGTCTGTCTGTTGGAAATAGTCTTCTCCCCATTTAATCAAGTCAATGAGTTGCCAATTAGCTGTTTTTCCGGGAGAAAGTGTGGTCACACGTCTTGTTGGAGTTGTTCCATCTGTTCAGCAATGCGAAGTTGCTCAATCAGTTCAGCGATATCGCCATCCATGATGCTGTCTAATTTGTAAAGTGTAAGTTCAATGCGGTGATCCGTAACTCGACCTTGGGGGAAATTGTAGGTTCGAATTTTAGCGCTGCGGTCACCGGTGGAAACCATACTTTTGCGGATCTCAGCTCTCTCACTCTGCTGTTTTTCTTCTTCTATTGCCAGTAATCTCGACCTCAAAACTTTCATGGCAGCCACACGATTCTTATGCTGAGATTTCTCATCTTGACAAGAGACGACGAGTCCCGTAGGAATGTGCGTTATTCGAACTGCAGATTCTGTTTTGTTAACATGCTGCCCACCTGCTCCACTGGCGCGGAAGGTGTCTATTCTAATGTCATCGGGATTAATCTCCAGATCTATCTCCTCGGCCTCGGGTAATATGGCCACAGTGGCTGCAGATGTATGAATTCGTCCACTTGACTCAGTTTCCGGGACGCGCTGAACGCGGTGAACGCCACCTTCAAATTTCATTTCACCAAAAGCGCCGTCACCCTTGACTGCGAAGACGACTTCCTTCAATCCGCCTGATCCGGTTGGACTGCTGCTGAGTGTTTCGGTGGCCCACCCCTTTCTTTCAGCGTAATGTGAATACATTCGATAAAGATCTGCTGAAAAGAGAGCAGCTTCTTCTCCGCCGGTACCGGCACGGATTTCTATTATTGTGTTCTTACTGTCGCGTTGGTCCTTAGGGAGTAAAAGTATTTTCAGCTCATTTTCCTGCTGTTCTTGTTGACTGAAGAGGTCATCAATCTCTTCTTTGGCTATTGCTTTTAAATCAGGATCATCTCCATCCAAAATAGAACGATACTCTACAATTTGTTCTATAAGTTTGATATATTCTCGTCCTTTTTGTACTACTGGTTCCAAGTCGTGGTGTTGTTTAGCAATATCCCTGAACTTGGGAGGATTTGAGATGATCTTTGGATCGGAGAGTTGATCGGTAAGACCATCGTATGTATTGATGATTTTATTGATTTTGTTCTGCATTATTTAATCACATAAGAAAAGCGGCTTCTCCTGCACTTTAGCTCAAGAGAAGCCGCCCAATCGTTGATGATAAAGTTACTGGTCTTCTGTTGCTTCCAGTTTATACTTTTTCCGAAACTTCTCGATCCGGCCGGCGGTATCAACAAGTTTCTGCTTTCCGGTAAAAAACGGATGGCAGGCAGAGCAAATTTCCACCCGCAAATCTCCCACAGTGTTCCTTACCTGGAAACTGTTCCCGCAAGCGCAGGTTACCATGCCTAGTTTATACTCAGGATGTATCTCTTTTTTCATGATGTTTCCTCTAGTTTCATCAAACTTTGTTCTATTCTGTCAAGTCCTTCCAAAAACGTTTCTTCGTCAGTGGCATAAGAGAGGCGAATATGTCCTTCGCATCCAAACCCGGCTCCTGCTACAGTAGTAGTCCTAGCCGTGTCCAAAATATAATCACTCAGATCAAAAGACGTGTCGATTTTCTTTCCTTCAATTCTCATTCCTAAATAGTGTGTAATATCAGGAAAAGTATAGAAAGCCCCACCTGGAGTTTGACAAGAAATCCCAGCAGTTTTATTAATTCGATCGATCATTTTATTCCTGCGTTTTAAGAATGCTTTTTTCATCACTTTCACAGCTGACTGATCTCCAGTAAGTGCCTCTACTGCTGCTATCTGACCGATTGAGTTGGCACAGGATGTTGCCTGACCTTGAATTTTACTCATGGCCTTGATGATGGTGGAGTCACCTGCGGCATAGCCGATGCGCCAACCGGTCATAGCATATGTTTTAGACAAGCTCTGTATTGTAATAACGTTTGCACCCGCATCATTTAGTGTCTCAATACTCTGGAATTCGCTATCATAAACCAGTTGTTCATAACATTCGTCGGAGATGACCACCCAATTGTATTTTGCAGCATAACTCAAAAGTCGTCGTATGGTCTCATTGTCCCATACTGCTCCAGTGGGATTGGATGGAGAATTGATGATCATCAATTTAATGCGTGGATTAAGCTGTTTTTCTAATTGCTCAAAATCGGGTGTAAAGTTCTTATCAGCAAACGTAGGAATAACGATAGGTTCTCCATCAGCCAAACGTATGAACTCTGGAAATGATACCCAGAAGGGGGAAAAGATAATCGCCTGATCTCCAGGATTCAAGATTGCCTGGCAACAGGTACTCAATGAATGCTTTGCGCCATTGGAAACTATGATTTGATGGGGTTTATAGGATAGGGAGTTATCTCGGAGCAGCTTTTCACAAATAGCTTCCCGAAGGACTAAGAGTCCCGATCCGGGGGTATATTTTGTAAACCCATCATCCATAGCTTTTTTTGCAGCAGCTATGATATTATCTGGAGTATTGAAGTCCGGTTCGCCCACCCCAAGATCAATAACATCGACTCCTTGAGCGCGTAGTTCTGCTGCCCGAGCAGTCATTTGAAGGGTAAAAGACGGTTGAATTCTGCTAACTTTTTTGGATATCATGGGAATTAGTCTGTTGTACTACCGGTCAATGTTTCCGGTTGTGGTATTTTATAGCGTTATAATTAGGCTCTTTCGGATTCCCAGATGTGGCATGGTTCTTCTTTTTAATAATCTGATTATAGTTGGGTTTTTCCGGTTTCTTAGAGGATGAAGACTTTTGCTTTTTAGGGTGAGTTCTCCGATGACTTTTTGGTACATCATCCGGTTCCACTCCTTCAATCTCCCATTCCTCAGGTGGTTTTTCAGCAACTTTGGAACTACTATTTTCCTTAAGTTCAGAAATATTGAAAGAGAAATCTGATGGATTGAAATGGCTGAAAAAGACGCCGTATCCTTTGGTTATGCAATTACCGACACCAAGAAAATTAGGAAGCATGAAGTTTGTTTGGAAATCACCTTCAAAAGCACCCATCTGCCCATCATCTACGATTTTGGGATAAAACGACTCCAAATGAAGCTGTGTGTAGATTTTGGTCTCTAATTCGAGGCCCATTTCTCTTGCGAGAAATACGATGTTATGACTAAGTAGTCGAGTAAGAAACTTTAGACGATCATCTCCAAATAGTTGTTTGTATTTCAATAGATTGGCTTCATTAAGAGCGATCCACGGTGTAAGGAATTTGTATCGCAGCATACGATTAGTTGGCATAAACCGGTCGTTTTCTACCTCAACATCGGCACCTAGAACATCAAATGTGATATTACCAAAGTCCATTGTTCCCAACTTGTCAACTATAGAGAGTATTGGATCGACTCCTTCTAAGATTCCAACTAAGTAAATCTGCTCATTTAGGATCTTAACTTGAACTCGTGGATAAAGGAATTGGTCGCGGTAACTCCCATTTATAAGAGGTACAATTGGTTCGTCAGGTAATTCCTTCATGATAACACCCTTGACTTGATAAGGAGTTTTCCTAACTGGCTTATCTGTAACCAATCTGACAACAACAGATTTTATATCATATTTTTTATCGGACATTTAAGAACTGTAATCCTCACTTATTATACAATTAATTAAAGATAAATATTAATAACTCATAGTGTCTAAAAACTCCTTATTCTTGGAGGTACGCCTCATCCTATCTAACAAGAACTCCATAGCTTCAATAGGGGTCATATCGTTAAGAATTTTCCGCAGAATCCAGATTCTTGCAAGTTCTTTTTTCTTAAGTAGAAGTTCTTCTTTTCTTGTGCCTGAACGGATTAGATCGAATGAAGGATAAATTCTTCTGTCACTGAGTCGTCGATCAAGGACTAGTTCCATGTTGCCTGTGCCTTTGAATTCTTCGAAAATAACATCATCCATCCTACTGCCTGTATCAATCAGTGCAGTGGCAATGATTGTAAGGCTGCCGCCTTCCTCGATATTTCGAGCAGCCCCAAAAAATCTTTTTGGTTTGTGAAGCGCATTGGCATCAATTCCGCCTGAAAGTATTTTACCACTATGCGGAGCAATCGCATTGTGTGCCCGCGCCAAGCGAGTAATACTATCTAATAGGATTACTACATCATCACCAAATTCGACCATTCTCTTGGCTTTTTCCAGAACCATGTTAGCTACTTGCACATGGCGTTCAGGCGGTTCGTCGAATGTAGAACTAATCACTTCAGCCTTCACAACGCGCTTCATATCTGTGACTTCTTCTGGTCTTTCATCAATGAGTAAAACAATTAACTTTATCTCTGGATGGTTGGTTGTTATAGAATTTGCAATCTTCTGAAGAAGTATTGTTTTCCCCGTCTTTGGTTGGGCTACGATAACTCCACGCTGACCTTTCCCGATAGGTGACATAAGATCGAGAATCCGCATTGAAAACCCTTTGGGTTCCAATTCAAGATTAATCTTATCTTCCGGGTAGAGAGGAGTTAGGCTGTCAAATAGAATGGTATTTTTGCTTTTATCAGAAATGTCACCGTTGACAGCTTCCACTTTTAAAAGGGCATAAAATCGCTCATTGGACTTTGGAGGTCGGATTTGTCCTGAGACTAAATTACCGGTCTTAAGACGGAATCGTTTTATCTGTGAAGGTGACACGTAGATGTCATCAGGACCGGGGAGATAGTTATAATCTGATGATCTGAGGAAGCCATATCCCTCATTCATCACCTCAAGGACACCTTTGGTGAAAAGTATCCCCTCTTCTTTCGCCTTCGCCTCGACGATTTTCAGAATTAAGTCTTGTTTTTTCAGTCCAGAATAGCCAGAGATGGACATCACTTGTGCGAGCTTTGTCAACTCACTTATTTTTTGACTTTGTAGTTCATTTATATCCATAATATTAACTCACTTTAAATCGAAATTAGTTTGGGTTGAATAGTTCGGATCGAAGAAAACAGTTTTAATTAATAGTTGCCGCAATCGGCTTGTAAAGTTGAATTTATGCTATATAATCCCATTGTCAAAGGGAAAACCAAATATTTTATAAACCCTTTCAGCGAGGAAATGTGTACCAAAGATGAGCCAAATATCATTATTATCAGATTTTAGTTTACATTGTGAAAAAGCTTCAGATACAGAATGATTTGGTACAGAGTTGATACCGTTTTTTCGAAATTCTTCAGAAAGGTTATTCGCTGTCCAGAACTCTTCATCATCTATGGAAGTTGTAATGATTTTTTTGCAATAGATTTTTATGATATCCGCTATTGGCGCTAATTCTTTCGATTTTTTTAAAGCGCAAACGGCATTGATTTTATAATCGGGATAAAGTTCTTTTAATGTCATAAGAGTAGCTTTTAAGCCGTGAGCATTGTGAGCAACATCATAAAATACTGTTGGGTTAACCTGTAGTTTTTGGAGGCGCCCCGGCCAGCGAATATTTTTTAATGCACTACGTATATTTTCTGTCGCTGTTGCCGGATAAAGCGTTTTGACAGCAGAAATAGCTGTTTGAGCATTTAATATCTGATGTCTGCCTACAAGTGACATTTTCATTCTACATCCGTCGTAAGTAAAAGAAGTATCACTGTCTTTTATACTGATATCAATCATTTCTGCTTTATTCGGACCAATGATAAAGTCGGCAGATCGCTCCTTGGCTTCTGCTTCGATGATCTTGGCAACTTCAGGAAGTTGATTGGCCATGACTACCGGGGCGCTATCCTTGAAAATACCACATTTTTCACGAGTAATTGAAGTTAGATCATATCCAAGAAACTCCATGTGATCGTAGTGTATAGGTGTAATCACGGATAGGACACTCTTGGCAACATTTGTTGAATCAAGGCGACCTCCCAACCCGACCTCAATTACAGCGATTTCTACTTTTTCCTGAGCGAAGTATGAGAAGGCTAATGCAGTAGTGGTCTCAAAAAATGTCGATTCCAGGATATCGATATCTGGCCGGAAACGATCAAGAAAAGACATAATATTTTCATCACTAATTGGTACACCGTTAATTCGGATACGTTCATTGTAGTTTACGAGATGAGGTGATGTATAGAGCCCTACCTTTTTTCCTGACTGATGTAAAATAGACGCAATGATGACGGCTGTAGATCCTTTGCCGTTAGTTCCTGCGATGTGAATGACCGGAAGATCATTATGGGGATTGCCACATCTGGTAAGGAGTGCCTCAGTCCGGTGTAGACCAATCTTGATACCTCTGCGGCGGAGTTGAAATATATAATTCCTTGTGGAGGGGGAAAGCATATGGTGTGGTTTAAACTTAGGTTTTACCAGTCAAGATGAACGAGGGATACATCGAGAATAGATTCTCCCAGAAAACGCCGTCCTAGTTCTTCAAACTTTTGCGGCATGTCGGTCACATAGCAGGTTAGAGTACCGCCTTCATCTTTGTTCGTAGCTTTGTCTTTATCGTGTAATAGTTTTGCCACCGCTTCAGATACAGCCTCGGAAGAATCAATCAGCCGAACTCCTGGTGGCAGCACAGATTGAATGGTTTTCTTTAGCAATGGATAGTGAGTACAGCCAAGGATTAAAGTATCAACATTGTTTGTTTTAAAATGATCGAGGTAGGTTTCTGCTATCATTTTAGGAACACCACCTGAAGTCCATCCTTCTTCTACGAGCGGTACGAACAGGGGACATGCTAGACCAGAAATAGTTAGATCCGAGTTTAGATTATGAATTTTTAAACTATAGGCTCCAGATGATATGGTTGAAATCGTACCAATAACCCCGATGTGACCAGATTTTGTTGCATCTACAGCCGCCTGAGCACCGGGAGCAATCACACCAATCATGGGAATATCAAAGGTTTGTTCGATCTCCGGAAGAGCCAGAGCCGATGCTGTGTTACATGCAACCACAACAAGCTTTACATCTTTCTCGGATAAGAAACCTGTAATCTGGTGAGAGTAGTGAGTGACAGTCTCACCACTCTTTGTACCGTAGGGGATATGGGCAGTGTCACCGAAATAAATGATATTTTCACAGGGCATTATACCCTTGAGAGCTTTTACTACTGTCAACCCTCCCAGACCTGAATCAAAGACACCAATTGGGAGCGAATTGGACATTGTTTTATTTACCCTTCCGCCTGAAGCACCCGCTCAGATTTATCTTTAAAGTTGCGAATTCCTCTATAAATGGCTTCAGCAATGCTTTGACGATACCCTGGTTTCCGGAGCTGTTTTTCTTCCTGTGGATTTGAAAGGTAACCTACTTCGACAAGAATGTTAGGCATAGATGCACCAACAAGGACATAGAACCCGGCTTGCTTGATGCCTCTGTCTGGTGATGGGATACTTTTCCTCAACTGAGTCTGAACGATATTTGCTAACTCTTCGCTCTCTTTCATAAAGGCATTTTGCATGAGTGAGGCGATTATGAAATTATCCTCCATTAGGTGCTCGTACCGACTTTCTTCCTCTTCCAGTTTGATGGCTGCGTTTTCTCTCTCGGCAACCGCAGCAGCTTCCCCTGTTTTACCAGGACTCAGGATGTAGGTTTCAAATCCTTTTATGCGGCGACTCTTGTGCGCATTGGCATGGATGCTCACGAACAATTTCCCGTTACTCTCATTGGCACTCTTAGTCCTCTTCCAAAGGGGTACGAAGACATCTTCATCACGGGTGTAAATTATTTGTACGTTGGTATGTTTCTCCAATAGTCTTCCAAGGCGTTTGGTGATGTCGAGAGTGATAAACTTTTCCTGCAGGCCATATTTTCCGGTTGTTCCACCGTCTTTCCCGCCATGACCAGCGTCGAGCACAATTGTATCAATGTACCAGTAATCTCGTGAACGCCTCATTTTTTCTTCGCTTAAAATCAATGGCCAGCGGAGAGTAAGGAGAATTTCATCAGGCCCTGTGTTCTGATGGAGATCATGCGATTCGATATTAGAACGAAGGCGGAAAGCAAGTTGAGCAGTACGCCCTGTTTGATCCATTTGAGCTTCCAGAACTATACCCACTGGCTGAGTTTTTTGGATGCTGACAGAATCTCCAACACCGCCTACAACCGTGAGATAGAACCAGCCGTTCTGAGCTGACCATGCAGTCATTTGCCCCTCATCGAATTGTCGGGTGGTCTGAATTCTTATAAGGGTACCGTTGGATTTTTCTTCGATCTTAATACCGGTGATGTTATAAGTTAGAATCTCCACGACTATAACATTACGCAACTCATCGTAAGCTACACCTGGAGCAGCGTGTCGATTAAAGACTTCCAGGAACATTCTCATTGGAAGGTAGATATCCCCTTTATTCTGTACTGGATGGGCAGGCATCTGATAAGCTTTGTCATCAACCAGCACGAACCCGCAATTGGCTGAGATTTTTATTCGGTGGCCACCGAAGTAGATGACCATTTTACCACGATCAACGTTCTCATATATTCGTGCAGCAAGTGCCTCTGCAAGATCTTTAGCTGAGATATAGGTCGTACGACCCAATCTGATTGACTCAACGAATACTTTTTTCTCCGGTTCGTTCGGGAAAGAGACGGTTACCGATTCGGCTTTGATGCAGACAGAGGAAAAAATGGTGATGAATAAGATATACGAAGCCAATCGTCTCATGTCCCTAAATATATTCAACATTATCATCAGAAAGCAATATCCATCTGAAATCCGCTCTTGACTTCTGGCAGGGACCATTCTCCTGTGTAGCGTGAAAATTCCCACGTACTTCTGACCCGGAAGGAGACATCGGCTCCGAAAGGAGTTCCGATTTTCACATACAGGCCCACAGATTGCCCGGTGCCGTAGAACATTTGACTGCGCATCTCACCTGGGAGATTGACATCCCACACGTAAATCCGTGCATCGTAATCATCTACGATAAATCCCGCCCAGTGCAGCAGGACCTTGTGTCCGTTCCGGCTGTGATGGAGCTTGACTGACATTCCGTATCCGTAGAATCTATTATCTTCATTGTTTGTTTCAGATTGGTTTGCTTGGAACTGCACCTTCGTATTCCTTCCGAACTTGAGAGTGGATTTTAGACGCCATGACTCACGCCTGGTTCCGGCCGGGATAGGTTCGCCCAGATAGGCCGGACTGTCACCATCGGATTTTTGCTCTTCCTTCCATCTGAGTGAGAAGAGATTTCTGCCTCGGCGAAAATCTGTAGAAGCGCTCATTTCATATCCTCTTACGGGAGTTATCCCGCTTTCGCTTGATTTCCCCTGCTGATAAATATCGCCGTAAGCCGCGAAAGTCAATTCCCCCCGCCGTAACCTTACTGCCTGATAGAGCCCATGTTCATTCAGTGTGCTGCTGCTCCACTCGCTGAAAGGTTGGGATCGAGGTCCTCGGAAGCCGAGCGGATAGTTTCTCGCGGCGCCTATCCATCTGATATTTTTATCATCAACAAGAATGCCAGCGAGAAAAGCCGGAGATGATGTTAGAGCCCCCGCCACTTCGCCGAAGAACAAGATCGAGCCGACTGTCCATCGCCCATAAAAGGAAGAGGCAGCTGTGATGGGTTCCAGCTCCTCGCCAAATCCGGCAGTCGTCCATCTCCAGGCTGTGGCGACAATACCAATTCCGCCGCCATCGTTGTTCTGCATTTCCCAGGTAGCGGCGAGAAGTTGCTCCTCTGCATTGTGTTTGCGGGCCAGTGAGGTTTGACTGTCGTGTGTTCCTGTGGTGCTGGTGCTGATAATACCGGTGGAGTCAAAAGTAGCGTCCTGCGGTGCTGAGGAGAGGGAAACTGTAAAGTCGCCAACACTGGTCGCACTCTTTACAGCTATTCCCCGAAGCCCCCAATATTCCGTCGCTGAGCGAAACGACCTGAGACCAGAGCCGCTTCGTGCAACGCTGGAAATGCTTCCGGTCGACTTAAGAGGGCGTGCCGAACGGCCTAGCAAGAGTCCATAACCTGCATAGATGCGATGATCGCCAGCGATGAGTGTCAAGTTTGATTGCAGATCGAATGCAGCGTGGCCGGAGAGGAAGTCAGCCAATGACGGTTCGCCGGGATCGCGCTCCAATAGGAAGCCGCCTTTGAACGCGGTCTGCTGAAAGCTCAATTGTGTCAGCACTCGGTGATCCTCATCGGAGATAACCCACCGGTTTCGCAACGAGCCGTTAAACGGTACTTGGGGAACGGAAGTTGCTATGATAGGCAACAGCAGTTCAGCCGCCTGGGAGAGCCCGCCCGGCTCAATAATATCCTGTACGGAAGAAATTTTACCGAAATGACCGCTCCGGCCCACAATCAATGCGATGTCCAGAGATGTCAGCAACGGTACAGCTTCCAGCTTTTGTCTCGTAATATTATTTAGATCGAGAGGATTCCGCGAAAGCTCTTCCAGCAAAAACAGTTCATCATCACTCAAGACACCACCCTCTTCGTCCATCGCTACAAGTGATAGGACGTCGTCAAGGGATTGAGAAAAGCAGGTAGCGCCAATGCAGACTAAACTGCAGAGCAGCCATTTTGCTGCTTGGATGAGTGGGCTTCTTTGGGCTGGCATTACTTAACTTTTGTTCTTCAGGGAAAGTTTTTCGTCAGTCTTGGATTGAGTCAACATAGATACTTACATCTTCTTGGTGTACTCAATCTATATTCAAAGCACGGAACACAGGATCAGGGATCAGGATTGACCTTTAGCCACGCGGTCAGTCCACGACTCTTTACCTGTGGTAATCGAGACCTCTTCCATTGTGATGCAATCCGGCACGGGGCAGACGAGCATACAAAGATTGCAGCCGATACATTCTTCCTCATCAACAAAGGGAACATGATTCATTGCGCTGTCTCCTCCGTTGTGCCAGACGGGGGGCATCACTTCCGTACGGGGACCAAAGCCGTGATCCGGTTTTCCGTGCCATGCATGGCATGGGCCTTTCTGAGTATGAATACACTGGTGAGCACCATCGAGGCAGGCCACGTAACAGAGACCACAGCCAATGCACATGTCGGCATCAATTTTGGCGA
>Ga0207963_1001474_pt1 | contig 12380 bp, 10 predicted proteins | sample Knorr_S15_td_NAD_FD_185604 | JGI IMG/M metagenome (GOLD analysis project Ga0207963, IMG submission 185604) | Marine microbial communities from Southern Atlantic Ocean transect - Knorr_S15_td_NADW_ad_2500m_LV_A (SPAdes) (version 2) | ecosystem: Environmental > Aquatic > Marine > Oceanic | place...
GTAATCAGGGCAAATGACTGAGTCATCATCCCGCCCACAATCTTCCCGATACCCAGCAACAGATCCAGCCACATACCCACCAAGGTGACTCTGGTGGCATCTTGCTTGGCGTTGGGTAAATTCATGAAAGCTTGGAGAGGCGATGACGGCTGGGGTTCAGCTGCTAAACTCAAGCAGGGCTAGCGGGCATAAAAAAAGCCCAACGACCAGAGGTTGTTGGGCTCAATGTACTATCAAGGGAGAGATAGATGAAACAAAACCCACAACTTTGAATAACATCTACCTACACACACTCAGACTGTGGCGCAGCGCCAAAGTTCCCATTAAATCCAAAAAAGCTTTGTTATTTACATAAGATCTAAATTAGATAAGATATATTATACAAACCATTGAAATCAAAGAAGATTGATAATCTCTATTTCATCTAATACGGCTGCATCGATGGTCTCTCGATTGCTTATTACGCCAATACTCGCGGTAGCAGGCTCAAAATATCGAGCTGCTATGGCCTTAAGATCGGTGATAGTGGTGCCTAGAACCCCCATCCGGAATTTCATTCGCTGCTCCATAGTTTTGCCGAAGAGGTGATTATAGAATGCCTGTTTGGCCTCGCCTGCTGGCGATGAGGGCTTGTCCATGGCAGCGATAACACCCAGTATGGCCTCTTCGAGCTGACGTGGAGTATGACTCCCCGATATTACCCAGTCCACGGCACGATCGAAGTCGTCCAGAGTTTCGGTGAGACGAGGATCTCGATAGGAAAAAAATCGGAAGGAGGCTGAGTTGGCGTCTTGCCCGGCGCCGCCGCCATAGGCACCGCCCTGTTCCCGAATCGCTCTATGTAGGTAGCCATTACGCATGAAGCCGGCGAGTACGTGGAGGCCGGCATTATCCTCATGACCAGCGGCAACCGTGGCATATGCCTTGGCGCAGAAATTAACCTGGGTAGAGGTAGTCCAGACCTGTCTAATGCCTTCGCGGATCGGTGCCAGAGATAGATGGGAGTCGACGCTGCCATTGCTCGGTCTATTCCACACAGCGGCCAGCTCTGCCAGCACCTGCTCCTGATGCTGTTTTTCGGCAATGAGGAGAAATTGGGTGTCGGCCTGCGCGATGGCTTGATGTAATTGCTGAAAGCCCATCAATACCTTGCTGCGTTCGTCGGCATCGGCCATCTTATCGCGCAGTAGCTTGAGTCCCTGGATGCCTGCAAGGCCACCAGAACAATGGCTTAGGTGGGCGGCAGGGCTCATCCTGCTGGATGCGAGACCCATTGCCAGCCCATGCCCCTGTGCGGTGATGCTGCTCTCCTTGCGAGCACAGATCTGTTCGATTAATTCTCGCAGGCGTTGATCTTCATCGAAGCGCACCTGCGCTACGGTGGCGTTTAACAGTTCGGTTAGCGCGGCATGGTTACGGACCAGGGATTTTGACGAAAATGTCAGCAGGGCATGGGTTTTTTGCACGTCTTGCAGGCCACTATGGATGCTGCTGAAGCAATTCAGGCCACCGCTAATCCGAGCCTGCCAGGTTTGCACTTCGGCGTAGTCCTTATCCCCGATACCGAATTCCGTGAGACAGCTCGTGTACAGGGGCAATAATTCAAGAAGACCCGGTTCCAGCGCGGGGAGTTGCATGACTACCTGCTGATAACTCAAGCCGTTGGTGCCCTGGGCGTAATAGCTAACCGGCAATTTGTTTGGTCTGAATTCGATTCTCTCGGGCTCGGTCAATTTCTTAGGCACGTCTTGCAGGCCGACCTTGGGCAAGATGCCGGGGTCATCTTCCTGTGCCTGACGTTGCGCCAGTGCCTTAGAGTCGGCAAGGATCTGGTTCTGCTGCTGCTCCGATAACGTGGCTTTAATCACCGCCAGTTGCTGCAGTTCAGATTGCACTTTCCTGTTTGCCAATTCGGTATCCGGCTTCAGGGTCAATGTGACCTGATGGCAGTTGTGCAATAGCAATTCCTGAATCAACTCAGGAATAAAGTTCTGATCTTTTATCTGTACTCGTAACTCTTCCAGCACCGGGTCAATGTCGAGTAGTTGAATTGGATCACCGCGGTGGGTGGCGGTGGAGAGACCTGCCAGTATAAGTTGCAGGCCGTAAGGATAGCCGTCGCCGGATATTTCCCGCTGGTTCAGTTCCAATTGATGCAGGGCGGCCTCTACATGCTCGATGGCAACGCCGGTCTCACAGATCTCCAGCAGGCTGTCTCGAATCAGGCTTTCAACTTCTGCGGTCGATGTCGCCTCACAGCCTTCGAGACCCGCCATGAAACTCATCTCGCGGTTGGAGTCTTCAAGGCCGCATAAGGGAGAGGGTGATGTACCTAGATTGGAGGTTTCTAATACTCTCATCAGGGGGCTGGAGCTATTATCCAGCAGGACGCTACTTAGCAGCTGCGCTCTAAAAAGGCCGCTGAGGCTGGTACTGCAGCCAAGTAGCCAACCCATAACAATATGGGTCTTGCTGCTGGCAGTGTTTTCGGCAGCATAAAACTCCTCTATCTTCACCGGTGACAGGTATCTCTTTTCATTACTAACTTCTATATTGATATCGAGTTTTTCGAAGTTGGACAATGCGAGTTCTTCGAAGGCCTGGTGATGTTCACAGGCAGGGATGTCTCCAAACGTCATAAACACTGAGTTGCTCGGATGGTAGTGGGTCTTGTAGAAATTTACGAGCCGCTGATAAGTCAAATCCGGGATCGCCTCCGGCTCACCACCACTATTGAAATGATATGTCGACGTCGGGAACAGATACCGGCTCATGGTTTGCCATAGCACACTGTTGGTGGAGCTCATGGCGCCTTTCATCTCATTGTATACGACACCCTTATATTGTAATTCGCTTTCAGGGTTGTCAGCTTCTGAAAATTCCAGACGATGACCCTCTTGGGCAAAATCCAGTTTGTGCAGCCGGGAGAAAAATGCGGCATCGAGATAAACATTCAGTAGGTTATCGAAATCTTTTCTGTTCTTGCTGGCGAAGGGGTATGCAGTCCAGTCACTGCTCGTGAATGCATTCATGAAGGTATTTAATGAGCGCCGGATCATCATGAAGAATGGATCCCTCACCGGGTATTTTTTACTTCCACACAGTGCCGTATGCTCGAGGATGTGGGCGACACCGGTGGAATCCATGGGCACTGTACGAAAGGCGACGAGAAATACATTTTCGGGATGGTTGCAGCTCAAATGATAATGCACGGCACCGGTTACCCGGTGGCTGTACTCTTCCATTACCACCTGGAGCGAGGAAATGGTGTGGCTACGTTTCCATTCGAAAGCGGGGTGAAAATTTTGAGGAGTTGGACTGTTGTCTGCTTGTGAACTGCCTGCTGCTGTCATCTTGAACCTGGATTTTTGCCGTGCAGGGCTGTGGGCCGCGGGCTGCACTGGAGCGGCTTGGGTAAATTACTCGGGAGGTGTCTCCAGAGAGAGATTGCCTAGTTTACCTGAGCGGTAATCGTTTAGTAATAATTCTGAGGTCTTGTGCCAGTCTGGATGTCCGCCTTTGCCCAGAGAGCCTCGGATTTCTGCGATATGGCGCAGCAGTTGTTCCGGCTGGGTAACACTCCCGGCGATATTGTAACGATGTGTAAGCACATGACGGTGGTCCTTGAGTAGCATCTCGGCGGTGAACCAGGCGATGTCTTCAGCCTCGACGGCGGTGTTGCGGATGGTACCCGTGCAGGCCAGCATGAAGGCTGCACCCTGGTCTTCGAGTCGGGGCCACAGCAGCCCGGGGGTGTCGATCAGATACCAGTTTTCATCCAGCTGCACCCGCTGTTGGCGGCGAGTCACCGCAGGTTCATTGCCAGTCTTCGCCAGCTTTCTATCTGTTAGTTGGTTGAGGATAGAGGACTTGCCGACATTGGGGATGCCTACGATTACTATTTGCCTGGCTCGAGATTGGCTTGCCCTGGGTTCGCATAATTGATAAGCGCTCTTGAGCAGTGACTCGCGAGGCAGAGGCTGGTCGCGGCCATTGAGCAGGCAAATATTGGCGGATTGGGTGTTGAAATAGTTTAACCAGGCTTGGGTAGTTTGCTTTTCCGCCAGATCGGCTTTGTTCAAAATCTTGATGATTGGTAATTGCTTTGTCATTGAGGCCAGCAGCGGATTGGCGCTGGCCATGGGAATCCGGGCATCCAATACCTCGATGACGACGTGAATACCACGCAATAATTTAACCAGTTCTTTCCTGGCCTTGTTCATGTGTCCCGGATACCAGGAAATTACCATGCCATTACACCCATGATCACAGCAGCCCATGCCGGGTCGCTTCTGTGTTCTGATTTATGGACCGCTTTTACGTTATACTGCGGTTCGGAAAGTCACAATTGCTGCCGGAAGTTTAAGAATATTAGACTCCGGCTCCAGCTAGCCGAATCATACAGCAGAGGTGGTAGTACGCAATGGCAGAATCAGTGGTGCAGGCGGGAATTGAATTCAAGCTGGATGCGGATCTCAATCCTTTGGTGTTGCTGGTGGAAAATGAGAGCCACCTGCATGGCGGGCCTGCCACAGAATCCCACTATCGGATTACCGTGGTCTCAGATTGCTTCGTGCCCATGTCCCGGGTGCAACGACACCAACATGCCTATAAACTATTGGCTGATGAGCTTGTCGATGGCGTACACGCGCTGGCGCTACACCTGTATACCGCTGCAGAATGGCAGGGCAGAAATGAAACCTCTCCCCCGTCTCCAGATTGCCATGGTGGCAGTAAATCTGAGCGTTAAAGACCAGGGCATTATATAAACCTAACGTTCAGTAATTTTGATAAATACTGCTTGAGAGCAACGCGTTTATGAAGACTCGCCAACTGGAACTACTGGTCGCGGCAGTCACTGCAGTGGCGATGCTGGTGCTGACAATTTCGGTGCAGCGACTGGCTATGCCAGGTAGGATCGAGGGAAACACGGTGGTGGCAGTGCCTCCGATTATCGTATTGCCAGATTTTGCAGGAATATCAGATGTGCTGCTAAAGAAACAGCAATTTTTCGATTTTTTCGAGGATTACATAGTCACCGAAAATATCCGCATCAAGCTGTTGCGAGGGCAGCTGTTAAAGAATGCCGATATCGTAAATAACGATATCGCCTTGAGTTCGCAGGAACGGGAATGGATGCAGGAGCTTGCACAAAGCTATGGACTGAAAATGGCGCAGTCCAGCGATCGGGAAGTTGCCAATGAGCTGGTGCTGAGGGTCGATGTCATCCCGGTTTCTCTGGCCCTGGCTCAAGCGGCCAACGAATCTGCCTGGGGTACCTCCCGCTTTGTTCAGGAAGGCTATAATATCTTCGGCCAGTGGTGCTACGTAGAAGGTTGCGGGATGGTGCCTCAGCGCCGCATCAGCGGCGCGACTCACGAGGTAAAACGATTCGATTCCATTGCGGCATCGGTCAAAGGCTATTTCAATAATATCAATACCCACCACCTTTACACCCATCTTCGCGAATTGCGGGCCTTTATGCACAATCAACAACAGACTCTGGATCCCATGGTGCTCGCTTATGGCCTCAGCCACTACTCGGAACGCGGCGAGCATTATGTGGCCGAAATAAAGAATATTATTATTCAGAATAAATTGCGCAACCGGGATCGCTTGGTCAATTCAATCGGCAGTATTGATCCACTGCACTGAGTACCAATAGAAGCGGCGTGAATCCAGATCCGGCGCCGTGCAGATATAGCGCCATCGACGTCCCCGGTATTCTTCCGTGGCTAACAATTCGACGAGACCGGCATCCCTGTCCAGCCAATTCGTCGGTATGGGTTTGCTATTGGCAAAACAACTGAGTTGAGCAGGATCATAGTTTCCCGGGGCGAATTTCAGGGTGACATTGGGACTTCTATCGCCAGTCACCGGTGACAGTCGCCCCATCTGTTCGACATCGAAGGCGAGGGCCTCGAATTTGACCTTGGCAGTTTCGAGATTGGCGTAAATGCTGCCCAGAGGAAAGCGGGGTAAGGCAAGGAAATCGGAGTGGCTGCTCACGGCCCCTGAATTTTGCGCCAGGCCGACGAAACCAAGTTCGGACAACATCGCCTTTATCGCCGCATCATATTCACCATAAGGGTATGCTAAATATCGATGTGACTGGCCTGTCTGCTTCAGGATAGTCTGCTCCGCCTGTAATAATTCTTGGCGTAATCTTTGTAGGCGTTGCTGATCGGATTCCCCCTGCTTGTTTTCGAGCATATAAGGGTGATCTATCATGTGGTTACCGATAACAACGCCGGCATCCGTCATCTCGCGAATCTGCTGCCAGGACATATAGTTACTTTGTCCGTCGTTAATGGGCTGGGTGCTGAGGAACAGGGAGAATGGATAATCAAAGGTTTGCAGCATCGGAAACGCCTGCTCGTAGATGGAGATGTAGCCATCGTCGAAGCTAATGGCTACGGCGCGATCGGGAAGCTGCCGGCCACTGCGCAAGCTGGAAATCAGGGTGTCGAGGCCGATCACGGTAAATCCGTTATCCCGTAAATACTCCAGGTGCCGCCTGAATTGGGCAGGAGAAATGCTGGTGGAGGAGGGCGTGTCATCGGCGACATGGTGATATGCCAGAATTACAGCGTGGTCGGCGGCGAAGGAGGAAGTGATGCCCGCCATGAACACCACTAGTAACACTAAGAAAGAACGCATGTGTTCTGATTCCGGAAGAAGCGCCAGCCAATATGATACCGCAAAAAACACCGGAGCCTGACTACTCGTATTTCTTAATTATTGCCGCCGGCGGTATAATGCGGCCCCGCAACAGGCCTACTCAAACACTGGAGTAATAGCAATGATTTATTCAGGCAAGGCGCTCAGCGTCGATATTTTGCCTTCAGGCACCGCCCACCTGATCTTTGACCTGGAGGGGTCCTCGGTCAATAAATTCAATCAGCATACGTTGAGGGAACTGCAGCAAGCAGTAACCGTCCTTGAAAGTGCTGAAGTTCGCGGTGTTATTTTCTCGAGTGCAAAATCCACCTTCATTGTTGGCGCCGATATTACGGAATTCACTGCTATGTTTCGGCAGGACGAACAACAAATAATGAATTGGGTGATAGAGGCGAACAAGATTTTTTGTGACATCGAAGATCTCCCGGTACCAACGGTGAGTGCTATTAACGGAGTAGCTCTAGGCGGTGGCATGGAGTTGGCACTCGCAACGGACTACCGGGTCGGATGTGAACAAACTGTACTTGGTTTTCCTGAGGTTAAATTGGGCATCCTGCCAGGCTTCGGCGGCACTGTAAGAATGCCCCGACTGATTGGTGCTGACAATGCGAACCAGTGGATCAGCAGCGGATCCCAAATCAGGGCGCAGCAGGCCTTCGCCGAGGGGGTATTGGATGCGTTGGTGGAAGCAGACCGGTTGATAGATGCAGCCGAAACAATTATCGAACAATGTATTTCGGGCAAACTCGATTATAAGCAGCTGCGGCAGCAAAAAACCTCTGCCTTGTCCTTGCAGCCTCTGGAGTTGATGGTGGCGTTCGATACCGCCAAGGCTCTGGTGTCGGCTAAGGCAGGCCCCAATTATCCGGCTCCGCTCACGGCGGTGCAGGTGATGCAGGATGGGGCCATACTGGATCGAGCCGGCGCCCTCGAAGTCGAACACCGGGGTTTCGTTAAGTTAGCCAGATCCGAAGTCGCAGCGAACCTGGTCCAGATGTTTCTGAACGATCAATTCCTCGCCGCCAAGGCCAAGCAGCAACTGACAATAGCGGCCGATGTAAACTCAGCAGCGGTGCTGGGCGCCGGCATCATGGGTGGTGGTATCGCCTATCAGTCGGCCTTGAAAGGCACACCGATAATAATGAAGGACATCCTCCCCGCAGGCATCGATCTAGGCATGAAGGAAGCAGGCAAATTGCTCGAGAGACAGGTCGCGAAGGGTCGTATCGATAGTAAGAAGATGGTGAAGATCCTTTCCAGCATCACTCCAACCCTGGATTATGCGGGCTTCGACAAGGTTGATATCGTGGTGGAGGCGGTCATTGAGAACGCGGATATCAAGAAGGTAGTGCTGGCAGAACTGGAAGCGACTGTCGGCGCAGACACGATCATCGTCAGTAACACTTCCACTATCTGCATCGATGACCTCGCGTCTGCCCTGCAGCGACCGCAAAATTTCTGCGGCATGCATTTCTTTAACCCGGTGCCGGTGATGCCACTGGTTGAGGTGATCCGTGGTGAGCATAGCAGCGATGCGACGGTGGCAACCACCGTGGCCTATGCTAAAAAAATGGGAAAAACCCCGATCGTGGTGAATAATTGCCCCGGCTTTCTGGTGAATCGAATCTTGTTCCCATACTTCGGAGCGTTTGCGCGGTTGCTTCACGCTGGCGCCGACTTCAGGCAAATCGATAAGGTCATGGAGCGATTCGGCTGGCCCATGGGTCCGGCCTATTTGCTCGATGTTGTTGGTCTGGATACCGCGGTTCACGCCCAGGCAGTGATGGCGGCGGGGTTTGAGCGCATGAAACTGGATTTTGACAGCGCCATCGACAAACTCTACCAAGGCAAGGATTTAGGCCAGAAGAGTGGGCGGGGCTTCTATTTATATGAACTGGATACCAAGGGCAGGCCAAAGAAATTACCCAATCCGGATATCGATGCCCTGATAGCGACGGTGCAGCGAAGTAAGCGGGATTTCGATGATGAGGAAATTGTTGAGCGAATGATGGTGGCCCTGGGTCTCGAAACGGTGAGATGCCTGGAAGACAACATCGTTGCGACGGCAATCGAGGCAGACATGGGCCTGGTGTTGGGGTTGGGCTACCCTGCGTTCCGTGGCGGCGCACTACGCTATATAGATAGCCTGGGTGTGGCTGAGTTTTGCCAGATCGCAGACAAGTATGTTGAGCTTGGTGATTTGTACAAGCCCACCGCGACGATGAGAGAAAAAGGCGCCGCTGGCGAGACGTATTACGGCTAACGCCGAGGAGAATTACATGAGTTTACGTGCTACAGATGCAGTAATTATAGACGGGATTCGCACCCCCATGGCGCGCTCCAAAGCCGGTGCTTTTCGCCATGTCCGGGCCGAGGCGCTTTCCGCCCGACTGATCGACGGGTTGTGCGAGAGAAACCCGTCACTGCCGCCGGCAGCGGTTGAGGATGTGATTTGGGGCTGCGTTAATCAGACCCTGGAGCAGGGTTGGAATGTGGCTCGAAACGCGGCCCTGATGTCGGTGCTGCCACATTCGACTTGCGCCCAGACTGTCAACCGACTCTGCGGCTCTTCCATGTCGGCTTTACATACCGCCGCCGCCGCGATTCAGAGTGACAATGGTGAGGTGTTTATCGTCGGCGGTGTCGAGCATATGGGCCATGTGGGGATGACCCATGGGTTGGATCTGAATCCCGGGGCTTCCCTGCACATCGCCAAGGCCTCCTGGATGATGGGTGTCACCGCCGAAGTACTCGCCAAGATGCACGGCATTGGTCGGCAGCAGCAAGATGAATTTGCGGTACGTTCACATAAATTGGCTGATGCCGCGCGTAGTAGCGGTGCTTATGACAATGAGATCGTCGCCATTGAAGGGCACGACGACAATGGTTTCAAAGTGCTGATAGAACATGACGAGACCATCCGCGCCGATACCAACCTGGAAAGCCTGTCGAAATTGCGTCCCGTGTTTGACCCGGCAAACGGAACCGTCACTGCCGGTACCTCTTCACAGTTGTCAGATGGTGCGTCGGCGATGCTGATCATGTCTGCCGGAAAGGCACAGGCTTTGGGATTAAAGATTCGCGCCCGCATCAAGTCAATGGCCTATGCCGGCGTCGATCCATCTATCATGGGTTATGGACCCGTACCGGCGACCGAAAAAGCCTTGACCAAAGCGGGGCTGAGCATAGCCGATATCGATTGTGTCGAACTCAATGAAGCATTCGCTGCCCAGTCTCTGCCGGTACTCAAGGACCTGGGGTTGTTGGAGGTGGTGGAAGACAAGGTTAATTTAAAGGGTGGCGCGATTGCGCTGGGGCATCCACTCGGTTGCTCGGGTACCCGTATCACTACCACCTTGCTGAATAATATGGAAGACAAGGACGCTACCCTGGGCCTGGCGACGATGTGCATCGGCCTGGGTCAGGGAATTGCCACAATCATTGAGCGGGTCTGATTTTTCTAGCCACCATTTATGGAGTCGCTATTGCAGATGAGCGCAGTTAACAAGAATCGATTCAAGCTAAACCGCAGTCGTAAGAATTTGCGCCGTGGGGTGGGCCGAGCTATCGCCGATTACAATATGATCGAAGACGGTGATTTGATAATGGTCTGCCTGTCAGGTGGCAAAGATTCCTATACCATGCTGGACATCCTTCTAAGCCTGCAAAAACATGCTCCCATAGACTTCAACCTGCATGCCGTGAGCCTGGACCAGAAGCAACCGGATTTTCCCGAACATGTGCTGCCGGACTATCTTTCAAACCTCGGCATCGATTACAAAATTATCGAGCAGGACACTTACAGTATTGTTACCGAGAAAGTGACCGCAGGGAAAACGTATTGTGGGCTCTGTTCGCGCCTGCGACGTGGCATTCTGTACAACTACGCTGATTCCATTGGCGCAAGTAAGATCGCCCTGGGCCACCATCGGGATGATATTATCGAGACCCTGTTTCTGAACATGTTTTACGGTGGCAAGCTGAAGGCGATGCCGCCAAAATTACTCAGCGACGATAAACGCAACATCGTGATAAGGCCGCTAGCCTACTGCAAGGAGAAAGAGATTAGTCTATATTCAGATTTGGTGAACTTTCCAATCATTCCCTGCAATCTCTGTGGCTCTCAGGATAATTTGCAGCGACAGGCGATTAAAGCCATGCTGCAAAACTGGGACCGGGAACACCCGGGCCGAGTCGAAAGTATCTTCCGCAGCATTGCCAATGTCTCTCTGTCACAACTGGCGGATACCAGTCATTTCCCGTTTTCCGACCTCAGGGCAGGACCGCATACTGTGAAAAACCCGCTAGTGAAACAGACTGCTGAAAATGACGCTGGATTGAGTGTGTTGGAGTTGGGTTAGCGGTAATGGAGATCCCCCATACCCAGTTGCCCGACGCCGTGTTGAGAGCGGTAATCGAAGAGTATATTACTCGTGAGGGGACGGATTATGGGGGTCGGGAATATACCTTGGATGAGAAAGTCGAACAGGTGATTAACCAATTGCAGCGCAGGGAAGTGCTAATCAATTACGATCCCGACACCCGGAGTTGTCAGTTAGCACCTTGCCCCCAGCACTTTAAGCAGCCTTGAATAGATTCTAGCCAAAATGCCAAAAGAAAGAACTGATGCAAGCCAGAAAGGAAACTCTCTGATTCCGAAACAGGAACTCGATGCCAGGGGATTATTCTGCCCGGAGCCAGTGATGTTATTACATAACAAGATTCGCGAAATCGAAGGAGGTGAATTGCTGCGTTTGACTGCTAGCGATCCCTCGACCTGCCGAGATGTGCCCAAGTTCTGTCTCTACCTCGGCCATGAGCTACTCGAGGCGACACAGACCGATGAGGAATACATCTATCTCATACGTAAGAGTGGAAGTTAGAAGCCTGTGATACATAAGCTCTTACTTGCTGCGGTGTGACGGAAGTGACTGCGACGGCAGAGCAGCCAGAAATCGTCTACCTGCTCGATGCTTCGATCTATATTTTTCAATCCCACTTTTCACCTTACGTCGAATGTCGCAGTACCGAGGGCGCCGAGCTAAGTGCACTCTACGGATTTACTTTATTCCTTTTGCAGTTCCTGCGACGGGTGAAACCCACCCATTTAGCTGTCGCCCATGACGCCAGTCTGTTCTGCGGATTTCGCCATCAACTCAGCCCCGACTACAAATCCAATCGAGAGTTGCCGGACGAGAATCTCGCCATGCAACTACAGGCCTGCTCCGAAATTTGCGGCATCCTTGGCTTGATTTCATTCGTCAGTAAAGTGTATGAGGCAGACGATATAATTGGCAGCATGGCCAGTAGCGTGCGTCAGCAAACCGAGGCCTGTGCGATTCACATCGTCTCAAGAGATAAAGACTTGGCCCAGCTATTGGTTTCCAGCCAGGATTGTCTGTGGGACTACAGTGGCAATGTTAAACGTTTTAGTATGGATATTTTGAATGACTATGGTGTGCGGCCTGAACAATTTACAGATTATCTAGGCCTGGTCGGGGATTCGGTGGATTGTATCAGTGGTGTACCGGGTGTGGGCCCGGTCAAGGCACGGGTGTTGCTGAAGGAGTTTGGCAGCGTGGAAGGTATTTACAGCAATCTTGATAAGGTGGGGTCATTGTCCTTGCGAGGTGCGACACGCCTGCCCGATATTCTGGCGGCTCATCGTGAATCTGCCGTATTGAGCAAGCTACTGGCGA
>Ga0207963_1001484_pt1 | contig 12329 bp, 13 predicted proteins | sample Knorr_S15_td_NAD_FD_185604 | JGI IMG/M metagenome (GOLD analysis project Ga0207963, IMG submission 185604) | Marine microbial communities from Southern Atlantic Ocean transect - Knorr_S15_td_NADW_ad_2500m_LV_A (SPAdes) (version 2) | ecosystem: Environmental > Aquatic > Marine > Oceanic | place...
GAAACATCAAAGCCAAGATAAGAAACCAGATTATACACAGATTTCACGTTCCCAGACCCGTAATCAAGAACACAAACTTTTATCAAATCAATCTAAGTTCAATGAATTATTTTATGGGTAAAGTACCAGTTTAGCCACTAATGTTGTTAAATTACACATATGACAAAGCAATTGAAGTGCTTACGCTGTGGTTGTTCAAAACTTTACTCTGTCCGACGAGAAAAGAAGCGTTGCAGCGATTGCCGTTACGAATGGATCCCATGGAAGTTACCTTTACATTTAACCCGCAAAGAGTGGGCCAAAATTTTACACTGGTTTTTGCGAGGTTTACCCGTTGTTGCCATTGCTCAGGAAACAGGGATTGAACGAAAGCGAGTATTGCGAGCCTTAACCTATGTTCGTATGGCCTTCCAGAAAGATATTCCTGAAGTGTTCTCAGGGACCGTTGAAGTAGATGAGACTTATTTAGGTGGACAGTGGAAGAACAAGAGGCACAGTGCAAAATCCGGAGGAACCAAGCGTGGCAGAGGCACTTCCAAGACACCTGTATTTGGTATTCTCTGCCGGGGAGGGAAAGTGTGGGCTCAAGTGGTTCCTGATGTAGAAGCAAAAACATTAATGCCTCTTATCTCTCGACGAGTAAAAGCGGGTAGTATTGTCTGTTCTGACACGTGGAAGAGTTACACAGGAGTTGCTGCCAAAGGCTATGTTCATCGCCTTGTTAAACATCATAAAGGTGAGTACAGTGATGGCAAAGGAAACCACATTAATGGCCTTGAAGGGTTCTGGGGATATCTTAAAAGAAGGTTGGCCGCCAAAGGTGGAATTAGGAAAGAACGTTTGCCACTTTACCTGGCTGAATATGTCTGGCGTTACAATCATAGAAATGATAACATTGAAAACCAGAAAAAACTCATTATGAAACAGTTAGAAGGACTATACATTTAGTGGCTGTTTTGGGACTTTACCCTTTATTTTTTACCAATAAGTAAATTGCAGGAACAAAAAATAGATCTGCAAGAAGGGCTATAATTATTGTAAAAGAAGCAACGATACCCATATCTTGGATAGCGATCAGATCATTAGAGAGCATACTAATAAATCCAATTACCAATATAACGGATGTATATAATATTGCTTTTCCAGTTTGAGCGATGGTTAATTTTACAATTTCATTTCTATCATTGCTTTTGGAATCTTGTTCTCTTAAATGTATCATAAAATGGATGGTGTCATCTATTGCGATACCCAATGCTATAGCCAGTATCATTGCAGTCCCTATCCTAACGGAGATTCCCGCTATTGCCATAAAAGCTAATGCTGCAAGCATTGGGAATATATTTGGCAGGAGGCTAATAAAGAACAATCGCATATTGCGAAGTAAAAGTGCCATGATGGGGAGGATTAAAATACAGGCGGTCACAAAACTCGAAAGCATATCATTTAATATATTCATCATACCGCGCTGGGCAAGCCACCACTGGCCTACCATTTCTACTTCAAAATTAGGTCCTAGTTCACGTGTACTAATTTCTTTTATCCAATCCTTAAATATTTTTGCCTTTTTTGTTCCCATATCTTTAGTGCGCACAATTACACTCGCCCATTTCCCATCGAGTGTGATTACTTCTTGGATCTGATATTTTAGGATAGGGTCATCTCTTAGATCTTTAAGAAAAATCTTCACTAATGAATCAGGAATGCCATCAGGTACATAGCTAAGATATGACCTGACTTGCAAAATATCTGGATGATTGCGTAAAGCACTTTCAAAACTACTAAGATTGTCCATTACATCTGTATCCCATAAGTGATTATCATTAATAATTTTAACACTCACCTCGGGACCTAAGAATCCAGTGAACTCTTGTTCTAATAACATTTGATTAAATCTTATAGGATGCTCTGACTGAACCTCTTCATTAAACTTTTGATCCATAGAAAGTTTAGGCAGCATCCAAATAGAGTATATAATAAGAGTAATAAATACACACGTGATTTTTTTGGGATGGCTAATAACTAATTGACTAGAAAAATATAAAAAATGATTTAAACCATCACTGAACCATTTCGTAAAATTTATTTGTTTAGATGGTAAATGAATCAAAAGAAATGGTACAAATATTATGTTCATGATGTAAACAATAATTACACCAATAGCGACGTTCAAACCAAAATCTCGAATAGCTTCAATATTTGCCATACGCAATGATAAAAACCCTATCGCTGTTGTTACAGTGGTCATAAGACAAGGGAGACCCATAGTGCCAAACATTTTATGTACTGCTTCGGGAACACTTCTTTTGCCTTTAAGATAATGAATGAATGACTGCTCCATGTGTATTGCATCTGCGACTCCAATAATTAACAACATGATGGGAACCATGCTATTAACAATTGTGATATTTTGTCCAATTATTTGCATGATAGCTAAAGTAATAGGTGAGCCTATTGTTACACCAGCAAGTGCTACCCCAATACTAGAATATCTCCCAAAAAAAAGAAATAATGCTATTACTAGACCGATACTGGTTAGGAGTGTACTACGAATCAGGCTCTTTAAAACAATATCAGCATAGGCATTCTCAACCATTGAAACACCAGTAAAGCGTGTGGTTGTACCAAGCGGTATGCCATCTGTTATGGTTTTTTTAAAATTTTGGATGACAATCTTTCTCCCTTTTAGATCTTTTAATGGAATATCTAAACGAGCTAATAGTAGAGTCTTACCACCATCTTCAGATAAGATTACTTGTTTAACTTTTGGGTTTGAAAGGATATGTTCTACAAAATAAGGATCAAGTGGATCTTTATCTAATAACGATTTTGGAATTAAGGGCCTAATCTCTTTACCCTTTGGGGTCCATATTGGAAAATCAAAATGTGTGAGGCTAATAACTGAAGTCACATGATCTAATCCTACTACCTGATCTGACAGTTGCTCTAGTTTTTGTAAATATGGTACTGTAAGAATATTTTCACTTTCTAGGATCACACCAATATGTGCACCAGATGCCTCACCGAAAATATCCTCAAAATTTTTAGTGGGAATAAACATTTCATCTTCATCAGCAAATAGTGGCCTAAAAGACATATCAAATTGGATCTTTGAAACAAAAAATCCGGCTACAATACTCAATGATATTGCGACCAATATGATCCACAAATGGAAACGTGATATTAGATCATATAGTTTTAGATAAAAGTTTTTCAATGGAAAGTGATCATTGAAGGTCTTAGTGCTTAACTAATAATAATTAAGAATTACTTTTTTTATTTTTAATGAGAAATATTAAGTCTCCGATGGTTCCTACCTCTTTAAGATCTTCTTGTGAAAATCGGACTTGAAAATCTTCTTGAAGTTCAATCGCCATTTCCACTAATAAAAAAGAGTCTGATATCAGATCTTTTAGTGTGGTCTCATCATTGAATCGCTCAACAGAAATATTTAATACTTCAGCAATTCGATTTTTTATTTCTTCAGATTTTATATTCATCTTACATTTTTCCTTTGAGAAGGTCATCATACCGCTCTTCAAGTTCTTGCATTGTTTTGGCATAGACCTCTTTGTCTGCTAACAAATATCTTTTAATAGTTTGATCAATATGATCTTTACCATATTCAGGTTCTAATGACTTAAGAGCATTTTTAATCCACTCTATATGCCATTTTTCATCATCCATAATTCTATTAATAGTTTCTTTAACTATGGGATCTAGGTTTGGCATGCGTTCATGACGAGCATAAGCATTAATTACCCTACGTTCAAAGACTTGGGTAATAGCGAGAACTTCCATCACGTTTGTAGGTATACCAATTGCATCATTATATTGATCTTGATAACTATCTCTAAGCTTTAATGGCTCACGGCCTAAGCGTTGGATTGCATCTGTCCAGTAATAAGCGTGCGCTGCTTCATCTGCGAAGTGTTTGGTCATGTCGACTTGAATTGGTCCAGGTGGAAGTATTTTTGAAAGACGCCCAAAGAAAAGAGCACCTGATATTTCACTGGTTCGATAGTAGCTTAAAATATAATGGTGATTATCATTTAAAGGCATTTAGGTCTCCAATTTTTAGTAATCAAGTAGATGCTGAGAATGATACTGCACAACTTATCCATCCACCTGATCTTATTTCAAATATTTTATCCATAGGAAGCTTTTCACATGAATAATAAAATGATCGCCCTCTATTATTTTTAGCTTTTCCCTGCAATAATGAAGGATCTTCTATTTCATAGTGTCCCAGTACTGTATATTGATTATCAGGATCCGCTTTGAAAAGAGCTTCTTTTATTGTCCACAATCTTATCCTGTCATCATTGTCTAATGCTGATCTACGTTCTATTCGAGATAGATAAAATTTTGTGTGCATATCTGTAACTGAACGATTTAGTTCTAGATCCACACCTACACCGTCAATCGATTTTTGTTCTGTTAATAATCCGGCAGCAACAGCCAAGTTTACACAATGGCTCAAACTAAATCTTGAGTTTGGAAAGGTCAGTCTGCTTGTATCCATGTCTAAATTCAAATTAGATAATAAATTTTTTAGTGCGGATCTACCGTATAACCAACTCTTATACCGAGGTAACCCGAAAAGTAGATTACTTTGTTTTTGTTCTTTTGATGACAAAAAGGCAGGTGACTGAGTACTAAAAGAAAGAATGATCTCGAGAGAATTAATCTGTTTATTAAGTAGCACGTTTACCCCATCGAGTCTCCAGCAAGTGACTGCAAACTGAATTAAGAAGTTTCTTAGGGTCCGGTGCAGAATAATTTTTTAAAATATTTCGAAGCTTATCATTCTTTATATCTTTTATTGTAAACAATTGTTTGGCAAATGGAGAGATACTTCCTAATCCTTGGCTCATTACCGTAGCCCCCATCTTCTCCGTCTCGCCAGCCAAAAGATTAAAAGATTCTGAATCACATAATATAGGTTTGAGGATATTCCGTGCTCGAAAATCTTCTTCTTCATTAAAACGGTCATACGCTAGATCCAAAAGTTCACCTAGTGTGGAAGTCTCATTTTGGCTATGGCATATGTGATAGATGGATTGGGCATTATATTTCTGAGATAGCTCGGTTATCGCATCTATAACAAACTGACCGGTTACAAAATAAAGTGGGGCATTCTTTTCCCCTGGTGCGAGTGATAATAATCCATAAAAGAATAGTTTTAATGTATTATGAAAAACATTCTGTTGAGTAACTATACCTTGTTCATTATCAGCGATAATGGTTGCTACACGCAAGATCTGCCAAGGTAATTCTCCATATTCTGATTGTAATAAGGTTTCTGCATCAAATTTGCTATTCTCATAATGATTGGCAAAGGCTTGTGGTTGATGATGTGTTTCAAAAATGTCACCCTCAGCTAATCCGCAAGTATATATAGTACTAATATAGCTTAGACATTCAAGATCTGGACAAGACCTGGCTAATTCAAAAATTTTGCGAGAGCCTTCAACATTTATAGTGTGTGCTAATTCTTGTTCTACATTGAATCTAGTGACAGCCGCTGCATGAATGATATGTGTTATTCCATCAAGGTTTTTGTTACTTAAGGATTGATTATCTTCTAAGTCACAACAAATAAATTGCAATATCTCTGTTTCACCAAGATCCATACGAAGTGTTTCTATTCGCTCTTTGAAATCATCATTATTATTCCGGACTAATCCAATGACTTCAAACCCTTCATTAATAAGCTGTTTAGCTACACCAAGACCTACATATCCGGTAATTCCAGTGATTAGCGCTCGCTTAGGCATTAGAAATATTAAAAGAAGGCCAAGAGTTTGGATCTTCACCAAATGTATTTACGATAGCAGATAACCAACGTTCCATACCAAATGCAATGCACCCTGAGGACAATGTTTCACCGTTACGTGTTAAGTTAAAAGCTTCTCCAAAATAATTAATATGATCATTGGTTGATGCAATAGCTAAGCGATTATCAAAAACCAATTCTTTTTTGACTGGCTCTAATTTTTGGAAGATATATTTTGGGTTATTTTTCGGGTTAAAGAATGGGTCTGTCGCTCCTTCCCATTTTACATTTATCCCAAGTTTATTAATAAAACGGTCTACTTTTTCCTTTGCATTATTTAGAAAATTATGGACCTCCTCTGGAGTACCAATACATATAATCTCTCGCATAGAAAATGTCCATTGCCTTTCTAAGCTCACGTAATGATCCTCACAGCGGCAACAGATTCCTCGAGTTGTGATAATTTTTGGTTGATCGAATTGTTGCCCCTCAAATTCTACATAGGCATGATAGCAGGCTGCTGGAGTTATTACGTGAGTACTCGGCTGAATTTTAGGTAATTCTAAGCTCCCATTTTCTAAGACCTTATGTTCATGACTGAAGCGCGTTAGCTCATCTTCATCACGATCCAAAGTAACAGCAAAAGTTGCTAGATGAGGGAAAGATGTAAAATATTGTAGTCGATCCAGGTGCTTTACAGCGAGGAACTGAGGGAAGCTATATTCTAGGGCTTTAAATTGATGTGCCCAAGACAGAAAGATAGCATCCAGAGATTTATCAAGATTTAAAAGAGGGCCATATATAGCGCAAAGCCCAGGGGCATGTTCACTTAATCCAATTTTCAATTCTTCTTCTCAGTTTCAACAAAGTTTTTTATGATTGTATCAATATCTTTGAAAGCACCAGGCTTTAAGCCTTCGACATCTACCTCTTTTCCGCTGATTTCTTCTACAAATAGTATAAGGTCCATAATCTGGACGCTCTTAAATAATCCACTTTCAAAAATGGGTGTATTATCAGAGAGACTAGAAATCTCGCTTTCACAATTTTCAATAATAAATGCATGTATTTTTTTTCTGATCTTATTACTCATATTGGTAACTCCTCAGCATTTGGAAGGATTCCAGTTTTTGATAAAAATTTAATAAGCGGAGCTGAGATTTCAGCGCGCCTTGTGATGGATGTGGGATGTTTTAGAGCCATTTTTCTAATTGAAAAAGGGTCTGATAATCCAGCATCCTTGTAAACTGATGGGTTATAATATTCTTTCCAAGTTGCCTCAATATAACTACTTATAGTATCCCTAATACGTTTTAACCCGTTAGTTGTCCATTTATTACTATAGGATTGCCATAAAACTTTAACAAACTCACGTCCAAAACCTAAGTGTCTAGATTCCTCAAAGTGATGCAACCAGTTTATTTCTTTAGCCAAGGGATGAAGGCGATCATCTTTTGCCTGTCTACGATTAAAAAGATCGACGATCTCTTCAAATACCATTACCTTTGAAAAGAATAGAAAATCTTCTTCACCCTCTTCGTACTCCTGATCAAATTTTACCTTTTTTTCTGGATAAGGTCCATTTGCATATAGAGTACAAAATCGACCAAAATAAATCATATGTTTATTTTCTTCATCAAGGAAATGATGGAGGTAGGGAGTTACCGCATATTTATCCTTGCGATATAAGCGGCTTGCTAGACCTTCAATTAACATACGTTCACCATGAATATTTATACTATAGAAGCCAACTGCCTCGAAGAAACTTAAATTTTTACGCTGTGATTCATCCAAGTTATCCCATATAGGTGTTCCTTCAATTGAAATCAGTTCAGGGCTAGTAAACCAATTATCTCTATCTAATTCTTCTGGCCACTCTAAGCGAGAAAAAGGATCGATATAATTATCTTCTGAGACTCGACATAATCTTTTAACCATTTGGTCTAGTTTATCAGTGTTGATATTGGTTTCCATATTAATTCACCTTCTCCAATAGTAAAGCTTGCCAATTAAGACCATAGCCTGCCATTAAGCATAATAGTCGTTGGCCTGGTTTTATCCTTTGGCTATCGTTTAGATGCTTCAAATTGATAATATTATCACCTGATATACAATGTGCAACTTCCGACATCGGTTCGACAAAAACCCGGTCAAGATCAATCTTGAGTACGCGAGATAAAATTTGCCAAGCTTTTTGATTAATGTTTTGGGGGATTATCCAATCGAGGTCATCAATAGTAATTTTGAATTTTTCCAATATTTCATTTACTATACGATTCATATAAGTGAAATAAACCGCTACAGTTTCTTCATCATTTGCTTGTACTGCAGAACCGTTAGTAATATGATGAGATGCTAGTATACGAAACCCTTTTTGTTCTCTAGAGACAATGCAACAGGCGGCACCATCTGAAATCAAATTATAGGCCTGTTCGTATTTTGCGCCTAGAGGAAAACGGTCAGATGTAATACATAGAATATTATTAAAATCAATTTCTGTTGCTAATAACCCACAGGCTACACGTATGGAACCTAGCATAGATGTGCACGCTTGTTGTACCAATCCTAGAACTATTGCTTGGGGCATACCTAAATGAGATTGGAGACGACTAGCTGGAAAATCCATTAGAGGTTTTACGTCCTTAGATTTTTCAAAATATTCACGATTACCCACTGTTGCATTCTCTGGTATACAGGAGGCCCATATGATCGAATCAAGATTTTTAAGCCTATCACGGATTGGCTCTACGGCCTTAATCGCTAGATCTAAAACGGATTCATTCTCATCAGCAATGTAATGATTTTCAAACCCAGAACTACGTAGGAGCTTTACTGATGAAAAGGTATCCGTCTTTGCTGATTCATCTACTGTACGCTTTATCGATCCCATGGCATATGAAAGATCATGCATGTAATAAATGCTCACGAAACTCTACCAATACCTGGGAAAAATCGCCCTACTCTTGTCATATATTCCCTGTACTCTTCTCCAAATTCAGAAGAACTTAGTTGAGATTCTTCTCGACGTGCAGTTACCATTAAAACTACGACAGCATAAATTAAAGTCCCGATTGTTGAGAGGTGGGGACAAATTATAACACATCCAGTAAGACATATTATGAAAGAAGTATAAAATGGATGACGAACCCATGCATAAGATCCATGAGTAACTATATTCTTAGGTGCATCATTTTCTTGATGCCAGAGCGCAAGTGGTACCCGATGAATACCTATGGTAAAGGCTATTAATGCAATTGATAAAGCAAAAATTGGCATTGCTAAAGATTCAAGGATCAGACGTTCAGAGTTAAAACCAAATACGAATGGTTCCCAAATCGCAATTTCTTTTGTGTTAAATAAAAGGAATATTGGACTCAGGCCATAAGGAGCTGCCGTGAGAATCCATTTTAGATTGAATGTTCCATCTTGTCTAAAAAAAATGTAGGGTAACAGCCCAACAAAAATAATGTTCAAAATAGCAATAATAGCTGTTGACATGCTAAGCATCATTCTTTCTCCTTAACTTTTCGGCTAATAAACGAACGTCGCTTCGCTTAATCTTTTTAGTTGTGGTCATTGGCATTTCTCCCATATAAACTATAATAGAAGTTGGACGCTTATAATCAGCAACTACTTTACATCGTAGTCTTACTTCATTTTCTAATGCAATTTTTAACGTTTTTTCATCTGAGAATAATTCAAGGTGATCCTCAGCTGGAATAACCATGCAACCGACTTCCTCTTGTCCTGTTCTTAATGAATCTAGAGGTGTAAGACCAAGGATACAAACATCTTTAAATAGAGGAGAAGGTTCAAGATATTGTTCAACTTCTTCAGGTTGGACTTTTTTACCACTGCCCAAAACAATCAAATTTTTCTTTCTTCCATTAATGGTTAAATATCCATGCCCATCAATAATTCCCAGATCTCCTGTGTGGAACCAACCCTCAGTATCTATAACTTCAGCGGTTAGATCATCTCGCTTATAGTATCCCTGAGTGACGTGAGGTCCTTTTACTAGAATTTCCCCATCATTTGCTATTCGAATCTGAGTATTTGGTAAAGCACGACCAACCGTACCTCTTCGGTTATGTTCTTTAGTATTAACAGTTACAACCGGGCTTGTTTCTGTCAGCCCATAGCCCTGATAAATTGGGAGTCCAATGCGATCAAAAAATATTTCCGTGTCAATATCTAAGGGTGCGGCTCCAGACATAAAATATTGCAGTTGGCCTCCGAATTCTTTGTGGATTTTTTGGAAGACCAATCGACGGAGAGCTACTGGAGAAATAGGTGCAAAAACATTAAAGAGGAACCAAAAAATCATTCGATTGGCCTTTGGACCTTTACTTACTTGTCGTTCAATTTGTTTTTTTACCATTCGAAAGAATAGAGGAACAGCCAGCATTCGATTTGCCGATTGATCTTTCATAGCTTGTAGAATGTCTTGCGGGAAAAGTGAATTGATATAGGCTATTTTACCACCACTATAAAGCGTACATAAAAAGCCTCCTACTAATTCAAATAGATGACTTAAGGGCAATATAGAAACGGTTGTTTCAGTTGGGTTTAAATGAATTTGTTCCAATAATGTATCCACTTCAAATATCAGATTCTGAAAACTTGTCATAACACCTTTGGGAGTTCCAGTTGTTCCAGATGTGTAGGTTAAAACTGCAAGTTCGTTCCAATCTCTTTCTCGTACTTCGATTATCCCTTCGTTAGGCTTAAGCTCACGATAACTCTGATATTGATTGGATTGACTCTCATCCTCCATTACAATAATATGTTCTATGCCAGTGACACGCTTACGGAGTTCCTGTGCTTTATCAAGGTATGTAGCAGATGTAAGTATGGCTTTAGGTTCAGCATCCTTTATTATTGGCTCGAGCTCTCCTATTGTTAGAGTTCTATCCAGTAGGAGCGCAACTCCGCCAGAACGAATTATTGAAAAAAATGCGATTCCCCATTCTGGTTTACTTTCAGACAAAATTGCAACTCGTGATTCACGTTGCATCGATTGTTCTATCATCCATGATGAAAGGACCATAGAGCGATGTCGAATTTCAGCATAGCTCAATTGTCTCCAAAAACCATCCTCGTAAACGGCGAAGGCTGTATTATGAGGCTGGCCCTTTACTCGGTCCACCATCAATGAAAGAACAGCAGGTTCCGGGGGTGGTCCAATGCGGCGTGCGGTGCCATCATCAGAATTATGAATTGTCGTTTTATTTTGGTCTTTATTTAACATTACTTTACTAGATATGTCTACACCATATATAAGCGTTTTGTAATCAGAGTAGTTATGTCCATAATTTTCTGTACTTTTAAAAAAGGGGTCACAGTTTTCTCTTAAATTTGTTTATACCAAGAAGCAAATAAAAGGAGTAAAACCATGACCCAGAGAAAAAGTACACATAAAAACCTAAATGATGCAGACTTTTTAAAACAAGTGGTCGGAACCTATTTACAAGAGTATTTAGATCAAGAGATGTCCCATCACTTGAATGCCCTGCCTTATGAAAGAACGGGGAGCCGTCGCGGCCACCGTAACGGGTATAAACCCCGTCAGTTGAATACCCGAGTGGGTAAACTGTTTTTATCTGTTCCACAGGATAGAGAGGGTTCATTTTCAACAGAACTGTTTGACCGGTATCAAAGGAGTGAAAAAGCATTGATTGCCTGTCTTCAACAAATGGTGATTAAAGGCGTTGCCACCCGAAAGGTTAAAAAGATTACAGAAAGTTTGTGCGGTCTTACTTTTTCCAAGAGCCAGGTATTGGAGATTGTGAAGAAACTGGATACAGAGATCCAGGCCTGGCTGCGCCTTCTGCCAAATAGTGGGGCTTGATGTTGTGAAAGCGATTAATAAGAAAAAAGATAGTTTTAATTTAGGCATTCCCAAATCTACACATCATCCCACAAACAAAAAACCCCGCTCCGCTCATTATTACACGCCAACTGTCTCAACCACCGGTCAAATACCGACTATTAAATTTTAAGCGATTTTTTTATCGCTCTATATTTTATTATTACGCTACTTACGGGAAAAGTAAAAAAGTGAACATTGTTCTTTTAAGCCATTGGCCTTAAGTCACCTTCCCCACTGAATAGAATCGACAAAAATACCTAAATCCCAAATCGTCCGAATACGGCGATGAAATCACCAGGCGAGCCTACACCCTTCTTATTCTATATCATCACACCCAAAATGGAACGACAGTACTTGACAGTAGATTCCAGCATTCGACAGGATAAGTCAGGATAACCGGTATTTCGACTTCAAACCTTGGCTGTTTTTGAAATTATAATGACCGCCAGCGATAGGTTTTTCATTACATCTTTATTTATTAAGGATAAGTCTGACAGCAAATCAACTGTCTCAACCACCTGTTATTTACCGGACTTTTTTATTTTCGGAAAACCATGTTGATGTATCTCGTTATATATTAGGAGTTACGGGAATATAAAATGTAGGACTTTTTCCTGTCAAGCCGGAGGTCGCGAGTTCGAGTCTCGTCGGTCCCGCTCCTTATAAGCTTCTTTTTCTAAT
>Ga0207963_1001490_pt1 | contig 12297 bp, 8 predicted proteins | sample Knorr_S15_td_NAD_FD_185604 | JGI IMG/M metagenome (GOLD analysis project Ga0207963, IMG submission 185604) | Marine microbial communities from Southern Atlantic Ocean transect - Knorr_S15_td_NADW_ad_2500m_LV_A (SPAdes) (version 2) | ecosystem: Environmental > Aquatic > Marine > Oceanic | place...
GCGATGGATGAACGACCAGTATATCGGCGCGCCATCGGCAGGCAAGTTTTTCGGCAGGCAGGAGCGACCAGCCGAACAACAACCAGCGGTCGTCGATCAACGACGTTGCACATCCCTGCATTAAATCCCACAATTGCCAACACGGCTGCGTCCGCTGTACACTCAACCCCACGAGACTTGGACGAGCGATTTCATGGTTGTGGACAAGGTAACCAAACCCGGCGGCAAGGTGGCCAAGCGCACCTCCATGGTGATTGAATCCGGTAACCCCGAACTGAAAATGGCTTCAACAACCAAGCGCTTGGCCAAGCGCACATAAACAGTCATGAGTGACCACTTCCGACAACGATTAAAAAGCGGTGAAACGATGCTTGGCACCATGGTCACCCTCCCCACGGCAGCCACCGCAGAAATTTTGGCCGACATCGGTTTCGACTGGCTGTTCCTCGATGCCGAACACGGCTCCCTCGAGTACAGCGACATTCAGGGCATCCTCCAAGCCGTTGGCGACCGGGTTGCGTGCGTTGTGCGATTGCCCGCCGCGGCGGAGGTGCCGATCAAAAAAGTACTCGACCTGGGTGCGGCAGGAATCATCGCCCCGCAGGTCAACACCGTGGAGCAGGCTCAAGACGTGGTGCGCTTTGCACGCTACTCGCCGCAGGGCACTCGCGGCGTGGGCCTCGGCCGGGCGCACGGCTACGGGATGCGCTTTGCGGAATACCTGGAAACAGCCAATGAACAAGTGGCCGTCCTCGTCCAGGCGGAACACATCGAAGCGGTTGAAAACATCGAGTCGATTGTCCGCGTGGAGGGGATCGATGGCATCATGCTTGGGCCGTATGACCTTTCCGCCAGCCTCGGCAAAATGGGGCAGCTAGACGATCCGGCTGTCGTCGGTGCCATCGAACGGATTTTCCAGGCCTGCCAGTCCACGGGCACACCCATCGGTTACTTTGGAGTCAGCGCCGAGGCGGTGCGGCCCTACTTGCAAAAGGGTTACAATTTGATCCTGGCCGGCGTTGATACCCTGCACTTGGGGAACGCCGCCCGGGATTTGCTGAATGAATTGAAACCGTCACCAAACAACTGACCAATGAGCAAACATCTTTTCATAAACGTAACCGTGCTCGACTGCAGCGGGGATGAACCCTTCAGGGGGGAAGTGCTGGTGGAGGGCAACGAGATCGTTGCGGTTGCCCGGGAAGGCGAATCGCTGCATCGCGACGGCGCAGAGATCATCGACGGTGGCGACGGGACCACCCTGATGCCGGGCCTGGTCGAGTCGCACGCGCACCTGAGCATCGACAACACCGACGACCTGGCTGCGCTGGGGCGAATCCCCCCCGAGGAGCACACCCTGCTCACCATGCACAACGCCCGGCTCTATCTCGACCACGGCATCACAAGCTGCATCAGCGCCGCGTCGGCCAAGCCGCGGCTCGATGTCGTGATCCGCAACGCCATCGAGAAGGGCGAAATTCCCGGCCCGCGCCTCCTGGCCGCAACCCCTTGGCTGACCGTCACCAGCGGGCTCGGCGACATGCGCACCCTTCACATGCCCAAGGTGGATTCCATGGCCCTCATGGCCGACGGCCCGGAGGAGTACCGCCGGCTCACCCGGGAACTAATCCGCGAAGGCGTGGACATCATCAAGCTGGTGATCTCCGGCGATTCCTTCGTGCCGCACGCCGGCTCCCAGACCACCATCATGAGCGAGGAGGAGGTCGCCGCCGCCGCCGAGGTTGCCCATGCCCACGGCAAGCGGCTCAGTGCCCACGCCCGCAGCGCCGAGTCGGTCAAGCGCTGCGTCCGCAACGGTATCAAGGTGGTGTACCACGCCAACTACGCAGACGAGGAAGCCCTCGACATGCTGGAGGCAAACAAGGACTGGATCTTCGTCAGTCCCAACCTCGGCTTCACTGCCATTGCCGCCTACGAGGGATCGGACTGGTTCACCGAGGAACAGGTCAAGGCCATGGGCTTTCGGGAGGAACTCGAAAGCGCAGTCAAAGGCATCAAGGAACTGATGAAACGCGGCGTGAGGATTTTGGGCGGAGGCGATTACGGTTTCATGATCACTCCGCACGGTCAAAACGCCCGCGACCTGGATCACTTCATCCGGCACTGCGGCATGACGAACATGGAATCGATCCTCACCATGACAAAGAACGGAGGCGAAGCCATGGACATGCCCGGCCGCCTTGGCCAAGTGAAGCAAGGCTTCCTCGCCGATCTGTTGCTGGTCAAGGGCGATCCCCTGACCGACCCCATGGTGCTGCTCGATCGTGAAAACCTCAGTGTCATCATGAAGGATGGAGTCATGCACAAACTATCGATTTAAAGAGGCTCCTCCCATCTAACCACCCCGATACCGAACTCTTGTTTATCACAAAGGTATTTTGTCATTTTTGTAACTTATTGGCATTCAAATTGTAATATCGCTTCGTGTCAGCCAATTGATTCACATCAACGTGCTACAACGAAAAAATGAAAAAAATTCTCTCCCTTTTTTCTTTGCTGTTTTTACTTGGTGTTGCCAATGAGGCCTTCTGTCGGTCCCTAAGCGGTGATGCAGCCAATGTCGAGCGGCCCGGGCCGTCGAATCGGCGTTCGCCGTTTGTCATCTCCGAGATCATGTATCATCCAGCACCACAGGAGAGTGGAGCCAACTTGGAGTTTATCGAGATTTTCAACTCGCAACCGTGGTGGGAGGAGGTCGGCGGCTTCCACATCGACGGCGACATTAACTACGGCCTGCCACCCGGAACACGTATCGAGAAACTGAACTACCTCGTCATTGCCTCCGACCCCGAGGCGGTCAAAAAAGCGTATGGTTTGGAGAACGTGCTCGGACCGTACACGGGGCGACTCTCAAACAGCGGCGGCCGGTTGCGGCTGCGAAACAATCTCGACGCAGTGCTATTCGAGGTCAACTACGACACGCGTGCCCCATGGCCAAGCAGTGCGGACGGCGCCGGCCACTCACTGACGCTTGGCCGCCCGTCGTATGGCGAACAGGACGTGCGAGCCTGGGTACAGAGCAACACCGTCGGCGGTTCACCAGGCGGGGCGGATACGACCGGCAACGAACCGCTTCGCTTGGTTTGCATCAATGAAATCAAAACCAACGCCGACGGCGACAATCTGGCGTTCGTCGAGTTGTTCAACCACTCGGCAACAGATGCAGATTTATCCGGTGCGGTACTGACAGACTCGATTGGAGATAAAAAATTCACCTTTAACGAGGGAACAATAATCGACGCCGGGAAACAACTGGCGGTGTCTTCGGAGCAGCTTGGTTTTCCGCTGGTCGATGGAAAGGGTGCAGTATGGCTTTTAAATGCCACAGATACCCGAGTGCTCGATGCCATTCATTACAAAGCGCAACCAAATGGCTCCTCTCTGGGCCGCTCGCGCGACGGCGATGCTCAGTGGGATCACTTCGCCAAGCCAACGCTTGGCCAGGCGAACCAGTCGCCGTTTCAACATGATATCGTCATCAACGAGATCATGTACAACCCGATATCGCTCGACTCAGGCGACGAATACATCGAACTGCACAATCGCGGCAACAAAGCGGTTGACTTGAGCAACTGGCAATTCAAAGACGGCATTGATTATCGGTTTCTGGACGGCACACACTTGGCTGCCGGGGGTTACTTGGTGGTGGCCAAAAACCGTGCTCAACTCTTGGCCAAGCAGAAGGACCTCGACCCCAGTTTGGTTTACGGCGACTACGGCGGGACGTTGTCGAATCGTGGCGAGCGGCTTTTGCTCACCATGCCGAAAGAGGTGCCTGTCGATGGCAAGCCCGGCGCGTTGAAGTCAGTTCGCGTGCCGGTGGACGAGGTGACTTACGGCGACGGCGGCAACTGGAGCAAGTGGTCGGACGCCAACGGAAGCAGCCTTGAGTTGCGCGATCCGCACTCGGACAATAGACAGGCGAGCAACTGGGCCGGCAGCGACGAAAGCGGGAAATCCGACTGGGTGACAATCTCCGGCGAGGGTTCACCGGACAAAACCCGAAGCCACCTTTTTTCACCAAATTATCTGCAAATGTTTATGCTAGATGAGGGCGAGTGCCTAGTGGACGACGTTCAAGTCTTCGATGCCAGAACCGATGCCAAGCGGGTGCAGAATCCCGGTTTTGAAAAAAAATCCACCTTGGAGCTCGTCGGCACGCACGATCAATCCGAAATCATCGCCGGCAAAGGCCCCGACGGAAGCAAGGCGTTGCATGTGAAAGCATCCAGCCGTGGCGACACGGAAGGCAATGGCATCTGGCTATCATTGTCAGGTCGAAATCCAACAAAGATGCGTATCGAGGCCAAGGCGCGATGGTTGCGCGGTCACCCTGAGTTGCTAATGCGCACCCGCAACGGAGGCTACGAGGCATTTGGCAGTCTGCCGGTTCCGACCAACCTGGGCACGCCAACCCGACCGAACTCAATCCAAGTGGAGAATGTTGGCCCCGTCATCACCGGGGTGATTCATTCGCCGGTTTATCCAAAAAAAAATCAACCGGCAACTGTCAGTGCGCGAATCACCGATCCGGATGGATTGGCCAAAGTAACGCTGCACTACCGCATAGATCCGGGCAAAACGACGACTGAAGTTGAGATGGTAGACAACGGAACAGCGCAAGACCAAGTCGCCAACGATGGTATCTTCACCGGCCAGCTACCTGCACAAACCATGGCCAAACTGGTTTGTTTTCGGATCGAAGCGGAGGACGCACTTGAGGAAGCAAAGACTAGCTCCTATCCAAGCACTGCTCCGGCGAGAGAGTGCCTAATCCGCATGGGAACCAGCCCAGCCAAGATCAACGAACTGGGCCAATACCATTTTTTGATCAACCGAGACGCCTCATTGCAGTGGAGCAAAAATCACAAACGAAGCAATGCTCCCCTGCCGGTGACGATGGTCTATAACGGTGAACGTGTGATTTACGACGCCGGAATGTATTACGGTGCCGGTTCTTACCATAGCCGCGTGTACTCCGGGCCGACCGGCGCATTGTCCGATTACAACGCCACGTTCCCAAGCGACGACCGCTTCATGGGCGCCAAGAAAATTGTGTTGAGCATGCCGGGTGCCCCTTCTGATCGCGTTCCTGAACCAACAGCGCAAATCGAACAAGCAGCCTTCTGGTTGATGTACAAGGCGGGTGTCACGACCATCCACAGGAGATACGTCAACCTCTATGTCAACGGACGCAAACGCGCAAAGGTTTACGAGGATACCCAACGTCCCAACCGCGATCTGGTTCGGCAATGGTATCCCGCCGCCGGTGGCGAGCTATATAAAATCCAGATGTGGAAGGAACTCACCAACCCCAAAAGAAGCCAAAACTACCAGTACGAATCCCATCCTGCATTTCTCGGCGGCAATCAGGATAAAAACGGAATTCAGCCGTGGTATTATCGCTTGAGCTGGTCTCCTCGGGCTTATGACGGTTCCGCCAACCAAATGGCCAACCTGTTCGAGTTGGTCCAGCGGATCAACGACACGAAAAATCCAGAGTACATTCAGCGCCTCGAAAAGGTCGCCAACATGGAACAGTGGATGCGTGTATTCGCGGTGGAAAACATTATCTGCAACTGGGACAGTTACGGTGCGGCCAACGGCCAAAACATGTCCACTTTCAAACCGGCCGAGGGCCGTTTTGAAATGATCCCGTGGGATATTGACCTTGGCCTGGGCAAGGGATCATTCGGCAGTAACAATCAATTGTTCAGTACCCGTAACCCCTATTTCTGGAGCCTGACAGGCGATCCAATTATCAAGAAAATTTACCGAGTCAACCGCTTCAAGCGCCACTACCTAAGGGCGGTGCTCGAACTGCTCGATGGCCCTATGAAAGGTGATGCATTCAGGGAATACGTCGATAAAAAATACGATGCCCTAAAGGCTAACAAGCAAACCGTCAACCGGCCTACATCGCTAACCTCCTTCATCAAGGGCCGATCCTCCTACCTTCAAAGAACAATCAACCGGCTGGATGATGAGTTTTCTGTCACTCAGTTAAGTGACATTCAAACAGACGAACTCACGGTTACCCTCTCCGGATCGGCACCGCTACGGATGCGCTCACTCCAAGTCAACGGCGTGCCGCAGCAACTCGAATGGAAACAGCTCACCAAATGGCAACTGGTATTGCCAGTCGAAGCCACTCAAAAATCGTACACCCTCACCGCCATCGCAGGCGACGGTCAACCGATCGAAGACGCCTCACAATCCATCGAAGTGAGCTACACGGGCGATGCCTCCTTCCCTCACGAAAGCCTTCAAATAAACGAATGGATGGCATCCAATGACACCACGCTCAAGGACACTGCCGACGGCGACTTCGACGACTGGATCGAGTTGCATAACCGCAGCGAACTACCGGTCGACCTCTCCAACTGGTGGCTGACCGACGACAAAACGTCCCCTCGCAAATGGCAATTCCCGGAGGGAACAACCATCCGGGCCAAAGGCTACCTGCTGATTTGGGCTGATGACGAACCCCTGCAAACCGGCGACGAATTCCACGTGCCGTTCAAGCTCACGGCCAAGGGCGAATCGATTTTGTTATTCGATCCCGAGGGCCGCTTGGCCGACGAGGTCACCTTCGGCGAACAAAAATCGGACGAGGCCATGGGGCGATCTAACGACAAGGGTGTCCCAACCTCCCTGGCCAAACCCACTCCCGGCGCCAAAAATGAAAGCGGAATCATAAGCCCGACCAAGCCGATCAAGTTGGCGTTCGTTTCAGAAAAGCCCTTCACCTTTACATTCCACGGTGAGGACGGTGTAAATTATATCATCGAACAATCGGCCGATCTTCGTAGTTGGCGCGAGGTTCAAACCGCAAACGGCAAAGGCGATCTCATGCGCCACACCGTCCCGCTTGGCCAGGGGGAAACAGCAACCTTCTTCCGAGTGCGCGTGCCCAATTAGCCCTCGGCCAGGCGGTGGCTGAACTTGGACTGGATTACTCCGACTTGAGGTGGCCTTTCCAGCCGGGGCCGCGGACGACGCGGCCGGGCTTGGCGCCGGTGTGCTCGCCGTCCTTCAACACCTGCACGCCGTTCACAAAGACGTGTGCCACGCCGGTGGAAAACTGGTGTGGCTCCTTGAAGGTCGCATGGTCAGTGACGGTCTCTGGATCGAACACCACCACGTCGGCGAAGTAACCCTCCTTCAGGCTGCCCCGGTTCCTGATTTTCAGATTGGCAGCGGGGAAGGAGGTCAGCCGCCTAATCGCCTCCCGCAGCGGGATGATTTTTTCGTCGCGCGAGAATTTCCCGAGCACGCGGGCGAAGCTGCCGTACGCGCGCGGATGGGTCATGTCGGTGGCGTTGGCCGGGTCGAGCGAAGCGGAGTCGGAGCAGAAGGACACCCACGGAAGCGCGATTTTTTTGCGGATGTTGTCCATCGACATGCTGAAGTAAACGCACTGGATGCGGCTGTTGTCCTCGAGCACGAGGTCGATGATGGCGTCCTCCGGCGACTGGCCCCGGATGCGCGCCGCCTCGGCGACGGTTTTGCCCATGAATTGTTTACCCAGCTCCTCGTTCTCGAACCCGACCATCATGATGCCTTCCGGCGGCTGGTTGGCGAGCTGCTCGCGCAGGTCGCCGAGCAGCCGCTTGCGCGCCTCAGGTTCGCGCATGCGGTTCATCCACGCATCGTGCCCGCCCTCCTGCACCCACGTCGGGATCACGCCGGTCAGGCCGGTGGAACTGGCGTTGTACGTATACATGTCGGCGGTGATCTGCAGGCCGTCCTTCTGCGCCTGCTCAACGCGCCGGATCAGCTCGTCGAGCTTGTGCCAATTCCCCCGGCGCGACGCCTTGAGGTGATAAATCTCCGACCGAATGCCGGCCTCGCGCGCGATGGTGAACAGCTCGTCGAGCGCCTCGAGCAGTTGCGACCCCTCGCTGCGCATATGGGAGATGTACAGCCCGTCGTATTCCGCAACCGCCTTGGCCAAGCGTACCAGTTCCTCCGTTGAGGCGTAGTCGGCAGGTGCATAAATCAACGCTGTGCTGATCCCCACCGCACCCTCCTCCATCGCGGCCCGGGCGAGCGCCTGCATCCGCTCCAGTTCGGCCTCGGTGGCCGGCCGGTTTTCGTAACCGACCTCGTGCACACGCAGCGTGGTCGCCCCGACAAACGACGCAAGGTTCGGCGACACGCCAAGGCCCACGAGATGCTCGAGCCCTTGGCCAAGCGTGATCCACGGCACGTCCGTTTCATCCTTGCGCCGGCGCATGGTGGCATTGAGCGGGCCAAGCGACGAGCCCTCCCCGAGCACCTCGAGCGTGACGCCCTGCCGAATGTCGCTCTGCGACTTGCCGTCGCGCCGCAACGCATTGGCCGTCCAGCTAAGCATGTTGATGAAACCCGGCGAAACCGCCTTGCCGGTGGCATCGATCACCGTCCTGGCGCGCAACTCCGCCGGTGGGCCGAGGTAGGAAATCCGGTCGCCGCGAATGGCCACCGTCCCGACAAACGGCGCGCCGCCGCTGCCGTCGTAAATGGTGCCGTTTTGAATCACCACGTCATGGGCGGCCCCGCCCGCGCCCGGCCCGCGCACAGGACTCGCACAGGACGAAACCAGCAAACACAGGCCAAGCGGAAGCAGGAGGTCAGCGAAAAGTTTCTTAAAGGACATCGGCAGGAAATTGAGCCGCACTCCCGTGGAAATGCAAGCTCGCTTGGCCAAGTAGTGTGGCCAGTGCGATCAGTGACGGCGTCGACAGCGATGACCGTCACTGGCGTGCTGGTTACGCGCAGGCGGTGACAGACGTGATGGGGACGTTGAACCGGTACCGTAAGATTTAGTTACCAGCGGCTTCCAGCTCCTTCTTGGTCTTGCCGCCGTGTTTGCGGAGGAGGTCACTCAACCATCCTCACGCGGTAGAACCATTTCGGGGGATCGTGGTCCCTCTCTTCATCAAACCGAACCGAGGAACCTGTCCCGGTGTAGGCCTTGATCACTTCCCAGTTCAGCAGGTCAAACGAATCCTGAACCTCGTAGACCCTCCCTTCCTCCGCAACAAAGCTGAACGCAAACCGCCCATGCTGCACCAAGCGAGGCATCAGTACCTTCAATTCTTCTCCCGTCTTGCCGCCGTGTTCGCGCAGGAGGTCGGCTATTTCTGGTTTGTTGCGCCAGTTCGCCTCATCTAGCGGTGTGTATCCATTCTTCTTCCTCGCGTTCACATCCGCGTCTTTGGCGATAAGCATTTCGGCGACTTCCTTGTGACCACCGTGAGCCGCCTGATGCAAAGGAGTCTCTCCTTCATCATTCTTCGTATTCACGTCCACGCCTTCGACGATAAGTAGTTTGGCGGTTTCCTTACTGCCTTGCAAAGCTGCATAATGCAAAGGAGTCCATCCATCATCATCCATCGCATCCAGATCCGCACCTCTGGAGATAAGCAGTTCGGCGACTTTCTTGTGACCCCAACGAGCCGCATTATGCAAAGGAGTTCTTCCAATATAATCTTTCGCATTCACATCCGCGCCTTTATTTAATTCCCTTTGGACGCCAGCAAGGTCGCCTTTCCAAGCAACATCGTGAATCGGATCAGCGAAGGCGATTCCCACCACCAGCACAGCTGCGATCGTTGTGAGTAGGAGGTGTTTCATTGTTTTTCTCTTGTGCTTATTACGGTGGACTTTTTTACGGCTATTCTTCCTACTTTGGCACGACTGCGCGCGCGGCGCCGTAAACCAACACGTCATATTTCTGAGACTTCGCATGAAGTAATGAGTCCAACCAGAGCAACCCCAAAGCGCAGAGGATAAGAATATTTTTATTCATACCTATAAGCTGATGGTCTTTTGAATTCTGATAGTACTAATTCTTATATGGAACGGTTCCCGTTTTATCCAGTGGATAACCCCATTTCTCTACGTAAGAATGGCCGGGCAGAAACTCGTCGTTTGTTTCCTTAAGTTTTCGCCTTAGGATTTTTCTCAAATCCTCGGCCAACTTTTCGTTCCCCGGATTGGTCAGAAGATTGTTTAACTGGAAGGGGTCTTTTTCATTATCAAACATTAGCCAAGGCCCGCGCAGATCCTCAACATAGGTGTGATTAACTGTTCGGATGCCACGGAACTCCCTGCCACCCCATCGGCGTGCCCATTGGCCAAACGGAGCCGGGCAACTAATGAGCGCGGCACCGTCATTTGGATTTTCACCGCCCTCAATTAATTGGCTGAAATCCGATCCTTCAACGGTTTTCGGAATCGTCACGTCGCTCAAACCAAGCAAAGTGGGCATGATGTCCTCGGTGTTGATCAACGCCTTCAAACGCCTGCCTTCACGGCCAAATTTTGCAGGATAGTGGATAAGCATAGGGATGCGAATGGATTCATCGTATGGTTGTTGTTTTTTGTAGGCACCATGCGAGCCGATTAGGTCACCATGATCTGAGGTAAAAATGATTATGGTGTTTTCCTCCTGGCCACTTTCTTTGAGTGTCCCCCAAAGATCCCTTACGCAATCATCCAAAGCAGTGCAATGGGCGTAATAGCCTGCAAGATCTCTACGGGCGATTTCCCGAAAATAATGAGGGATGTTTGGTCGCAACCGTATCTTCTTTGGGTCATACATCGCACGATATTTTTCAGGAGCGGAGTGATAAGGAGCGTGAGGAGGGCCAAAACCGATGAAGAGACTGAAGGGCTTTTTGTTTTTTGCTTGGGCTTTGATGTATTGCTGAGCATCTCTCGTTTGGGCAATGGCATCGTAGCCATCCCACTTCAACATTTCCGGGCCGTCTGCGTAGTAGAAGGAGTTGTTATAGTTGTGAGTGCACTCGAGAACTTTCCAGTACTCAAATCCTTGCCGCCTCTCGCGTGGAATAAAACTGGAGCGCCCCCGGCCATCAATATGCCACTTGCCAATGTAGCCTGTGTTGTATCCAGCACGGTTTAATACCTTGGCGATCGAGTTGGCATTCGGATTTAGCGACACATCGTTCATGAAAACGCCGTGTGTCAGCGGGCGTTGCCCGGTCAACAGGCTGGCCCGCATGGGGCAACACACAGGAACTCCACTGAGGGCATGCGTAAAATTGATCGACTCTTTTTCCAAGCGGTCGATGTTGGGTGTCTTGACGTCCTTGTTGCCCGCATAACCAAACGCATCAAAGCGCCACTGGTCGGTCAGGAGAACCAGTATGTTGGGTTGCTTGGCGGCGTGCGCGGCGGAAGCCGCCAAGGCGAAGGCCAAGGTGCATATGGTGAGGAATCTCTTCATCATTGGATGGTGATCAGCGCAACGCGCCCGAGTGAGATAAAAAATGACATTCGATATGGGGTCTCACGGTTTCGGATCGACCTTCCAGTTTTTGTTCAGACGCCGGCCGTAGTAGGGGTAGTAGTCCCATGGCGCATCCAGGCCGAGAGCACGCGGATCTTTGGTATGAACCAGATGTTCCTGTAGTCTGGCCCTGAGCTTCTTCTGGACCTCGGCATACTCAGGATTCCCGGCGAGGTTCTCCAACTGGCCGGGATCCTTGCCCACGTGGTAAAGTTCCTCGGCTGGGCGCTTTGCAAAGGCCAGGTCATAAAAGCGCTTGAAGCCGACCCTGTCCTTGTTGTCCATGAGCAGCTTCTTGGTCGGCGATGAGTCGACCTCGCCGAAAGGGATGTCGCGCGCGCAGAACTTGCGGTCGGGGTTGCCGGCCGGCCAGCGGTCGGGTTCGTAATTCCTGATGTACAGATATTCCCGGGTGCGCACGGCGCGACAGGGATAGCCCTTGCCCCCCTCGCGGCAGCCGTCGTGGCGTTCCATGGCGATGAACGCGGCAGATATGTCATTAAAACTCCTTCGTTCCGGATTCCCCTTGTTGGCAAACACGCCCATCAGGCTGCCGGCGGTCATCATCTCAGGCGCCTTCAAGCCGGCCGCTGCCAGAAAGGTCGGGGCAAGGCTGCTGAGATTCACGCAGAAATCCACCCCACGACCTGGATCCTTGATGCCCTTGGGCCAACGAATGGCCAGCGGCACATGTGTACCTGCATCATAGAGACTGGCTTTGGCGCGCGGGAATGGCATGCCGTGGTCACTGGTGACCACCACGATGGTGTTGTCCAACTGGCCGGCTTTTTCCAGGGTCTTGATCGCGCGGGCGACCATTTGATCGAAATGCTCGATCTCCACGAAGTAATCGAGAAGGTCGTTCCTCACAACCGGATGGTCGGGAAAGATCGGCGGCGCCTTCACTTTGGCGGGATCCTTTCCCGTTCGTCGCCCCGCGCCTTCCTCGAAGCCCCGATGAGGTTCATGCGTTC